>Ga0123353_10011440_pt1 | contig 12506 bp, 10 predicted proteins | sample TergutLab28metaG_3_FD_92763 | JGI IMG/M metagenome (GOLD analysis project Ga0123353, IMG submission 92763) | Labiotermes labralis P3 segment gut microbial communities from Petit-Saut dam, French Guiana - Lab288 P3 | ecosystem: Host-associated > Arthropoda: Insects > Digestive system > Gut ... | reverse complement strand
CTGCAGGCCCGGCAGGCGTTCGTATTCCACCTCCACGCCCATGTCCCCCCGGGCCACCATGATGCCGTCGGAGACGTCGAGGATCTCGCCGAAGTTCTCTATGCCCTCCAAGTTCTCTATCTTGGAGATGATCCGGATGCTGTGCCCGCCGTTGTAGTCCAGAAACTTGCGCAGGGCGACCACATCCTCCCTCCTGCGCACGAAGGAGGCTGAAACGAAGTCCACGTCGTGCTCTATGCCGAACAGCAGGTCGGCCTTGTCGGCCTCGCTCAGGTAGGGCATCCCCAGGCGGCTGCCCGGGATGTTGACGCTCTTGCGGTCCTTGAGCACCCCGCCGGTTTCGACCTCGCACTCGATTTCGGTTTCGGCGACGCGCAGGGCGCGCAGGGCGATCTTGCCGTCGTCCAGCAGCAGGCGCGTACCTTCAGCCACCTGCCCGGGCAGGTCGCGGTAGCTGACGGACACCGCCCCGGCGTGTCCCAAGATTTTTTCCGTGGTGAGCGTGAAACGCCCGCCGGTCTTCAGCGGCGCCGCGCCGCCCTCCAGCAGCCCGATGCGGATCTCCGGCCCTTTGGTATCCAGCATCACCGCCGCGGAAAGTTCCATCGCGTCCCGCGCTTGCCGGAATTGGGCGATCGCTTCGGCGTGGCTCTTGTGGCTGCCGTGGGAAAAGTTCAGGCGGACCACGTTCACGCCGGCCTCCAGCATGGCGCGCATGGTCGGGGCGTCGCTGCTGGCGGGGCCAAGGGTGGCTACGATTTTGGTTTTGCGCATGGGGGGCCTCCATTCAAGAAAGAGCCGGCATTAAAACCCCGGCAGGGGAATATGGTCCAAACTGACCACCGGCACGCCTTCGAAAGCATCCCGGCGGATCTCCTCGGTGAGCACGAAGGCATTTACGGCGACGGCGCAGGAGAGCTGCTTTGCCATGGCGTATACCGCGCGTATCGTGCCGCCGGTGGACAGCACGTCGTCCACCACGCACACGCGTTTGCCCCGCAGCAGGTCCTGCTGGTCGCGCCCGAGGAAGAACTGCTGCGGCGCGGCGGTGGTGACGCTCTTGACGTCCATCACCAATGGGTCGAGCATATAGAGCTTGCGGGCCTTGCGCAGCACCACGTAGTCCTTATGCCCCAGCAGGCGGGCGAGCTCCTGGGTGAGGGCGATGGCCTTCGACTCCGCCGTGAGCAGAATATCGAAGTCGAAGCCCGCCAGGCGCTGCGCCAGAGCCTGCGCCGCGGCGAGATTCCAATCGGCGCGGCCCATGGGGTCGAAGGCGTAAATACGAAAGCCGTCGTCGTTGGTGATGAGGGGCAAATCGATTTCGAGATCGCCCAGCCGCACGGGCCAGGCGGGGGGCCAGGGTTGGTTGGTCATAGGGGCTCCTTTCGTGGATGATAATTGCGGGCGGCTGACACGCCGCCCCTACAGCCTTGTCATCCCCATAATTACAGTTTCCACCTCCGCCGCAACCTTTTCCGCCGCCGTTGCCCCGTTTTTGAAGAAGTGCAGCAACGAGGCGGGCTCCACCGTGTCGGACATGCAGCGGATTACCAGCAGGGGCACATCCAGCGCCCGCGCGGTTTTCGCGGCGGCGAAGGTCTCCATGTCGACGCACACCGCGCCGGTTTTCTCCACCAGGCGCGCCTTGCGCTTTTTATTGACGATGATGCCTATGCTCGTCGAGGCCGGGCCTTTTTGTGCCTCCGGCAAAACCCGCGCCGCGAAATCCGCGAGGGCCGCGTTCGTCGGCGCGGCGCGTTCTGTTTTATAGGCCTTCCCCGAGGCCGGGCACGAGGACGTCACAACGACGGTGTCGCTTAAACCGATCTCAGGCACCAGGCCGCCGGACACCCCGTAGTTCACGAGGATATCCGGTTGATAGCACTCGATGAGCGCACGGACCCCGATGTCCGCTTTGCGCATGCCCATGCCGCAGATGTGCATGACAATCTCAGCTTCGCCTATCCTGCCGCGCAGAAATTTTTTGCCCGCCAATTTTTCAGACGCTGTGCCATCCATGCGCTTGATCAGCGGAGCGGCCTCCATGGGCATTGCCACGAGGACTGCGATTGTTTGCATGTTAACCTCCATCCCGCCGCGCCGCGCGGCGAACTAAAATCAGGAGTGAAACGCGCGGCGGTACAAATAGAGCATGAAAATTTATCTTTCACGCTAACCTCCATCCCGCCGCGCCGCGCGGCGAACTAAAATCAGGCGTGAAACGCGCGGCGGTACAAATAGAGCATGAAAATTTATCTTTCACGCTATTCTCCTATTCCCCTCCGTGGAGGGGTGGCCCGCAGGCCGGGGTGGTTATTTCAACTGCGAATTCATCGCCATGTCGAACAGCCTGTCGCCCAGCATGGCCTTGGACACCACAGACAGCCGCGCGATTTTCCCGGCCAGGTAGCGCGGTTTGGGTTTCTTTGCGTGGATGGCTTTCATGATGGCCGTCACCACCGCGTCAGCGCCGGAGGCCGCCTTGCCGCCCGTGGCCCCCGCGAGCAGGCCGTAGGCCTTCTGGGCGAAGTCCTCGTAGGCGGTGCCCTGGCTGGCCTCGAGCAGGCTTGCCTTCGCGCCCTCGGACCACGCGGTTTTGATGGGGCTGGGTTCCACGAGGGAAACGCCGATGTTGAAGGGTTTCAGCTCGATGCGCAGGCAGTCCGTGATGCCCTCCAGGGCGAATTTAGAAGCGCAGTACCAGCCGCTCAGGGGCGAGTAGACCTTCCCGGCCACGCTGGATATGTTGACGATCCGTCCGCCGCCGCGCGCGCGCATGGAGGGCGCGAGCAGTTGGATCAACCGCACGGGGGCGAAAAAATTGACCTCCATCTGCCGCCGCCCGGTCTCCATGGGCACGGTCTCTATGGGTCCGTACTGCCCGTAGCCCGCGTTGTTGACGATGACGTCCACGCCGCCGGTCTCGTTCATGATTCGCCCGGCCAGTGCGTCGATGCCCGCGGCATCGTTCAGGTCCAGCTGCACCGCGATGCCGCTCAGGTCCTCCGGGCAGGCTGCCCTGTCCACACACCAGACGGTGTAACCGCCGGCGATGAGCCTTTTGGCCGTGAGCAGGCCGATGCCTCCCGCCGCACCGGTGACCAGGGCTATTTTAGGGCTAGCCATGATGATTCCTCCCTATTTAAGAAAACTTCCTCATGCTACCTAGAATAGCATATCATACGCGCATTGTCAATAAATCATACGAACAAAAAACAGAGACGCGCATTGACGCACGTCCCTGCATTTTTCTTCGGTTTGCTTATTTGCTTACCGGCACCAGCAGCAGAACCTTCACGTCCGATACAAGCAGCAGCCCGCCCTCCGGTAGTGTTTGCGGCGGCGCTGTGGAGGCCGGCTCCGTCTCGGTCTGCGCTTGGCAGGCGTCCGTGGTGGGTTCACCGTCGGGGATGGTCCCGTCCGGGGCGGCGGTTCCGTCTGGGATGGTGGTCAGCTGCGCGGGGGCGCTCGTCTCCCTGGCGGTTGTGGTTTCCTCGATCTCCCCGGCGTCGCCCGGCTGCGCGGCCAGATCCATGGGCATGACGCACAGATTGTTTTCCAGGAAAAACGCCTCGTCGTAGTCGAGCGTCACGGTCCCGGCGGCCTCGGGCAGCCCGGCCAGGAAATCCCGCAGTTCTTCGACGGAACAGATCAATTGGACGGTATCTTCCGCGGGAGTCATGGACGGGTCTTCGCCGTCCCTCATGTGCCTGGCGGACTTGTATTGGCTCACGAAGTCCTTTTGCTGGTCGCTGTTTTCCAGCACGACCGCCTGCCGCTCGCCGGAATCCGTGGCCATCAGCAACACCATCCGGGAGGGCGGGGCCGCCCGGTGGGCGGAATGGTACGCCTGCTCGGTCTCCGGGGCGGTGTAGTTGTCCTCCCCCCTGTCAAGCGTGCGTACCAGGGGCACCGCCAGGGCCGCCACCAGCAGCACCATCGCCAGGGAAAGCGAGGTGTTGCGCCTTTTTTGGCGGCGCGCCGCGAGGCGTTCCTTTTCGTGCCGTGCCCGGGCATACACGCTGGCCCGGAATTCCTCAGGATTCTTCAAAGAGTATCGCCTCCCTTCCCAGCGAATTTTTCAGCGCCTGACGCGCGCGGTAGGCCAGGTTGTCAATTTGTTTGCGGTTTTTGCGCATCAGCAGCGCGATCTCCTCGTAGCGCAGGCGCTCCAGGTACAACAGCCGCAGCACCTCCTGGTATTCCTGCGGGATGGCCCGGATGGCCTCGGCGATTTTGGCCGCCCGTTCCCCGGCGAGGCAGAGCTCCTCGGGGCCCATGGCGTCGTCGCTGCGCTCCGCGATCTCATCCAGCGGTACGGCGGGCCGCCGTTTTTCGCGCCGCAGGTGGTCGATGGCCTTGTGGCGCGCCACGGAGAACAGGTAGGTCTTGAACGAACTCTGCCCGCGGAAGCGCCCCCTGTGCACCAGCAGCTCCACGAAGGTGTCCTCCGCCAGGTCCTCGGCCGTCTCGGGGGAACGCACGTAGCCGAGCAGGAAGAACACCAGGCTTTGCTGGAACTCCCGCATCAGCTCGTCAAACGCTTCCTGTTCTCCCGCGCAAAAAGCCTCGTAGGCCTCCTCGGGGCTGCGCTCCTGCCGCAATGTGATCCCCCCTTTGCGTACGATATAGTTTGGGGCGGAACCATTGCATCCCTTTGTCGCGCCCCGAAACAAATTTCCTCACTTTGATTTACGTTTGCCTATTTTGTCATTTTCACGCCCCAAAACCGCAGGAAGTTGCCGCTTTTGCACAGTGGGCGGCAGCTTTCCACGCGCACGCCGCGCAGGATAACCTCCTCGCTCAGCCCGTAGGGGCAGGGCGGTTTGTCAAATCGATCCCGGATCGGCAGCCACAGGCCGTTGAAATCGCCAAAGATCCGGGGCCAAAAGTAATAGAACACGTGGCGCTTGTCGCGGATCACCAGCCCGTCGATGGTGATTTTCTTCGGCATGGCGCAGGGGTAGCCGAAGTCGTGCCGCCCATCGTTGTCGCCGCTGACCAGGGCGGGCCTGGCGGCCTTGCCCGGGAAAAATTCGCAATCGCGTATCACGAATTCGCCGTCCCAGGTGCTGCCGTAGTCGGCGCGCAGGGAGATCATATTGTTGCAGTGCACCTGGGTGTTTTCCATCAGGAAGGTTCCCCCGCCGATGAGGGTGATCCCCCGGCAACCAATGACGGAATTGCGGATCACGGCGCCGTAGGTGCCCTGGTGCGCGTCGAAGCGGGACAGCTCGCAGCCGTCGTACACGAGATTTTTCGTGAAGTTGGAGCCCATGATCCCCCACAGGGAGGCGTCGTGGATGCTGTTGGCCTGGGTGCAGTTTTCGAACGTCACGTTCACGCATCTGTTCGGATTGATGTCGTAGGTGCCCTGCAGCACCTGCTTGCGCCCGGAAAACACGCAGTCCCGCACGGTGACGCCCGCGCATTCGCTGATGACGATAAAGCCGCTGTAGGGCGAGCACTCCGCCCCCTCCCCGGTGACGTAATGTTTGACCCCGTCCACCGTCACGTTGGAGCGCGCGACGCGCAGGCCCCGGTTGTAGTAGGATTCGCTCAACACCCGGTTGGCGATGGTGGTGAACACCCCGCCTTGCACGGTCAGCGGCTGGGTATCGATGGGGATAGCCACCGCGCGGGTGACCGCAGGGAAATCCCATACGATGGGGGTGGCCGGGTCCACCGCGCCGTTTTGGTCCGCCAGAAACAGGTCGGACTGCGCCGTGCCCTGGTTCGCGTTACCCCCCTTGCGGATGTAGTGCTTTACGTTGTCGTCGAACACCAGCACCAGCGAGCCGGCGGCGAGGGATACCCCGAGGTCTGTCTGCCCCTTCGCGAGCGTGGCTATCCCCGTGAGGGTCTGCCGGGGAAGCGCGGAGCTCACCTCGAAGATATACCGGCCCCGGTTGTCGTATACTTCGCTGTCGTCGATAATAAAGCTCGCGTCGCCCCAGTCGGTATCGGTCCGGATGACGGCCGTCTTGGCGTGGTCGCCGATGTAATAGGTTGCCCCCGGGTCGGCGCGCACGGGCAGCCCGGCGGCGTTGGCGGCGGCGTGGGCCGCGATGATGGCGTCAAAATCGTCGGTGGCGCCGTCGCCGATAGCGCCGTATTCGCTGTAGGCGATGTAATCCGGCGGTGCGGCTGCCGCGCTGGAAGCCAGACCCAGCGCCATTGCCGCCGCCAGCAGGCAGGACAAAATAGCTTGCAGTTTTTTGCTCATGACAGTTGTTACTCCTATTTGGCTAAGTCCCGCAGAATCTCCACCCTGATCTTTTCCAGTCTCGCCGGGTCGCGCGTGTAGTTCGTCAGCGCCTGGCTGAGTTGGTCCGCTTTTTTCAGGCAGTAGTCCCGCCCGAACCGTGCCTCAGCCATGCGCAGCAGGTCGTAGTCCTCCAGGCCGTCCGCGATGTTCTTCAGCCGCAGGGAGGGCACGGGCTCGTTCAGGCCGATGGGCTTGCCCGGGTAGAACCAGCTGCCGTCCCCGGAGGCCTCGTAGCTGTCCCAGGTCAGGGAGCTCAGCCAGGGGTTGGATTTGTCCCAGTAGACGCTGTCCCAATACAGCAGGCCGGTGATGTTCCGCTGGTACTGCTGCCAGAACAGCAGGCGGTGGCGCGTGCCCTGGTGGTGGACGAACATGTTGCAGTAGTCCCCGGTGGGGCCGCAGCAGACGTACCACCAGGCGCGGTCGCCGTTGTCCGCCACGCGCTTCTGCACGGCTTGGTTGAAGCTCTTGCCGTCATACAGGTTGCTAATGGCGCAGATGATGTCGCTGCGCCCGTTCTGGATGGCCAGGTTGTCCCAGTCCGCGCCCTCGCTGCTGAACTTCCAGGAGAAGAAGGGCGTCACCATGCTGTAACCGGGGCACAGGTTCGCCAGCCTGTCAGTCATGGCGTTGTAGGTCTGGATCATCCCGGCGGTATGCGGCTCATCGATGGGGTAGAAGAAAGCTTTGCGCGCCCAATCCGGGTTGCTTTGCACTTTATTATGGTATGCCTGCAGCGAGGCGTCGCTGGAAGGGTAGGGGAGCTGGAAGGACTTCACCCGCGGGTCGCTCATGTAGGCGTCCGCATTGGCGCTGAGGATATCGTAGGGGATGCGGTAGGCGCTGATCTTGTGGTCCAGCAGATAATCATAATATTGCTTGTACAGCGCGTCGCCCGCCGGGGTGCCCTGCTGCACGCCGTTGAGCGTGTAGAACTGGCCGCTGAAATCGATGCCCACGGCGGTGTCGTTATACGCCGCGTCGGGGAAGGTGACGTCCACCACCTCCACGGTGAAGCCGGCCGTCAGCAGGGTCGCGGTGGTCTCCCACACATACTGCGAAACCTCCGTGCGCTGGCTCAGGGTGATTTTGCCGGTATAGAGCCCCACGGGGGTCGTCTTGTCCGTGCGCAGCTCGATGTAATAGCCCTGGTTCACGTGGGCCGTGGAGACCTCCAGCTTGTTCTGGTTGGGCTGGTAGGGGATCAGGGCGTCCGGGTACGTGCCCGCCTGCTTGCCCGCGCCGGCGAAGATATAGCTCTCCTTGAACATGCTGGCCGGGATGGTGCTGCCGCCCGGGCCGGTCACGTCGCTGAACTCCACGCAGTAGCGCGTGGAGCCCTTGTAGCGCCCGCGCACGATGAACTGCAGGCCCTCGCGCTCGTTTTTGCCCATGGTGACGCGCAAGGTGCTCTGCTTGCCCAAAATGTCATTCGGCTGGATCTTCTCGGTGGAGTAGGCGAAGGTGTATGCCAGATCAGAGCGCAGGCCGTGCACCCCGCCCACGTCGACAGCCAGGCCGGTGGCGCTTGCCAGCATGACAATCAGCGCCAGAAATCCGCTCCAAAGACAATTGAAAAACGCCGTAATCCGTTCCCAGGTGAACATGACAATGCCTCCCGATTAGAGTTTTTGTCGCTCCGCCCGCAGGCGGTGAGGGAGTATCGCGGAGCGACGTATCTTCTTGCGGCTTATGCTTGGCCTGCATTCATAGCTGCGCCAGCGCGTCCCTTACAGCATAATAGCTGGGTTTTTCATGATGTTGTGTATCCACCAGGCCCCAGCGTGTCTCCTGGGGGCAATCCGCCTGGCCGCAGTAGCCGCACTTTTCGCCGTCCTTCCAGGCGTAGATGAACGCGCCCAGCACGAAGGGCAGCTTCGCCAGCCGGGGGAAGATATCCCGGTAGAAGCCCGCCTGGCCTTCGGGGGTGTGCGGGTACTTCTTGATGACGACCCCATTGGGCATCTCGCTGTAGAAATGGTTGCGCTCCAGGGTATTGAACAGCAGATCGGCGGGATTGCCAGAGGCCAGCCTCATGGCGCGATTGTATAGGGTCTCGTTGACATTTTTAAGGTTGTCCATGAACAGCCCGAGCTTTTCACGGGCCTCCTTCTCACTGCCTACGCCGTAGCGTTGCAGCACGGCGCGCTTTTCCTCCGGGGTTTTGGGTACGCCGCCTGAGATATACCCGAACTCGCACAGGAGGATGGGCTTGCCTGTCATGGACCACAGGTAGCGCAGCAGGGCGTCGAACACGAACATCCAATTGCCCGCGGTCACGAAGCAGCCGATGTAGATATCAATGCCCACGTAGTCGCAGTATTTGTGCCATGGCCGCATCAGGGCGTGCAAATCGGTCTGCGGCCCGGAGGAGTTGTAGCCCAGGAGGATATCGCCCCGCAGGGGATACATGGCCTCCAGCTGTATGCCCATAAAGCGCACGGCCTCCTTGATTTTCAGGGGCTTCATGAACTGCGGCAGGCCCATCTCGTTGGTGATCTGGTAGGCCTCGGCCAGGCCCCGCAGGTCCTCCAGCAGGAACACGGCGATCTCCCGGATGCGGGCTTCGTTTTCGGGCAGGCGGGGGTCGATGCCGTATTCAATAAAGGTCCTCGGGTAGGGCGTGACCGCCATAATGCGTATGCCGTTCTCGCGGTACTTCCGGATTTTTTCCTTCCAGGCGATGTATTCGGGCCGGATGTTGCCCTCTTTATCGAAGGGGAAGGCGATGTCCGCGCGGTTCCACTCGATGCCAGCGCCCTTGATCTGCGCGTGATTTTCGCTGGGGTGGCAGACACCCTTGATGAATTTGCAGCCGAGCTTGCGGCGGCATTCCTCCGCGGCGGGGGAGGTCTTTTTCCTGAGGTAGCCGGCGGCCAGGTGGAAAGGCACGTATTTGAGGGTTGCTTTGAGTTGGTCTTTTACGAAATCTTCCATGGGCACTGTCCTCTTTCATTCAAATACAATCATTGGTTATTTGATCTTTGCCAGCGCGTCCCGCACGGCGTAGTAGCTGGGCTTCTCCTTCTTGTTCAGGTCCACCAGGCCCCAGCGGGTCTCGGTGGGGCAGTCGGCCTGGTTGCAGTAGCCGCACTTTTCGCCGTCCGGCCAGTGGTAGATGAATGCCCCCAGCAGGAAGGGCAGTTTGGCCAGCCGGGGGAAGATGTCACTGTAGAAATCCGCCTGGCCCTGGGGCGTGTGCGGGTACTTTTTGATGACGGTTTTCTTGGGCAGCTCGCTGTAGAAATGATTTTTATAGTCGGATTTAAAGATGTAGTCGGCGTAGCTGCCGGAGGCGTTTTTGGTCACGCGCGTCCACATCTTCTCGTTGATCTGCTTGATGTTCTCCATGAACAGGTCAATCTTTTCGCGGGCCTCCTTTTCGCTGTCCACGCCGTAGCGCCACAGCCGCTCCCGCTTTTCCTCCGGGGTTTTGGGCGCGCCGCCGGAGATATAACCAAACTCGCACAGGATAATCGGCTTGCCCGTCAGGGACCACAGGTAGCGCAGAAGGAGGTCGAACATGCGCAGCCAGTTGCCGGCGCTGAGAAAGCAGCCGATATAGATGTCGATGCCCACGTAGTCGCAGTATTTGTGCCAGGGGCGCAGCAGTGTGTGCAGGTCCGCCTGCGGACCGGCGGAGTTATAGCCGATGAGGATGTCTCCCCGCAGGGGATACATGGCCTCCAGCTGCACGCCGATGAAACGCGCGGCCTCCTTCATCGTCAGGGGGTTGGTGAAATGCGGGATGCCCATCTCGTTGGTGATCTGGAAGCCCCCGACCAGGCCTTTCAAATCATTCACCAAAAATTTGGCGGTCTCTATGATGCGGGCCTCGCCCTCCGGCGTGCGGAAATCGATTCCGGCCTCTTTGATGAACTCCCGCGGATAGGGCGTCACGGCGAAGATGCGTATGCCGTTATCGTTGTAGCGGCGCATCTTCTCCTTCCACTCGACGTATTTTTCCCGGATGTTGCCGTCCTCGCCGAAAGGGCAGGGGATGTCCGCGCGGTGCCATTCGATGCCGGCGCCCCTGATCTGCGCGTAGTCCTCCGAGGCGTGGCAGATGCCCTTGGCGAACCCGCCCAGCTTGCGGCGCTGCCTTTCCGCTTCGGGGGAGGAGGTTTTCTTGAGATAGCCGGCGGCGATGTGGTACGGCGCGTACTTGAGCGTGGCGACGAGCTGGTCCCTGACGAAAGCTTCCATGGGCGAACTCCTTCTGATCTTTTTATAGAACAATTTTATCATGTTGCGCGGGAATAGTCAAGCAAAAAACAAACCCGCCCCGACCCAAGCCGAAACGGGTTCGTTTTTGCTTTAATCCGCACCGGATGTAACTCCCCGCCGTTTTGCGGTGCACGGGGGGCCGGGGCTTGCCCCGGGGGTCATACCATTCATCAGTCGAACGGATAGGGCTGCAGCGGGTTGGCTGTTACCTTACGCCTGTCGCGGCTTTCCACGAAGACGTAGGGGTTGCCGTCGAGCTCCATCTTGCCGCCGATGAAGACGCACTCGCCGTACAGGTCATCCAGGGTGTCCCCGCCCGACTTTTCGATGTCGAACAGGTTCAGCTCGTCGTCCTCAATGGTGTAGGAGCCGGAATAAGTGTCGTCGAATTCCCTATATTCCGGGTCCACGTAGTTTACGCCCCAGGTGAACGTGCCGTTTTCCTTGAAGGTCAGCAACGAGACGTACTCGTCGCCGTCCGCGTCCGTCTCCACGCCGCGCCACATGCCGTAATAGACGGGGGCCGGCTCGTCGTCCGGCTCGTCGTCCGGCTCGTCGTCGAGGGGCGTGATCCCGCCCTCCTGCTTCGCGGCCGTGATGACGTAGCCCTTGGCATCGTACTCGACCTGCACGATGACCTCAAAGCCGCTGTCCACCGAGTTGCGCCCCAGCTTGCACCAGGCCTCGTCAGTGCTGAAGTCCACGTCGGTGAGCAGCTTGAAGCCCTCCTCCCCGCGCAGGTAGTTCACGTACTCGGACATCTCGAGGGCCTGGTCCCGGCCCGGCTCGCTGTACGTGAATTCCTTCATTGCCACGCCGTTCTGGGTAGAGCTCCTCGAGCTTGTGAGTTTGCGGGTTTCGCCCAGCACAAACGCGACCGAGGGGATCCGGTCGCTGCCGAGCTCGTAGTAATCCGCTTTGCCCGCGCTGCCCAGCAGGCCGGTGACGCCGGCGAAGATCGCCACGGCGCCGACAACGATGACCACGGCCACAATGACCAGGGCGATGATCAGCCCCTTCTTGGATTTCTTCGGGGCGGGCGGGGGCGCTGCGGGATATGGTTGCTGCGGGTAGGGCTGCTGCGGGTAAGGCTGCTGCGGATAGGGCTGCCCTGGGGCCTGCGGATAGGGCGGCGGCATGTACTGCGGCTGTTGGTCCGCCGGGAAAGGCGGTGGCTGGGGCGGCTGGGGCTGCTGCGCCAGGTAGGACGGGAGAGGCTGCGGCGGCGGTTCCGGCTGGACATACTGCTCCGGCTCGGGAGCAGGCACGAAGACAGACTCGGGAGCAGGCACGAAGGCGGGCTCGGGAGCAGGCACGAAGGCAGGTTCAGGTTCGAAGACGGGAACGGGCTCGGGTTCCGGGATGGGCGCTGGGGCGGGTGAGGGAACGGGTGCGGGCGGCGCGGCTGCGGCTACGGCTTGCGTCCCGGCAGCTGCTGTCTGCGCTCCGCAGCCGGAACAAAATCTCGCGGCGTCATCCAGCCCTGCGCCGCATTGGGAACAAAACTTTGCCATAGTGGTTGCCTCCTTCTGAAATGTATCTCGGGGGCCCCGCAGGCCACCCGGATGGATCCTTCATTCGAATTATACACCCGGCGCGCAAGAATGTCAAATAAAAGCTTTTCACAATCATGTGAATCTAATCTTTCATGCGATAAAGTGTTTTCTTGTTTGGAGACGCATTGCCATGCGTCTGCGCAGAAAAACAACGCGGCGTGGCGGGCGGAATAGCTAATACTACTCCGCAATAAGAATCATTGCGCATCATGCTGCGCAAAAAACATACACCAAAGCTTTTTGCTTGCATTCTGCTATGCTTCTAATTGCGGAGTAGTATAACGGGAGTTTAGTGCGCAAAAGATTAGATTCACGTGTTTTCACAATCACTTTTTTTCCTGTTTGTCTTGCCATCCCGCCCGGGAGATGCTATAATGAGCAAAGCAAATTACAAGGTTCTGCCGTAAGGCAGGTTCTTATAATGAGCAAAGCAAATTACAAGGTTCTGCCGT
>Ga0123353_10011438_pt1 | contig 12507 bp, 9 predicted proteins | sample TergutLab28metaG_3_FD_92763 | JGI IMG/M metagenome (GOLD analysis project Ga0123353, IMG submission 92763) | Labiotermes labralis P3 segment gut microbial communities from Petit-Saut dam, French Guiana - Lab288 P3 | ecosystem: Host-associated > Arthropoda: Insects > Digestive system > Gut ... | reverse complement strand
TTGAACTTGATGAAAATGCCCAACGAATCGGTGCTGGAAGTGACCGAGGATGTCCAACATGCCCCTAGAAAAACGCTCCATCTGCTCGGATTTGACTAATGTGAAACTTGCAATCGACCTGGCAAGTGTCCAGGTTAAAACGTTAGTCCGAAATAAATCTGTCAGGATTTCGCTGTTGGACTAATGACTTTTCGTCTATGATTTTTTAATCAGTTATTCGATTCGGTCTCCGGAAAAAAGTGAGTGACTATAAGGCCCGGTTTAGCACATCGGGTCGGGAAAGCAATAGGGTACTAAGAAGTCACAACCCACCAACCCACCCACTCTTTCATCTGACAATCCGGGGGCTTGACGTACCCCTAACCGCCATTATAATGTTTCCAAACTGGGTGTGGAGGGTTTTCGTACAAAGAAAGACAATGGCAAGCAAAGCAAAGATACTGAAAGCACAACGGAAGCCGAAATTTTCGACTCGATCCGAAAACCGATGCCAACTCTGCGGAAGACCGAGAGCGGTCTATCGCAAATTCGGTATCTGCCGAATCTGCTTCCGTAACCTCGCCAATCAGGGAAACATCCCCGGTGTGAAAAAGGCAAGTTGGTAATATATTTTTCGTGTACTTTGTGCCTTTGTGCGAGAATATGATTTGTTTCGCACAAAGGCACGAAGGGCACAAAGAAATGTTCGATTTAGTGGTATATTCAGGATAATTTACGAGAGACAACGATTATGATGACCGATCCGATCGCCGACATGCTGACCCGAATTCGGAATGCTGTCCGCATTGAAAAACCTTCCGTCGAGATGCCCCTTTCCATTGAAAAAAAGGGAATCGCTGACGTTCTGAAACGTGAAGGATACATTTGGGACTGGGAAACCGTGGACGAAAAGCCGGTGCCGGTGCTTCGGCTCCATCTGAAATATGGTCCGAACGGCGAAAAGATCGTTAACAATATCCGTCGGATCAGCAAGCCGGGACGCAGAGTTTATGCCGCAACGGGTGAACTCAAGCCGGTACTTAATGGGTTGGGTATCCGGATTTTGAATACCAATCGCGGCGTGTTGAGTGATCGGGAAGCAAAACTGAAAAACGTTGGCGGAGAAGTGATTTGCTCCATTTGGTAAGTCGTAAAATAGTATTCCGTCACTGCGATTCGCTCCATTCCGGCTTTTGTTTCGTGCTTGAAAATGAAAATTGAAACGAAAACTGTAATGGTTTGAAGTCGTTGGACGTATCGTGAGTGTTCAGTGCAACGCCATTCCGCCGCTGACATCGACCGACGCGCCAATCATGTAACTGGCACGATCCGAACAAAGGAACACCGTCACCTGTGCCACTTCGTCCACATGAGCAATGCGATTGAGTAACGAACGACGTTTCGTTACCTCCAAATTGGCATCAATCTCCTGGGCAATAATGTCAGTGTACATGAAGCCCGGCAGAATGGCGTTCACATTAATTCCATGTTCGCCGACATCGTAAGCCAAAGAACGGGTGAAACCGCACATACCGGCTTTAGTCATATCGTAAGCGGTCTTGCCATGCATTGAGCCACGCACAGCCGCTTGGGAAGCAACATTGACAATTCTTCCCTTTGCCCCGCGAGCAAGCAATCGCCGAATGATTTCACGGCAGCACAGAAACATTCCCTGCAAATTAATATCGACGGTCTTACGAAATTCGCCGAGCGGCAGGTCGGCACAAGTACCTTTATCAACGTAGGCGGCGTTGTTGACGAGAGCATCTATTGGTCCTAGCGTTTTTTCGACCGCCTCGAACATGGCAAACACATTGTCTTCGCTGGCAACGTCGGCATAGACTGCCATTGTTTCGACACCGTGCGTTGTGGTCAACTCATCGGCAAGCGTTTGAGCAACTTCGGGATTGACGATATAGTTAATCGCCACCTTTGCGCCTTCGGCGGCAAGCATGGTCGAAATCGCACGCCCCAGTCCGGTGGAGCCGCCAGTGACAAGAACAACTTGATTTTTTAGGTGTAAGTCCATATTATCATTGCGTCGGTTTTTGACGCTGTTAAGGGTTAAAGGTTATCGGGCAATCGACGGCACAACACCGTTGACGATGGGCAAATTTTTCTCCCCATTGAGCCAGCGAATCAAATGCGCCGCAAAGAGTTTCGGACTGTTGCGAAAAGCATCCGCCGAACTACCTGCAAGATGGGGAACAATCGTTACATTATCAAGCGTAAGAAACGGACTGTCCGAGGGGAGCGGCTCCTCATCGAACACATCCACGGCAGCACCCATGATTTTTTTCGCCACAAGAACATCAATCAAGGCTTTTTCGTCCACCAATCCGCTCCGTGCCGTGTTGACAAGAATCGCCGTCGGTTTCATCATCAACAAGTGTTCCCGTGAGATCATGTGATGCGTTTCCGGTACATATCGGGCATGAATCGAAACAATGTCCGACCGCTGCATCAACGTTTCGAGATCAATCGACTCGACGTTTTCCCATTCGGCTTCATTGTCCTTTTGGAAGAACGGATCAAAGACGATAATCTTTGCACCAAAGGCGTTCAAAAATTTAGCGACGAGTCTCGCAACGGCACCGAATCCGACCAAGCCGATGGTCTTGTCCAGCAGTTCAGGAATATCGTATCGGTTCGGAAAGTCTCGCGTCCAATTTTTCAGTTTCAATGCGGCGTGTCCTCGGGCAAGGTTTCGGATTTCCGCAAGAATCAACCCGACGGTACATTCCGCCACGGCTCGGGCATTGCGACCGGGCAGGTTGAGTACGACAATATCTCGTTTCGTTGCCGTTTCGATGTCTACATTTTCCATCCCGGCGCGAAGGATACCGAGCAGTTTCAACCGCTTTGCCGATTCAAGGAACCGACGAGAAATCGGCGCAAACTGCGCAACGATAATGTCGTATTGACCGACGATTCCGTAGAGTTCATCGGGAAGCGGCAACGCATCGGGACCGCCCTGTTCGATGATCAGATTAGCGGCTTGAAGTTCTTCCAGCGTTGGGTGTTCCCACGAGAACACGTTCACTTCGATGTCGTGTTCTGCAAGGGAAGTCAAGCCTTCCGCCAAGTAATGACGTGGGATATAAAAGTCGCTGATTGCTAAAAGTTTCATGTTCGTAGTTTGGAGTTTTGTTACGCTCGCCCCACCGCCCCAGCCAACATTGCCTTTTCCTCGACAACATCGCCGAGGGCTTCCCGTAACTGGGTAATGTAATCGTTCGGCAACGTATCGTTGCGTTCCGTTTCGGCGGCGATCTTCTTGAACCGCCTCCACATTCCAACGCGGCTGTCGGCATACACATTGAATTTGCAGATGCCGTTTTCGATGGCGGCTCGGATTTGATCGTCCGGCGTACCAGAACCACCGTGCAACACCAACGGCACCGTACTGGCGGCATTCAACTCCTTCAAGAGGGGAATGTCCAACTGGGGGAGTTGCTTATAGACACCGTGAGAAGTTCCAATCGCCACGGCAAGGGAATCAACACCGGTACGTTCGATGAATGTTACCACTTCGCTCGGCTGCGTGAGAACATTGGGAACATGAACAGTTGCCGCCAAACCGAACCCGCCGACGAGTCCAAGTTCCGCTTCCACGGAAGCACCGTAAGGTTGCGCAAGTTCAACCGCCTTGCGAGTCATCTCGACGTTCTGGTCGAAGGGAAGATTCGAACCATCGTACATAACTGATGTGAAGCCGTTATCGAGAGCCGCTCGGATGGGATCCAATTCCGTGGCGTGATCGAGGTGCATGACGATAGGAATCGCATAACGTTCTGCAACGGCACGAACGATGTTGGGAAAGTACCACCAAGTTTTATCGTCGATTTCGACGGAGTAAAGCATCAGAAAAACCGGTGAGCGGAGCCGTTCCGCCCGGTCAAGGATGCCGCGGATCATTACATCGGCAACGCAGTTAAAACCCGGGACGGCATAACGTTTTTCTCGGGCAACGGTCAAAAGTTCTTTCGCTGTGCAAAGCATGGAGTAAAAATTGGGAGAACGGTCAGGGGTTAATTGTACCACAAAGGGGACAAACGTTAACAAGGTCAGGTTGTCGATTTCTACTTTGCCACGTTGCTTCGGCAACAGATGTTTGATCCACGCAACATATTTGCCCCGGATGTCATGGTTTCCGAAAATGTTTATCCGCAAAGTTGAGAAACTGCTCCCAATCACACTCCGTAACATCATGCACCCCGGTGCGAACGTGATAGCCAATCGTTCCGCCGACCGAACGGTCAATTTCCGGCATCGCCGTAACCCCGGCAATGCCGTCCGTGCCGAGCAGCCGATAGACCGGATCGGCATGCAAGCCCGAGAGAAATTCCCCTTTCGGATCAGCCCAACGGTCTTCCACGGCACTGGCAATATAGACCGGTCTCGGAGCAATGAGGGCAATCAATTCGTGTTGATCGAATGGCATCGACTGCATATCGCGTCCATGTTTTTTGAAGTTATCGCAGAACCAATGCGGACGCGCCGTGTTCGTCAGCAATAACGTTTCGCCGATCTCCCGCTTCGACAACGCCGCTCCACCGCTACCGGAATTGTTGGAAATCACCATCGCAAAGTTCGGGTCAATCGCCCCCGCCCAGAGTGCTGTTTTACCGAGACGCGAATGTCCCAGCACTACGACTTTTTGAGGGTCAATGTTCAAACTCTCACCATAGACTCCGACAACAACGTTACGGATGAGCCCAAGTCCCCAAGCCCAAGTTGCAATCGCATTCCCTTCGTTCGGTTCCCCCTTCTGCTCGATCAACCGCCGCACACCGAGTTTACTCCCACCGTCGAAGTCCGGCTCGATGTCATTGTAGTTCACCGTTGCCAGAGCATAGCCTCGGTCGAGAAGCATTTCGACTTGCCAACGTTGTGCCGCACTGCCCCGTTCCGCTTCGGCGGCAGGGTGTGGAACAAAGATATTGTCCCGACCATCCCAACCTCCTTGCGGTGTTCTCCAAACGGTTCCCAAGTTGATGCCCGGATCGGCAGAGACGGTATGGTTTCCCCGAAAATTCAACCCGATAAAGACAGGCACTTTTTCGGCGGCGTTATTCGGAGTGTAAATCAAGATGTCAATTTTTGGACTGTCGTCGTTCTGCGTTTCTCCTTTCTTGACGATGTACACCCGTGCCTGATAGCGTGTTCCTTTACCATTGAAAACGGCTTGTCCACTTCCGGGACTCATACTGAGGATCGCACCTAATCCAGCAGACTCAAGGTCGTTGACCGGCAACGGTGACTTCCCGTACATTTCGTTCTCGAAGAGTGTCAGCAATTCCGGTCGTCGGACTTCGTTCCAAAGTTCGGGCGTATCGACTTTGCGTCCGTCTTGCGTGAGTAGCGGATCAGGGAGCACGTAGTTGGGAATTTTCGCCTCATCAAAATTCGCTGGCGGAACTTGGGCGTAACAAAAAACTTCGGACATTAGGATTACACAGGCAAACGTGAAAAGGCGGAAAAAGTTCATAGTAGCAATCGGGTAAAAAGGATTGACTTCGCTCCCATTGTAAAGAGAAAAAGAGAGGTTTGCAAGACGGCGTTGATTGCTACCGGAAAATGAGGTATAAACGAGGAAATGTTTACTACAGCATCGTACTGGACATACCGTTTGTTACTGAACCTCGAAACGAAAAAGAACATTGACCGTCATTACGAGTCTCTCCAATCCGAAGATTAAAGAAGTCGTGAAACTGCGAGAAGGCAGGCATCGGCGGCGAACCGGAATGCTTTTGATTGACGGCATCCGCGAACTCGACCGCGCAGTGCAAGCCGGAGTGCGTATCCTTGAAGTCTTTACGGTACACCCTTCCGTAATCTGTCCAGACGCACCCATTTACCGAGTGACGGAGGCGGTTATGCAAAAAATTGCCTTCGGAGATCGCAATGAAGGAATTGTTGCCGTTGCCAAAGAGCCTGTACGGTCGTTCGATGTTTTTGAAGCAAAAATTGGACAAAAAGCCAATCCGCTATTGGCGGTCTTGGAACACGTCGAAAAGTCGGGCAACCTCGGTGCCGTTTTCCGCAGTGCCGATGCCGCCGGGTTGGACGGCGTGATGATTGCCGACTCGCTGGTTGATCCCTTTCATTCCAATGCGATACGTAGCAGCATGGGAACAGTATTTCATCTGCCGATGGTAAGCGAATCGTCTGCCGTTCTTTGCCGTTGGCTCAGAGAGCAAAAGTTCCAGATTGTAGCGGCTTGGTGTAATGGGGAAACGGCACCTTATACGTCGGTCGATTTTTGCCGACCGACGGCGATTGTGTTGGGCAGTGAAGCGGAAGGATTGAGTGGCATTTGGAAAGGTGAAGACATTACTTCGGTAACATTGCCGATGTTGGGAATCGCCGACAGTTTGAACGTCTCCGTCGCCGCCGGGGTAATTTTCTATGAAGCAAGGCGGCAAAGAACCGGAGACAAAAGAGTGTGAGACGAAAGAGCGACTGTTAGCCCGCCGGTTCGGTGCACGGAGTACCGGCAAAGCCTGGCGGGCTTACGTCCACCGCTCTTGCGTGCGATCAATTTTCCCCGATGCAAAAGAGCATCGTGTCCCCTCTGATGTAAATCCGGTTGTTCAGTAGTGCAGGACTGGCGACGATTGGTTCCGGCATCGGATTTTCGGCAATTATCATTGCGGCGGCAGATTCGTCGGTCAACTCTCCGTTTTCGTTAACGACAACTTTTGATAAGTCAATTACAAACGCCTTCGGTTGCGTGCCTCTCGATTCATTCACCTCCGTCTTGGCAAATATGTAAACGTATGTACCGACCAATAATGGTGACGAATAAAAACTCGCTAAGTCGCCGACTTCCAATTCCCAATATCTTGCCCGAGGCGGAGTTCTTAAATCAACCATCGTTGGATCGTATCCCGAGAGCCAACCGCCGTCACTGAGGGTCAAGACATACTTTTCGGTCGCCACCGGACTCGGAGCATGCGGCGTTGCTCCCGATCCCGTCCAGCGAATATGCGTTGCCGTAATGTCTCCCGTGCCAGTCGCGTCGATGGCAGTTGTTCGTGGGGAATCATTCGTAATCACGACGATATTTCCCCGAGCAAACGCCGATGGTCCCACGTCACCGGTCAAACATTTGACCCGCCAGACTTCCTCGCCGTTGTCAGGATTATAAGCAACCACGAAAGGATTAGCACACGTAATGATTTGGTACGCATCGCCGATTTTCTTGATCGTCGGCGATGCCCAAGAACAGGGCAAGTCCCGGGGAGTTTCCCAAAGAACCTTGCCGGTTTCTAAGGCGAAGGCGAACAATTTGGAGTTTCCTTCGCTTCCGTCGCCGTCGTCGAACTGCACAATCAACCTGTCGAAATAGAGGGCGGGAGAACTCGCAAAACCGTAGGAGTTATCGGGAGTGCCGAAACTGTGCCGCCACACAAGATTCCCGGCAAAATCGACGGCAACCAGTTCGCCGTTGGCAAACATTGCATAGACACGCTCCCCGTCAACGACTGGCGTTGGAGCGGCATAGCCGGTGTCATGATCGGGTTCTTGGGGCAACTTCGCTTCCGGTCGGGTTACATTTGCCGTCCAAAGGAGTTCACCGTTGGTGATGTTGTAACAGAATATCTTTTCCGTCTCCTCATCGGCACCGGTCAGGAACAATTTATCCCCCCAAATGACAGGCGACGACGCACCGGGAAGCGGCACTTCGGATTTCCAGATGATATTCTCTCCCGTGGTGCCATCCCAGTGAATCGGCGGATTGCCGGAGACCCCGATGCCGTTGCCGTCGAAATTGCGGAACGAAACCCAATGTTGGGCGAGGATTTCCTCTGTCAGTTTAACCGAAGACACCGAGGGCACAGCCGACTCACTTACCGCTTGCGATTTAGCCGGTACTCCGGACAGTACAGTCGTATCGGCATCGGCGACCAGTTTGGCAGAGAATATCTGCTCCATCTGCGGCAGTGGTGCAAGCCAAAGTCCCACGTAAAGTCCCGCGAAGAGCATTAACCAAGAGGAGACAACCGCAAATTGCCAAGTACCTTTCGGCTCGGTTTGTTTGTTTTTTTGCGTTTTGAAGTTCCCCGGATCGGGCAACCGTCGCTTCAAGACACCGATTGTACTCATGGCGACGAAAAAAAGGATGGACGAAACAATCAGCAGCAGCGCCGACCGGTGAATGGTAATACGGCGTTGAAAATAACTGGTACGCAAGTGTTCGTCGAGTTCCCTGATTTGCGTTCGGAGTTCGTCGTTTTGCCGGTCTTCAGCGAGTTGGTGCCGCCGATCAAGGAAAGAATGGTAATCGGTCGGCAATCGGTTGAATGAATCGGTAGCGGTCAACCGATAGGACGGATCGCTTGACGGCGGTACTTCTGACATTGTACCGCTGGGGGCGAGCAGTCCGTGATAGTTGATTGCCAGGAGCATGCAAAAGAGGATGCAAAAGGCACCGCTCACGGCGGCAAGGATAACGGCAATGCGGTACAAAGTCCGCACACCGGGAACGGTGGTTGCGTCTAAAACAGTTGTCATGCGTCCCATTGTAATCGGTTTGGGGGACATTTGCAAGCGGCACACGACGTGCGGTAGCCACGAACGTCAAAAAGCGAAAACACAAAGAGCCGCAAGTGTAGGCGGCGTAAAAAATCAACACCGCGCCGAAACTTGCGGGTGCAGAGCACTTTTTATTAGGGCAGCAAAATTTCTTTAAGTCGTCCATGAAAAATCCTCCGATATCAAGTCCCTAGAAAACAAGAACGAGGAAGGAAGAGGGGAAGAGTAACAATTGACATAAAACCAGTCAATACTAAAAGGACACAAGGAAATGACAAGGTAATAGAAAATAAAGACGTTAGAGTTTAGGGACACACTCTTAGCCGGTACTCCGTGCGTGGAACCGGTGGGCTTCCCACCCAGCTCCTGCGTTCCCGCTCGTCCCACACTCTTTCCCGACAAGGACTTACGCCAACGCCCCCCCCGTTTCTTGCCCCAAAAAGCAAAATTCGGCAAAACTGTAACACCTGTTTTTGCCGGGACTTCGAGAATTTTGCCCGGTTGACTTGACACCCCGATTTCCGATGGTATCATAGTCCCTTCGTTACTTTCGCTACATATTGTAGCCCGGAGAGGGTGACGCTACTACATACAGTCTTTCGCAATCCCCAGTTATGGATAACTCACTTGTTATGGATGCTGTTTCTTCACTAGATACCGACCCGTTCGATACCGATATTGCCCCGCCCCCCGGTCTGCGAATGCAACCGGCGTTTTGTCCCGAAAATGTTCGCGACCCCTTTGATACCGTCGAATGGGAAAAACGCACCGCCGCCATCAAAGGAGACGGCGGTTCCGTCTTTTTCGAGCAAAATGACTGCGAATTTCCCAGTACGTGGAGCCAACTCGCTGTCAATGTCGTCGCCAGTAAGTATTTTTTCGGCGAACCGAACACTCCCGAACGAGAAAAGAGCGTCCGGCAAGTCATTCACCGCGTTAGCCGTACCGTTGCCGACTGGGGCTTTGAGGACGGCTATTTCGCCACCCGCCGGGATGCCGAAACCTTTTACCGCGACCTGACTTGGCTCCTGCTCCATCAGTACGGCTCCTTCAATTCGCCGGTCTGGTTCAATGTCGGTCTCTTCCCGCAATACGGCATCGCTGGCGGAAAATGCACCTGGCACTGGGATGAAAAAGTCGGAGAAGCGACGCAACCGGAGAACCCCTACGAACACCCGCAGGCTTCCGCGTGCTTCATTCAGAGCGTTGCCGACGATATGGAAGCAATTATGGAACTTGCCCGGAGTGAAGCGATGCTCTTCAAATTCGGTAGCGGCACCGGCACCGATCTTTCGACGATCCGCTCCTGTTGCGAAAAGTTGGCAGGCGGCGGAAAACCCTCGGGACCGCTCTCCTTCATGCGGGTCTATGACCAAATCGCTGCCGTCGTCAAAAGCGGCGGAAAAACCCGGCGTGCCGCCAAAATGCAGTCGCTCAAAGTTACCCATCCCGACATTATGGAGTTCATCGACTGCAAGCAGCGCGAAGAAGAGAAGGCGAAAATCCTGATGAAACAAGGGCTTTCCTACGACGATGCTTATTCGTCAATCCTCTACCAAAATGCCAACCTTTCCGTCCGCCTGACGGACGATTTTATGCAGTCGGTCAAGGAAGACAAGACTTGGACGACCCGTTGGATCACCGACCCTTCGCAAAAGGGACCCGAATACCCCGCCAAAGAGGTGTTCAACAAAATCGCCAGTACCGCTTGGGCTTGTGGCGATCCCGGCGTGCAGTTCGACACGACGATCAACAAATGGCACACTACGCCGAATTCGGGACGCATCAACGCCTCGAACCCGTGCAGCGAATATATGAGTTTGGACGACACCGCCTGTAACTTGGCAAGCATCAACTTGATGCGGTTCCGCCAGGAAGACGGTCTTTTCGATGCCGACAGCTTCATTCAAGCGTGCCGCATTTTCTTCATTGCCCAAGAGATTATTGTCGATAGGGCGAGTTATCCCATCAAAAAAATTGCCGAAAACAGCCACAAATTCCGCGCTATCGGTCTCGGTTATTCCAACCTCGGCAGTTTGATTATGAGTCTCGGCTTGCCCTACGATTCCGACGAAGCCCGGGGACTGTGTAGCGTTGTAACGGCACTGCTCAACGGGGCGGCGTACAAAACGAGTACGGAATTGGCAAGCACCATCGGAACCTTCGAGGCGTTTTCCCGCAACCGTGAGCCGATGTTGCGTGTGGTGGACATGCACTGGGAGGCAGTCAACCAAATCGGAAATTGCCCTAACTATCTGAAAAAACGGGCACAAAAACTTTGGGACGATGTCCGCAATTCCGGTAGCCGGTACGGTTTCCGTAATGCCCAAACAACAGTGCTTGCACCGACGGGAACGATCAGTTTCATGATGGATTGCGACACCACCGGCATTGAACCGGACTATGCGTTGGTCAAGTACAAACAACTCGCTGGCGGCGGTTCGCTTAAACTCGTGAACGGTACTGTCCCGCTGGCACTTAAAACGCTCGGCTACACCGATGAGGAAGTTACCGCCATTGTCGAACATCTTCAAGAGAAGGGAACTTTTCACGAGGTGCCGTTTTTGGTCGATGCCCATTTGCCAGTCTTTGACTGTGCGTCCCCGACTCCCGGCTCGGATCGTTGTATCCCGTGGGATGGTCATGTCAAGATGATGGCGGCGGCGCAGCCGTTTATATCGGGAGCAATTTCCAAGACGGTGAATATGCCGAACAGTGCGACCGTCGAGGACGTTGCAAACGCCTATATGATGGCGTGGGAATCGGGTGTTAAAGCGTTGGCGATCTATCGGGATGGTTCCAAAGGAGCACAGCCGCTTTCGACTTCCGAAGACGGAACAAAAGCCGGAATGGAGCAGAACGCAATGACGGAGACGAAACTCTCTGCCAAAGAGAAGCGAAAACTTATGGGACCCCGCCGGGAGCGTTTGCCGGACACACGGGACTCGAAGACGCACAAGTTCAACATCTCGGGACACGAGGGTTACATTACGGTGGGTCTTTATCCTGACGGTCGCGTCGGCGAGTTGTTCATCACGATGGCAAAGGAGGGAAGCACTATCGGCGGTTTGATGGATTGCTTCGGCACTGCGATTTCGATGAGTCTGCAATACGGCGTGCCGCTTCGGGTTTATGTGGAGAAATTTTCGCACACAAAATTTGATCCGCAGGGACAGACGAAGAACCCCGACATTCCGATTGCCAAGAGTCTTGTCGATTACATTTTTCGCTGGTTGGGACAGACATTTTTGTCGGAACAACCGCTCAAACATGGTTCCCCAGACTGGGACGGTAAGGAACGGAGGCGAGGCAGGGCATCATCGATAGAGAGCAAACGAAGCGCGGAGCCGGAATCGATTCCCGTGAAGAGTATTTCTGTGATTGACAGCACGGAGGTCTTGCCAGAACCGTTAAGGGCAGAAGTTATTACAATTTCAACGGTCTTCCAATCGGACGCACCGCTATGCGATGTCTGTGGGGCGATTACGATACGCAGTGGCAACTGCCATCTTTGCCATAATTGCGGGAAGAGCATGGGGTGTAGTTAACAGAGCCCGCCGGTTTTAGCAACGAGCCGCAATCTTTAGAATATGTCTCTAAACACTAACTTGTTTTCTGAATTGGGGTTGCGTTAAAAGTTGGATCATGTTCCAACCTTCGTTTTGACTTTCACTTTCACGAACAAAGGAGTGTTCCATGACCCGCTTGCATCATGACACAGACTTGACCGACATTCAATGGGCTCTGCTCGCAAAACTTTGGGCGCGTTCAAATGCGGTTCCTTCGTTATTGCCGTACACGTTCTGGATGGCGGCATATTCCTTTTCGGAAATACCCAGTGTTTTGAGCGATAACCGCCGGAGTATGCCCTTGGCTTCATTTTCCGCCGCCGACAAATAGACTTCGCAAATCTTCTCGATCTGTTGCTCACATTGTTGGGGGTCCTCTATTTTTGCATTGAGCCAATAGCGGCTTCGGTGCGGCGAC
>Ga0123353_10011435_pt1 | contig 12509 bp, 9 predicted proteins | sample TergutLab28metaG_3_FD_92763 | JGI IMG/M metagenome (GOLD analysis project Ga0123353, IMG submission 92763) | Labiotermes labralis P3 segment gut microbial communities from Petit-Saut dam, French Guiana - Lab288 P3 | ecosystem: Host-associated > Arthropoda: Insects > Digestive system > Gut ... | reverse complement strand
GTTCTTTATGCGCTCAGCCTCACCCAATTCGGATGCCATGTAATTAATGGTGTCGCACAGCTCGCCGATCTCGTCATCATCCGGTTTGACTATCCGGGCGTTAAAGTCGCCCATAGCGATCAGCCGCGCGGTTTTTCCGATTTCCCTGACCGGTTTTACAATGGAATTGATGAAATAAACGCCCGACATCATGACAAACAAAAATATCGCGATACCTATAAGGATGAAGCTCACAACGATCATTGCGACCTGCCGGTCGGTGTTCTGCAAAGACACGACATACCGCACCGCTCCAAAAACCTGTCCGTCGCCCCCAGTCAGCGCGCAGGACACCGCCATTACGGTTTCTCCCGAAGGCAGCTTGCCGACCCATTCGCCGGAGTCCTTGTTTTTGCCCGATATAACCTGATCATAATCCGGCATCGACTGATTGTCCGGCGGCGTAAACCCCGTTGAGCATACCATCGCCCGGCCGTTTGCGTCAACAACCGTGACCTCCATCTTTTCTTTATCCGCAAAATTTTCCACAAAGTTTTTCGCGTCTGATCCGAATTCCTCAGAGCCGGAAAAAAAACCGGATATATTTCTGGAACGGTAATATATCCCCTGCCGGATACCGTCATAATAATAGTTCTGGACAAAAAAGGCGACTCCAAGCTCCAGCACGATAATGATCGCAACTACAATTCCGACTACATTCAAAATCCAGCGCCGGGTTATGCCTTTTACGGGCAATATATTCATGCAGAGCCTCCCTCGGCTTTCCAGCGGTAACCCATCCCCCAAACGGTAACGATATTTTTCGGCGCGGACGGGTCGTCCTCAATTTTCATGCGAAGACGCCGGATATTCACATCCACAATTTTTTCCTCGCCAAAGTAGGATTCGCCCCAAACGTAATCAAGAATATCAGTGCGGTCGATGGCCGTGTTGGGCTTGGTGAAAAAATATTCCATAATCTGGAACTCCACCTGGGTCAGCTCAATCGGCTCACCCAATTTTTTTAGCACCCTGCGCCGGAGGTTCAGCTCGAAATTTCCCTGAATCAGACAATCCCCGGAATCCTTTTCGGAGTCTTCTTTATTTACCCGCAACAGTTCCACCCTTCGGTGAAGCGCGTCCACGCGAGCCACCAGCTCAGATGGACTGAAAGGCTTTGTGATGTAATCATCCGCCCCTGTCATAAGCCCGCTGACCTTGTCGACCTCCTGAGTTTTAGCAGTTAACATAACAATTCCAAGACTACCGCTTCGCCGACGCAGTTCCTTGCAGACCTCTATGCCGTCTATGCCCGGTAGCATAATATCAAGCAAGGCGATATCAATGCTGTCATTTGAGTTGTCATAAAGCTCCAACGCCGTCTCGCCGTCACCCGCTTCAACGACGGTATACCCCGCCCTTTGCAGGTTGATGACCACAAACTCCCGTATAGCGGTTTCATCCTCGACGACCAATATTTTTTTCACAGGTCTTCCTCCGAATCTCTCTGCCGTTGCAGCATATTCTTGGGTTGAGGTTTCGTGTCGTGCCGAGGGCGTTGCGCCCTGCATTTTAATTTCCCACTTCCAGCAATCTAAAATTATTCCGCACATTTTTCTGCGTAATAGCATCGGATTTGTCCTGCGGGATAAACGCCGTGTAAACCTTTTCGCCGGTGTCGTTTAGCACAAAGTATTCGGTGTCGTCAAAGTCTTTCCACTCGTCCTGCGTAAACACCCGGATTTTCAGCAGTTCCCCGGGCTGGATATTTTTTTCCGCATCGTACGGCACAAAGTTCCAAGCTTTGGTTTTTGGCTCTTTTACCACGGTGACGCTGTTTTTCCAATCCTTCGGGATTAAATAATAATACCCGTCATCGTAATTCATCGCCGCCGTGAAAACCGTGTTGAATCCCCGGTCGGTGTACTGCTTCCAGTCGGTAAACCAGACGCTCTCGCCCGACGGCCGTTCATCATACCCCGGAAGATCAATAAGCAGCGGAATTTCGATCCTGCCGTCGCCGTTTATGTCCCGCGACTGAGCCGGATATACCCGGTAGGTAACTGTGTTGGTCTGGGTCGCGCTGTTGAAAAAAGGTGCGCGAAGCTCGGTTCCGTCCCAAAAAACCAGCTCGGTGATCATAGCAAGCAGCGGGTTGAAATCCTGCGATCCTTTGTTCGCGTCGATATATACGCCGGTTATCCCGTCCACCACCGGACTGATCTTTATGTTGTCATAACCTATGATGTTTCCGTCAAGACTGGTTTCCCCCGCCAGGTCGATATCGTTGTTTTCCAGCTTATACATCTTAGCGGATGAGACTTTGTTGGCCGTATCCAGATAAAACAGCACTATCTCCTTCTTGCCGTCGCCGTCCATATCTTGGATTACATAATCCGTGTAGTTCTCCTGCAATATCTTTTTGGGATTCGCTCCCGCAGCCGAAAATACAATCATGCATTTCTCGCGGTTGCTGGCCATGCTCCATTCGGTTATGATCTGAATGCCGCCGTCGCCGTTCAAATCCTCAAGATACACATTGTCAATATCGTTGCCGCCGCTGGGGAAATCGCTTTTCGAAACCCAGACGTCGCTTTCCTTTTGCAGAAAATTGATGTGCGTGACCTGGCTGTCTTCCTTGGCGGCGTAAAACGCGATGGCTCGGCTTGGCCGCCCGTCCTTATCGCTGTCATAAAAGATAAAGGCCGACCGGTTGTCGCCATTTTGGGGGAATTTGAAGATTATGTCCGAGCTTGCCGCAAGTTCCAAAGCGTCCTGAATGTTCTTATTATCCCCCGACAGTCTGGGCGGTGCCATCAGCTGCTCAGGGTCAGGCCCAATAGCGGCACAGCCCGGCAAAATCGGCAGTATAAAAATTAATATAAGTATTACCGGGATTACTCGCTTCAACGGCTCACCACCCGCTTTTTATTTCAATCAATTAAGTATAGCACATCTTTTTATAAAAAGATAGAAAAAAATTTCAACGACAAAAAAATTCGAAAATCTATTTGTAATACTGCGTGTCCTTGATGGTTTTGTCCAAATCCTGCATGATATGTAACGCTTTGTCCAAATCGGCTTCGTCTAGCTTTGATATTTCAAGGATAAGCTTATCCAGCCTTAGAATTGGTCAGCAGGGTTTTCACGGCGTAATCCTTATAATCCTGCTCGTGTTCCATGTAAGCCTGCGCTTCATTCTGCCGACCGGCCTGGGTAAACTCATATATCCTGCGGCTGTACTCCTCTTCGTTAAACATCAGCAACCTCGACACCAGCTGATTGACCATACTTACCGAGTGTTCCTGAATTTCGATGACCGGCGAAGCGAACTTCTCATAAGAAAGCCCGGCAGAACCGAAACGCGCCGAAATCACATTTTGAATATTGCGGCAGCACCCAAAAAAAGTGTCAAGTCTGCCGGAAACCGCAGTCAGCTTTTGGCGGAAGAACGGCGTTGATACGTTTGTCAGCAAATAATCATTGACGGCCTTTTTGGCGGCAAGAACCGGGTGCATGGGAGGCGGTGCCTGCTGCTGCGTATATTGATATTGATATTTATATTGATTTTGAACCTTCTGTCGATAGGCTTCTTTCTCTGCGGCTCTGTCTTTTTCAACCATATCCAGCCGGATAAGGAATTCCTTGTGCGACAAAAACGCGTGGATAATCGAAGCCAGCCAGGCGAAAAGAAGCAAAAATGTCATGATCCCAAAAAGAATAGACTCATTATCACTCACGCCAATAAGAAAATACGGCACAAAGCACAAAACTATATACATAAACCCAAACCATATCCATTTTTTTTGCTTGGCAAATATGCCCATCCAGAAAAAAGGAACCCAGTTAAGGCAACAAATAAAGAAGAAAATAAGATAAAGGGAATTGGTTATTTCCCATTCCTTGCTTCTGTTTGTAACGCTCATGAAAGCACCTCCTTTTTTTTGCAGGGTACGCTGCCCTCATCGTCCCACAGGACAGATAAAGTCTGCGGGCGATTGATAATCGTCCCTACGGCTTAGCGATAAACACTATCCCCGCCGCGCCGGAGCCGGTGTGGGTTCCGATAACCGGGCCGACTTCGATCTCGGCGGATTCTTTGTGTCCGCTGATTAATGGCTCCAAATGGGTTTTAAGTTCAGCGAGAGCCTGCCTGTCTTTCGCGTGGGCGAAGGCTACGCCGTATTCCGGGTCAATCTCGTCCATTCCCGCCAGCCGGGCAATTTCCCTGCAGGCGGCGGCTTTTCCCCTGGCTTTTCCGAGGGTCACGACCGCGCCGTCCCTGACGCCTATTATTGGGCAAATGTTCAGCACACCGCCGATAACGCCCGCCGCCGCCGAAACCCGCCCGCCGCGCACCAGATATTTCAGCGACGGAATGTGCGCGTAAAGCCGCACCCTTTTGCTCAGCACGGTGAGTTCCTCCGCGATCTCAGCGGCACTTTTGCCCCGGTCGCGCAGTTTTGTTGCGGCACGAACCAAAATGGCGATTCCGAATGTGGCGTTCAGAGAATCCACCGGATAGACGCCGTTCACTTCGCTGGCGGCAAGCGCGGCGGAGTTATATGTTCCGCTGAGCACCGACGACAAATGGATAGCGACTACCTCGCTGCCGTCGGCGGTCTCTTCCCTATAAATCATTTCCAGATCATACGGCGTCAGCTGAGCGGTCGTGGGCGAAATCTGGGACTTACTCAGCTTTTCATAAAACTCATCGGTAGACAGGTTAACGCCCTGCAGGTAGACATCATCTCCGAACGAAATGCTCATGGGAATGATGGTTACACCCAGCTGCTCCGCTTCCCGCGCGCTTAGGTCGCAGGTGCTGTCTGATAAAATTTTTACCATGTTCATTATTTATGCTCCCGTCTAACTATTCTTCGGACGGCCACAGTGGCCGCCACTACATATGCTTAAAATACTCCAGTATCGCCTTACATATACGTTCGCTGGCGTGGCCGTCTCCGTATGGACTTACCGCCTGTGACATGCGCAGATATTCCTTTTTGTCTGTCAGCAGCAGCTCCGCAGCCTGCGTGATTCCGGCGGTTTTAACGCCCGCCACCCTGACTACCCCGACTTCGACCGCCTCGGGGCGTTCGGTTTCAGATCGCAAAACCAGCACCGGTTTCCCCAGCGCGGGAGCCTCCTCCTGCAAGCCGCCCGAATCGGTCAGCACCAAGTATGACCGCCCGATCAGGTTGTGCATGTCCTCCACATCCACCGGGTCGATTAGATGGATTCGCGGATGTCCGCCCAATATCTCACTGGCAGGATTCATTACTGCCGGGTTTTTGTGCACTGGGTAAATAATCTGCGTATCGGGGAAATTATTGACAATCGCCAGCACGGCCGTGAAAATCTGCCGCATCGGTTCCCCAAAATTTTCCCGGCGGTGGGCTGTCATGAGTATAGCTCGCTCTTTGGCAAAATCAAGCTGCCTCAGTCTCTCGTTTTTAAAACTGTAATCATCGCGCACTGTGGTCGCGAAAGCGTCGATAACCGTGTTGCCGGTTTGATAGACATTTTTTGTTATGTTCTCTTTTGCCAGATTATTCACATTGAGCGCGGTGGGGGCAAAATGCAGATTGGCAAGCCGCCCGGTCAGGCTTCGGTTTGCTTCCTCGGGAAATGGCGAATAGATGTTGTGGGTGCGAAGACCCGCTTCCACATGCCCTACCGGAATCTGCCGGTAAAAAGCCGCAAGCGCGGCGGCGAAGCTGGTCGTCGTGTCGCCGTGCACCAGCACCAAATCAGGCAGGGATTCTTCAAAAACCCCGGCTAGACCGGTCAGCACATCGGCGGTGATCGACGTGAGCGTTTGTTTGGGGCGCATTAAATTTAAATCGAAATCGGCAGTGACGCCAAATACCGCCATAACCTGATCCAGCATTTCGCGGTGCTGCGCGGTAACGCACACCTGACACTCCAGCCCCTGCGTCGCATGGATTTGTTTGACCAGCGGCAGCATTTTGATCGCTTCCGGCCGTGTGCCGAATATGCTCATGATTTTTACGCTCATAATGCAGCTCCTAATTTTTCAACATGTCGCGTTGAAAATATTTGTTACCGTACGCTTATCTATAATTCAGTAAGCTTCTGGATCGTATCTGTTCCGATGCTTATCAAATTTTGCTTTGGTGCCAGAATATTTACCGGAGCCGTGTCCAACTGCCTGGTGCCCCGCAGTTCGCCGTCCGCGCCGTATCTGGTCACGACCGAATTGGTCAGCGCGATGATCTCTCCTTTGTCGTTGAGCGCGACCCGGCTTGCCTTTTCGGGAATATTGATCTCGGCTTTTTGGTCGCCGTTATTTGCGAGCAGGATGATTCTACCCGGCTTAAAATCCTGGTATCCGGATATATACAACGCGGTGCCATTCGTAGAAGTGTTGTCAAAGCTGTAAAGCAGGGCGTCGCCATAGCTGTAATCCCGATGGTTATTCGCCGTTTCGTGAATGTCGATCATGCTGCAAAGATTGTCGCCGACCGCGCATATGGTGTAGTTGTCCTTGAACCGCACAGAAGCGAACACCGTGTCGGGGTAATCAAACTGAGCTATCGGGTTTTTCTTCTGAAAATCAAACACGAAAACAGTTGATATCAAGTCACCCTCCTCGGCGTGGATCCCCGCCACCGCCGCCTTTTTTCCGTCCGGACTAAGCCCCAGCGCCACCACGTAATTGTCGTATGAGAACCATGTGAAAGGGCTTTGGGCGTTGTCGCGGTCATACACATACATGGCCGCTTCGTAACCGACCGATTCGGTCACCACAGCGTAATTGCCGTTTTCGCCGATTGCCGCGTTGAGTATGTTATTATCAAAATCGTCGCGCTTGAACAGCGTTTTACCCGAGGTCTCCACGCGCACTTCCTTGCCGCCCCGGTCAAAAATCAACGCCCGGTTGCCGGATACCTCCAACGCGGGGGATGAAAAGCTGTGCTGCCTGTTGAATATCTCTTTCCCGGCACCGTTGTAGCTCAGCAGCCCGGTGTCGGTTAGCACTACGGTATTGCGACCCTGCGCTTTGGTTTCCAGGATATTTTTCCCCGAGACGTCAACCGGGAAAGCACCTGTCCCGCCTATGTTTGCGAACATGGTTTGGATGGTTTCGGCCACACGCGCCGGAGTAACTTCGGTAACGCTCATCAGAACAAAACCGATGACCAGCACCGCAACCACCATCATGAATATCCTTGAGGTGGATTTGAAGCCTTCAATCAGCTCGATTTCCTGTATTTCGGCAATGCGCTGTTCTTCTTTCAGCTCGGATTCGGTTTTTTCGCGTTTTGGCAATGTTCACGCCTCCCCGGTAATGCATCATATTTTCTTCAGCGGCGCGAAATTTGCCATAAGCTTCTTTGCGCCGACCTTGTCAAAGACAATTTCCAGCAAAATGTCGTTGCCCATGGGTACGGTGGACTTCACCGTACCCTGCCCGAACGTGGGATGCCCGACCTGTTCCCCCGTGGAAAATGATTCCTTCGCGGCGGACTCCCGATTGACCGACTGGTTATATGTATTGATATAGCTCTTTTGGTTTGGCTGATTTTTCTCCCGGATGATCGGCTGAGGTTTTTGAACCTGAGCCGGGCGGTCGTCGGTCTGCTCCAGCAGCTCGTCCGGTATCTCCCGCGCGAAACGGGAAAGCGGGTTGCGGTTGGTCGAGCCGTACAGCATACGCGACTGCGCCCGGGTTATAAACAACCGCTGTTTTGCCCGTGTAATGCCCACATATGCCAGGCGGCGTTCCTCTTCGATTTCATCGGGTCCTCCCATGATTGACATATTGCCCGGGAAAACCCCCTCCTCCATCCCGGCGATGAACACCACCGGAAACTCCAGCCCCTTTGCCGCGTGAAGCGTCATCAAAATGACAGCGTCGGCTTCGGGGTCGTAGTTGTCTATGTCGGTCATGAGCGAGACCTCTTCCAGAAAGCCGGAAAGGGTCGCATCCTCGTTTTCACGCTCATAGTTCAATATGCTGGACGAAAGCTCGTTGATGTTGTCTATGCGGTCTTCCTCGGCGGAGCCTAAGGCTTTTAACGCCGCGAGATACCCGGTCTTGTCCAGCAGATATTCAACCAGCGAGTGCAATGACAGCTCAGCCGATTTTTGAATCAAATCGTCGAACATGGCCGCCGCCCCGCATAGCCTGGCGGAGCTTCTTCTGAGCGTTTCAAACTCATCCGCGCGGCGAAGCACCTCCAGCAGAGACAGCCCCAGCGCGGCTCCTATCTCGTTTGCCCTGTAAATGGATGTGTCGCCTATCCCCCGCTTGGGTTCGTTGATGACGCGGCTCAGGCGCAGATTGTCGGCGGGGTTGTTGATAACACTCAGGTAGGCGATCACGTCGCGGATTTCCTTGCGCTCGTAAAAGCGAAAGCCGCCGATGACCCGGTAAGGGATACCCGAACGCACAAAGACATTTTCCAGCGCGTTGGCCTGGGCATTCATGCGGTAAAGCACCGCGTGGTCGGCGTAGCTGCCGCGCTTTGCCACATTTGCTACAATTTTGTCGGCGATAAACCGCGCTTCCTGCTGCTCGTCATAAGCGCAGTGAAGGTTAATTTTATCACCGGTTCCGTTTTGCGTCCAGAGATTTTTGCCCTTCCGGCGCAGATTATTTGAAATTACCTGATTGGCGGCGTTTAAAATATTTTCGGTCGAGCGGTAATTTTGCTCAAGCCGGATGACGACGGTGTCTTTATACTCCTTCTCGAAGCTGAGAATATTCTCGATGGTAGCGCCTCTGAAGCGGTATATACTCTGGTCGTCGTCACCCACCACACAGATATTGCCGTGCTTTTGCGCCAGCAGCTTGGCAAACAGGTATTGCACGCGGTTGGTGTCCTGATACTCGTCAATCATGATATATTTAAAGCGGTGCTGATAATTCTCCAGCACGTCCCTGTTGTTCTCAAACAGCTCCACGGTTTTGATCAGCAGATCGTCAAAATCCATGGCGTCGCATTCTTTTAACCGCTTGGTATACATCGTATATACCTGCGATATCAATTTAAGGCGGAAATCGGCGTTGGCCGTGACGGCGTATTCCTCCGGCATGATCATTGCGTTTTTCGCCTTGGATATCTCGGACATGATAAACCGGCAGGCCAGCTTGCTTTCTTCAATATTCAACGCTTTCTGGCATTCCCGTATGAGCCGCCGGGCATCGCCCGTATCATATATGGTGAAATGGCCGGTATACCCCAGCCGCTGCGCGTCCCGGCGGAGAATCCGCGCGCAGGAGGCATGAAAGGTTGATGCCCATATCCCCGAAGCTTGCTCCCCCAGCATTTTCGCCAGACGCTCCTTAAGCTCCCCGGCGGCCTTGTTTGTAAAGGTAATCGCCAGAATTTCCCACGGCCTTGCCTGACCGAGCTGGATGATATTGGCGACGCGGTTGACCAGCACGGTGGTTTTGCCGCTACCCGCCCCGGCAAGGATAAGCAACGCGCCTTTCGTGCGGAACACCGCGCTGCGCTGGATTTCGTTGAGATGATCAAAGTTCCGGTTTGCGGTTTCAAACATGATTGATTGACCTGCTTTCGATGTAATAAAAATCTAACGTCGAATGTCTAATATCTAACCAACCCATACCGCCGTTGACCCGCACGCCAGCGGCATTCCTGTCGCGGTAACCGGTAACCCGATCTCCGAAACCGACACATTTCCGCCCAGTTCCGGGGTTAACGTAACACTCAGCAGATATTCCATCACCGAACACGACAACCCGGTAGTATAGGAGTTAAGCATAAGAAACGCGGGCTTGTCCGACAGCAATTTCAGGCAGAGCCGCAAGAGCGGATACAACTGTTGCTCAAGCTTCCAGACCTCTCCGTCCGGACCTCTGCCATAGGATGGCGGATCCATGATTATCGCATCGTAGCGGTTGCCTCGGCGGATCTCGCGCTGAGCGAATTTCACGCAGTCGTCCACCAGCCAGCGCACCGGCGCGCCCGAAAGCTCGGAGGCGACAGCGTTTTCCTTAGCCCACGCAACCATGCCTTTCGACGCGTCAACATGGGTTACATGCGCGCCCGCGCCCAGACACGCCAAAGTCGCGCCGCCGGTGTAGGCAAACAGATTCAGCACTTTCAGCGGTTGGTTTGCGGTCTTGATAAGCTCCGCCGCCAAGTCCCAGTTGACAGCTTGCTCGGGAAAAAGCCCGGTGTGCTTGAATCCCATGGGCTTGAGATTAAAGGTTAAATCCCGGTAACGAATGCTCCAACTGTCGGGGATTTTTTTGTAGGTTTCCCACCTGCCGCCGCCGGTGTTTGAGCGCAGATATCTTGCGTAAGCTTTTTCCCAAAGCGGGCTTTTCGGGGGCATGCTCCAGATGATTTGCGGGTCGGGGCGGATTAGTATTATGTTACCCCAACGCTCCAAGCGTTCCCCTTTTGTTGCGTCGATCAGTTCGTAATCATTCCAGTTATTGGAAACTCTCATATATTTTACGTCCATTCTTCAGGCGGTTATCTCAACAATATTATGACAACCTCTCAGCAATCAAATCGGCAATTCTCTTGGCCATGGGTTCGATCTGATCAAAAACCCGGCCTTCCATCATAACCCTGATCAGCGGTTCGGTTCCCGACGCGCGCACAAGCACCCTGCCGTCGCCGTCAAGCTCCTGTTCTACACTCTTAATTGTATCCGCGATTTCCCGGTCTGTCTTCAACTTTTCCTTGCCTTCGGGCGACACTTTAACATTGATCAACACCTGAGGATACACGTTCATAATAGCAGCAAGCTTTGAAGCGGGTTTGCCGGTTTTTTTCAGGATTGCCGCCAGTTGAACGGCAGTCAGCTGACCATCGCCGGTGTTGGCGTGATCCAAAAAGATGATATGCCCCGACTGCTCGCCGCCTATGCTGTAGCCGTTTTTCAGCATCTCTTCCAGCACATAACGGTCGCCGACCTTGGTGGTTACGCACTCGATTCCGTACTCGGAAGCAAACTTGAAAAAGCCCATGTTGCTCATAACGGTAGCCACCACCGCGTTTTTGTTCAGCTTGCCGTCCTGCTTAAATTGGTTGGAAATAATCGCCATTATATTGTCGCCGTCAATCAGGCTGCCTGTTTCATCGACTGCCAGGCATCGGTCGGCGTCCCCGTCAAAAGCGAAACCGACGTCGCATTTGTTCTCGATGACGAACTCGGTGAGCATATCCATGTGGGTCGAACCGCAATCAAGGTTTATGTTAACCCCATCCGGCTGATCCGCCAGCACGTGAATGTCCGCACCCAGACCTTCAAACAGTTCCCTTGCCGTCGAGCTGGCCGAACCGTTTGCGCAATCCAGCGCGATACTCATGCCGCTCAGGTCGCTTTCTATTGTTGACATAAGTTTTTCAATGTAATTATGAACCGCTTGCTTGTCGCTGGTGATATGCCCCAGCTCACCGCCCGTGGGAGGGCTCTCGTTCAACTGCGCGCTGTTCATCATATCTTCGATTTTATCCTCCAGCTCATCCGACAGTTTGAATCCGTCGCCGTTGAATATCTTGATGCCGTTGTACTCCGCCGGGTTGTGTGAAGCCGATATCATGACGCCCGCGTCCGCGCCGCATTCCTGCACAAGATGCGCCACCGCCGGAGTCGGCACCGCGCCCAGCAGCACCACGTTAACGCCCATTGAGCAGAATCCCGCGCCCAGCGCGCCCTCCAGCATGTTGCCGGAAATGCGCGTGTCCCGGCCGATCAGCACCTTGGGGTGCCGGTTATCCAAGCCGGAAATCAGCACCTTTGCCGCCGCTTTGCCCACTTTCACCGCCAATTCGCAGGTTAGTTCAGTGTTTGCCACGCCGCGTATGCCGTCTGTTCCAAAAAGTCGTCCCATGAAAAAATCCTTCTTTCAATCATAATTTATTATAATATATTATGTTATATTAGAGAAAACCGTTCTGCAAAGGCTCAATATTCAAGTGCCGGTACGCCGCGATGGTCACGCAGCGTCCGCGTGGCGTTCGGGTCAAAAAACCGATCTGCATCAGATACGGCTCGTAGACGTCCTCAATGGTGATGGATTCCTCGCCGATCACCGCCGCCAGCGTCTCAAGCCCCACCGGTCCGCCGTTGTAGTTTTGGATAATAGCCTTCATCATTTGCCGGTCGACCGCGTCCAGCCCCAGCTCGTCAATTTCCAGCCGGTTAAGTGCTTCGCAGGCGGCTTCTTCGGTTATTGTCCCCTCGCGAATCACCTCAGCAAAGTCCCGCGCGCGCTTTAGCAGGCGGTTGGCGATTCGCGGCGTTCCTCTCGAACGGGACGCGATTTCCAACGACCCGTTGCCGTCGATGGGTATGTTCAGAATCCCGGCGGAGCGCGTGACGATTTTCGACAGCTCCTGATGAGTGTACATTTCCAGGCGCAGAATCACGCCGAAGCGGTCGCGCAGCGGCGCGGAAAGCTGCCCGGCGCGAGTGGTCGCGCCTACCAGCGTAAACCTGGGCAAATCTATTCGTATCGACCGGGCGGAGGGGCCTTTTCCAATGATTATGTCAAGTGCATAATCCTCCATCGCCGG
>Ga0123353_10011434_pt1 | contig 12510 bp, 4 predicted proteins | sample TergutLab28metaG_3_FD_92763 | JGI IMG/M metagenome (GOLD analysis project Ga0123353, IMG submission 92763) | Labiotermes labralis P3 segment gut microbial communities from Petit-Saut dam, French Guiana - Lab288 P3 | ecosystem: Host-associated > Arthropoda: Insects > Digestive system > Gut ... | reverse complement strand
TGTGTGTATATATATATATATATATATATATATATATATATATGCATATTAAACTATTACATAAACTGGTATATATATATATATATACACACACACACCAGTTTATGTAATTAGATACGAATGTCATGAATAGACTCAATGCACAACCAGACCTTTATAGGGATTTTAGTAACTATGTAAACATATCATCCACATGACGTAGTCCGCACATCGTGAATCAACACTTACACTTTTTAATTACATCTACAGGGTTTTGTATAGATTTTATACGAATTTTACCATCTTCTAATGTTCATATAATACAACAAACTATATATTTTACTAATTTAGACCACTCAATTGTTTCCAGAGTGACGATACCAGATGCTGTGTTAATACAATTGTCCTCCTGAAGATGAGTGCAATAGTGCTCGAAACATGTAGAGGAATGTAATAAATGTATTAAAATGAAGAATTTGTGCATCAAGTTGGTAAAAAAAAAAAAGACTATCATTGTGTGCTGTTGTTGCCCGACACCACCGAGATGTGCAAAATGTGAGAGGATACGAAAATCCTGTGTAAGGACCCTCAGTATAGAATTTGATTAAAATCAGTCGAACGGTTCGCCAGACGTGATATGGCGCACCTCACATATAACAAATCACACCGAATTTCATATACCGTACTGAACGAGTGTATTCGACGTAAATTTTCTTTTCATTTACGTTTACAATTTCCGTTCGACAAGCTTTCTGGGGCCAGTATAGCTTATTACGCACATAATGGTTCTCATAAATACGCCTAAGTTATTTGTGTGCCGTTTCTGTTATTGTTGTCCGGTTTGAACAAAAAATACGAGTAAACAAAATAAAAGATAAATTACCAGTCGAAACACAACTTATATTCTCTTTTATAGGTTTCGGCCACATGTTTTACCATACAGTACTGCCACTGTGTTCTTTTGTGGGCTCCCACGTGACAATTATCATTACAGTAAAATTTTTAACGGTAAAAGTTACATTTTTTTTTTCTGGTGGACCCTTGTTAGCTTCGAAAAATAACCTCGAATTCTCACATCCTCGCTGACGTAAGTATATAGTGTCCGGATGATAGAAATCTAGAGTTAAATGTTTTTATCATAACTACTTTCAGATAGCTACGATTGCATACCAACAGCGTACGTAACAATGACTTTAATGCACGTTTTACAAGTCAACCAACCATACGACTCTCGATTAAAACACTAAGCTATTTAAAATGGGTGATTGTTGGCGTCACTCTTTTGTCACGATGTCAGCGTATGATTGGACATGCTCGCTGCTGTTTGGAGAATGAAATTATACCGGAAATGGCGTAGTTCCTATATAACAAGCGTTCATGGCTTGTGGGACCTCATAACATAGTTACAAGGGAAGATTAATTGCATTGTATAGTAAATGCTTGGGGCTGGCTACAAAGGAAACGTATTGCAAGGCTCGGCGTCAGTCGTCCATTGGCGTCGGAATGCTTCAGTGGTTATTGATACAATTACTGGTAAAGCTGTACCATTACAGGGCTGCAGGAAGTTGAAGGTCCCATATTTCGAGACAGTCGGCACACGAAAGAAGTAAGGTTGTTAGACCTACGCACCGGCCACATTTACCCCCCCCCCTAGTATATTTCCCTGGTATTCATTTCTGTTATAGTCTGGTTCGACCCCAGGGTCATAGTGCAGCCGGAAGGATTAAGTCAATGAAAAATTCCAATGATTCCATTGGGAATCGAACCCGCGACCTTCCGACTTGTAGCGCAGTGCCCCAACTAAATGCGTCGCCGCGTGCCCAAGTTGCAGGTACTGTTATTGTTGTTGCCGTTTTCTGTGCTTGGTCGGGTTTACTCTGGTCTTTCTTGTACAGAGTTTCCCAACTTTATCAAGAATAAGGTACAACGGGTGTATGTTCCAGATATAAAGTGTCCTCGTTAGATGTGTTCAGGAAGAACAGCTTTTCACGTGGCAGACAGAATCATCTGCAGTTCCATTCCTATATAAACACACAGGTATGCCGCATAAAATAAAATATTCTCGGGTCAGCAGCGACGTCACGTGGTTGGATGGCGAGTAAACCGACTTTTCGAGGACCATCTCCGTGTTCGTAATCAGGAAATTGAACTGACTCAATTCACTGACGATAAGGCCATTCAGTCAACTGACGCAGCTGCTAGTCGGAAAATACTGTATTGCATTCAGCCCCCGTGAAAGCTTTAAATTGAGTATGTGACATTGTTTTGTGTTGCTGATCATACAATTAGAACTATTTTTCATTTTACTAAAAAAAAACCAGTTTTAAAGAGATCTTAAAGGAACAGGATATGGAATGGTGTAGACTGAAATCATCGTTTCCCGGATAGGGTCACGTGGCGGGGGGTTTTGTAAAATACGGGGGATGTCGGGATTGGATGAGGAGCCTGTAGCTTCTGAAGCAAGACTACACCTTGGTCTATGTAATAAAAACCAACTTGGCCGGCCAACAGACAGTCAATTAAAGCACAACACGTACCAGTTGTTGTATATATACAGTATACCTCCTGATGATGGTCTACAAATATGTCCGAAACATGTAGAGGTTGATTGACGAAATAAACTGAGGATAAACAGTGCATCAAGTTGGTTTTCATTACACGGATGTATCGAGATGCACGGTCAACAAAACATTAAAAAACTACTCTTTGGTGTTAGTTAATCCCTAGAAACCGGAGTGCAAGTATTGTTGCTACTATTCCGACGCCAAATTTCACTCTTTTATCTTCTTTGTTACTCTTTAGAAACAAAATTGAATTTGGTGTTGCCACTACTGCAGCTTGAAATTCCCTAGATACTTGTCATACCTTTGTAAGGGCGCCCCATCCCTCAGGCCACGGTTTGCCGTTACTGTAAGGGTCAGTAGGGTACGTCTCAGTCGGTGTTCTGTCTCCGTGCCGAAATATCTGCAACAGAACGCACCCTTGTTAGAGAAATTCATTTTGGATTTGTGCTTCTGTCCTGAAGCGCTTGTGTTTCCATCTGCAATCTTAAAATGTAGAAATATATATGTAAACAGTTATAATCTTGCCTTTTGCGCCAATGGGATCAACAACACCTTTAAAGACAACAGTGCTTACCATGCAGCAACAAGTTTGATGTAAAATAACACAAGGAAATATTGACTGACACTGAGTAACACTATGATATTATTGCTAGAGTTTTATGAACTATATTGGTACATTATAGCGTGCTAGTTTTAACTATATTGACACCAATATTAACTAATGACACTATTATAATATATCCTTAGCATAAGAATAGTAACCTACTTTGACATATGTACATAAACAACTAATGATAATTCACTCCCAACAGCCCTAGGTCATGGTACCCACTATTGAAACAGCGATATCTCGTTCCCCCCACCCAACCCCCAATACCCTAAAAAAAACACCCCACACATCTTGTATAGCTGCTCTGTAAGTTAAATCACAACCTGAAGATGGCCAACATATAGGGCCGAAACATGTAGTTCTATACCTCCTGTACTACTAGGTGAAATACAGTTGTGTTCGACTGTATGTGTAATACACAAACATTTTTTGTTATATTTGAACTTCTCGACGCATTTTTATAAAAACCTTCAATAAAAATTTTCGCGCACGTCTGTCCAGTGGGAGCCGCGCTGATACATGCGGACAGAGGGACGGACATGACGACGGTAATGGACACTTTTCGCGACTTTGCGAACGCGCCTAAAAACCGCAACGTCCGTGAGATTCCTTCTTCAGGAAGAAATGAGGGAGGGACATCCATCTTCAGTGGGGTCCTTTACAAAGAGTTAGTTTAAGGTTCTACAGATATTCCAAAAATTTTGGCGCCACCTCAAAATTGCAGGCGTCAACGCGCTAACATACAGCATGTTCCACAAACATTAGGAACCACTGTACAAAATTTAGTCGCCCGTCATTTGCGCACCGCTGAGCTACCTTCTGTCACTAGACCACAGGCTCATTCTACGAAACTCTGTGGGTCTTTCGCCCGAAATTATGGACACTGTTCAAAAATATCGGTCACGTGTATCGCAATACACCACCGGTGGAATATTTTCCGTTGTTTTGCATGAGCGTGAATGTAAGTCTCTTACTTTAACATAAGAATATAGATTATGGATATTTCAATAACATGGTGCTGGTGTGGGGGACATCTGGCCTTATGTAACGGGATAATTAATAAAAATATGCATTGAAGGGCTGGAAAATATTTGCGGTCTTCAGCAAGTAGACTTACTGACGTATTGAATTCAAAGCATGGCTGATGATGATGATCCGGAACGTGTTGGAGGATTGTAAATAAATAGGTGTGTCCAGTTGAATACATATGAAGCGTGACAGTCAAACACAGCACTTCATTGTTTGTTTTTGGCGCAACAGTCTCCCCCCATTGGGCCATGGCCTCCTCATTCTTGAGGTTTCTAGACCACACACAACGACGCATCACAGTCGGTAGGACTCCTCTGGACGAGTGATCAACCCTTCGCAGAGACCTCTACCTGACAACACGCAACACTCACAATACAAATCCATGCCCCTGGTGGGATTCGAACCCACAATCCCAGCAAGCCAGCGGCCGCACACCTACACATTAGACCGCACGGCTACTGGAACCGGCATAATCAGGCGTTACTTTACCAAAATAAAAAAACTTGATTATTTGTGTTTTTTAATTTTTAAAATTATTTTGATTTTCTTTAACTTTTTGTCAAGTTAAGCCTTATGTTGGTTCGTTGCAACACTGGATGACAGATGTTAAAGTGTTGTGATGGATAAACTGAAATAAAGAACACCGCCGACGCAACTGAACGTAGCTACATGTTTCGACCTTGTGCGGTTCTCTTCAGGCCAACATTAGAACGTTACTTTAAAGAATTCTAAAGTTTTAGTTGTGTCAGCGGTGTCATTTATTTCATTTTATCCATTAAATTACGGCACAAAACCATACGTACAACTTTCATATCGAAGAGTCGTGTCTGTCTGTAATGCAGTGTATTCAGTACAAAATAGCACAGTGGGACCACTCATAATAAAATTGTACCCGGTTGCCTGTGCATTACATCATTACCTACGGAATGTTATTCGCAGTGCCTGAATTAAAGAGGCTCCTTCTTTTGAGATAGGCGCATGTGGGAGAATACTGTCACGGTAAAGGTAAAGGTAAAATTGTCTCCTTCGACGCCATGAAGGCGTACAGAAAGAGCAGAATTATTGCTATACTGTTAACTTCAGCGCTAGATAGGAGTGTTCAATATCACGACCCGGCCGCTTTACATCCGTGCAAGAATCCCGGTAAACAATTGAATAGGAGGCCGGGTGCGCCCCAGAGCCGATAAGGACGTTTTGGAGGAAAGGGAAGTCTCTTGCCCTTGCCGGGATTCGAACCCCGGACCAGCCAGCCAGTAACCTAATCTCTATACCGACTGAGCTATCCCGGACCCCCGGATAATATTAATACTGATCTAAAAAGGGTGGGGGTGATGATATAGATCGGATTGATCTTGTTGAGAATGGAGACCAATGGTAGGGTCCCGTGACCATGGGCCCAAACACTAGGGCTACGTAGACTGTGCGGAATTTCTCGACATTAGCTTCCGAAGAAGAACAACGCTCCATGGATTAGATATATCTTTAATAACACCAACTAAATGTTCTTATTACATAACTATACCGAGTTCTTGCTACATGTTTCGGCGTCCTTCACACCATCTTCAGGGAGAGCTTACGTGTTGCTTCTTCAAAACCTTCTGCTACAACACAGCTATTATCTGTCTGCAATACAGTGGTTCTCCCTGAAGATGGTGTGAAACACGTCGAAGCATGTAGCAGGAACTTGGTATAGATATGTAATAAGTGTGCATTTAGTTTGTGCCATTAAAAAGATACCTAATATATAAAAATGCACGGGAAGGAGTACTTCAAAGTAAACGCTCCATGGGGCTTGAAGGCCTGTATTTAATGAGTGCTGTGGGCAGAGAGATCCAGGATTCGACTACCGGCAGAGACAATTTTTTCTGTCCACCAAACCGTCTACACCAGCCCTAAGACCCACTCAGTCTCCTGTTCAATCGTTATGGGGGTTCTTTCCCAGGGGTAAAGCGGCCGGAGCGCACTCACCAGTATCTAGTGCCACGGATAAGAATGAATGGAGCTAGACTGCTTTTCCCCGTAGGTACCGTCATGTCGTGGACGAGGACAAATTACGATATTTCAGGCTACCACCGCGGTTTCGCTGAGGCCTTCGCTCTTCTGGGGCGTACCTGACGTAGGTTGGTAGTTTTTTACTGACGTTTCGGTCCCATCTACAAGATGGGCTCAGGGACAAATTTGACTTTTACTTTGTACTATGAAGGACCATCTTCTGACTGTTTAGAATGTGTTGTTTGTAATATCACGATGGCACGTGTGTGAGCCATGCCAAAGAATAGGATTTAAATGCGTAATACTCCGTGCTGCACAACTTTCTGTTGAGCTGTTTCCTGCAGCCTCAGACTGTACCGGCTGTAAGCATGTCCTTGTGCCGGAACACGTTTCCAGCTTCTTGAATTACATGCGGCCAGGTGATAGCGCGATACAAAGGCAGCAGCGCTGTACATGTCCACCACTCGATAACATTATGAGCAGCGGAAAGCAGCTGTTACGTAACTATGAACGTCATCAACTGTATTCTTCACGTAGTGTCGAACTACGTGAAGTGAAACCTTGTAGTGAGGGGCGACTTTGGAACATTGTGATGTAATTGGAGGTTGGTCAACGGTTACGAAAAGGAATTTAGAAAAGCTCAAATCGTATTCTCCGAACTAGAAATGCTTTCTTTTTTAAAAAAATCCAGTATTTGTGACTCTAAGTAAAACATTTTCATTTCCAAATTATTTTAAACTTTTAATTGCTTGTGACAACCATTCTTATTGTTGGTAAGAAAATACGCAGTTTAAGGCTGTAGGGCCGGTGTAACGTTATAAAATCCTGTTTTCCGCCCACGCAGTGTATTTATGTGTTTTGTGTGGTTCTGAGAACAAACAGGGATTATTTCCATCATTAACTGACTGGTTTTTATAGCAGAGATATAACCCTTTGTAGCCCAGTTGTCACTATATGTACCGCCAATGTAACATTCAACAATTCTACGTTGTGCCCACACGGTGTATTTATGTGTTTTGTGTGGGTCTGTGAACAAACAGCGATTATTTCACTATACAGCATTAACTGACTGGTTTGTATAACCGAGAGGGTACGAGCTGGATCTTTAAGCATATAATTCAGCGAAATTTTCGTCTCAGAGAATTTAAGAGTGTAGCACTGCCAGAATTTAAAAAGAAAATTAATGCAATCTATATCGTACATTTTTATGTAGGGGTCCGATAAAATTCTATTTATAAAAAGGTACTTGGTACTAAATTTTATGTTTTGTTGGCCGTGAATTCCAGTATAATCTTTTTCAAATTAAGCCAACTAAGTGCACACTACTTCTTAGTATATTTATTTCAACGTTTCTACATGTTTCGGGCAGCTATGTGCCCATCATCAGGAGAATTTGCTGTATATATGCGACACTGGTATTTTTGTACCCTGTATGAGTGGCCGTCTGAACCGTAGACCAGACAGCCACCGATACAGAGTGCAAAAATACCAGTGTCGCATATATACAGTAAATTCTCCTGATGATGGGCACATAGCTGCCCGAAACATGTAGAAACGTTGAAATATATACCAAGAAATAGTGTGCACCTAGTTGGCTTCGTTTGAAAAAAATTACTTGGTACTACATTAGCTGAACTGATGCAATAACAATGGCTTCCACTTGGCAGACACCTACTGCGTGTTTTAATTTATATATATATATATATATATATATGTGTGTGTGTGTGTGTGTGTGTGTGTGTAGTTTTTTTTGATACACCGTTGGTCACTCGAATTGTAGAGTTCCGAATGCTATAACGATCCGAAGGAATTTTATTTTATAGGAAGCGACAGTGGCTTATTCGATATATTATCCTTGCATTACCCTGGAAGTACTGAGTAAATACACGAAGAAGCAGTCTGGATTGGAGATGATTCGGCACGAACTTGAACTAGATTCCTGTCGTATATAAACCCAGAAAGTTATCTCTATACCATCCCGTTTGATAATGATATTAAAGTGGGTGTGAGGGATGGAAACAAGATAGGGAAGAATAATTGGCAGTGAATCTCAGATTTCATTAATGGGCAGAATTTCGTGACCGGTCTTTTCGGTACTCGGGGGTGGTTGGTTCATAAAATGAGCAATTTGCCTTAGGTTAATTGTTTGTAGATTTACTGATAGCGTGGTGACCAGGATAAATGTCTGTTTACTCTCGATTTGTGTAGGGACAGTTGGTGAACGATTGTAGTCATAAATGTGAAACATGATATGGCAATGATTTAAAAGGGCGACCGAACGTTTTGGGGGGGGGGGGAAAAACTTAAATTAAAACTCACAAATATGGCGACGGTGCGAAACCTTGTGTGTCAGACATATTATGCACAAAGATACGTGTCCTAATGACAGTTATATGGAAAATAGGCTAGAGAGTTATTGTTGTTACTATTAGTAGTACTGCTGCTGCTGCTGCGGTCTACTATCTATACTGTTTTTACCACTTAACAATTTTAAATAGTTTTTTTTTAGCATTACAAATTTAATAATTTAACCCTTTAAAGACGAAGCGCAGACCGCTCTATTTAAAGACCCAGTCTGTATCGCGCTGTAAACACTATTTATCTCGGTTGTAAAAACCAATCAGTTTATGATGTAAGTCGCACAAGTCGCTGTTTGTTCTCAGATAAATACAAAACACACCTATACAGTGGGCAGAGCGTACAGTTGTTCAATGTTATACTTGTTAGCGCATCACGTGACCAGTAGGCTTTAAAATGTTAAGGAAAAGAAAAAAATACATCACAAGACCCTGCAGTATCTTTTTGCACTAAACAAACAAATGCAAATTAATTTAGTTGTTAATATTTTAAATTACTTGTTTATTTCCATGAATAAAGTGATTGGTTGTTAACTTACCACACTAACCAATCGGAGAGTCGCATGAGATGGTTCGTCTTCCCCGAAGGCCATGAAAGCTAAAAGAATGGCCGCTATGACAAATCCTAGGACCGTCACAGTTATACATGCAGGTCTGTGGCGTGGCTGACAGCATCTTAGAAATGTAATCGGTCGATTAGATCTCAGCTGTGCAGGCATACCTGTCTTTATACGGTGCTGCCACCAGACAATTCAGATTGATAACTAAATGAAGAATAAATTGCGGTGTAAACTTGCTGAATTAGAGGAAAGAATCCGCATAACGTATGTGTTTCGCACTCACAGATAACCTCATTGATCAAGAATCATGCATGTTACGGTAGATATAGAGTTTGTTTAGCGTGTTTATGAATAATAAACACTGTGTTACGAAACACTTGTACTCCGGTGTTGTCTCACAGGTAACCTGGTTTATCCTGTTGCACTAAGCTTTGTTACTTCCACGGAGTGGCACAACACAGAACGGAGGTTGCGCGACACCAAATTACCAAACACACAGGACGGAAACACAGAGACGACTGACTATTGGAACAAACACTTCCATGGACGGCCTTGGGCCGACTTTGCGTAGGAATATAGCGTGCCCGAGAAATCACGATCAAAAGGTCAGTGAACTAGACAGCACATATGTACGGTCAGAGAAGTGGATTAAATCAGAGGTACGTAAATATACAGCGGTTCTGAGCAAAGAGGTTAGAAAAATCTTTTGTTCTAATGGCTTTGTAGTTTTTGATCTGTAGGCTACTAATATCTGCGAATGCCGGCATGTTGTGTGAGTCTCCTGTCTTTAACCACTTAAATATTAAAATTAACCTCAACTACACAGTCTGTACCGCGCAGTAAACACTCATCGTCTCGGTTATAAAAACCAGTCAGTTAATGTTGTATAGGGAAATAATCGCTGTTTGTTCTGAGATCCACATAAAACACATAAATACAGTGTGGGGGCAGAACGTAGGATTTATACACTGGTTCGGAAAATTGCATAAAGCAACTATTTCGTCATTTCCATCTGTCTGTATGCCTGTCTGCATGGGGCAACTCGGCTCCCATTTTCATGAAATTTGATATTTGAGGATTTTTCGAAAATCTGCCTTGAAGATTAAGTTTAATTAAAATCTGACAAGAATAACGGGTGCTTTACATGAATACCGATATACGTTTTCCATAATTCCTCACTCAATTCTTCCTAGAATGAAAAATGTTTCAGACAGAAGTTGTAGAGAAAATCAAAACACATATTTTATGTTCAGTAACTTTTTCCCCGAAAATCGTTCCGTTTACGAGAGAATGTGGAGAAACGTTGTGTAGTCTGGCAGGACACAGATGGCGAAATGGCGCATGCGTATTGCAAGCTGGATACCTAGGGCTACAAACACACACTCAGTATATGTAATGATTATTGATTTTCCACTACAACAATGGTTGCACGAAAGCGCTTCAGTGTGACGTTATACGTATATTGCCTGACTTGTTTTCTTTATTTTTGGCTTATTTAACGACGCACTTAAATTATTAAGATATTTAATTTTCTCAACTCCCGAGAGACCAGACCGGCTCTGGGGCCCACGCAGCGCCGGGTTTCTTTCCAGGGGGTACAGCGGCCGGGGCGTGAATTTGACCACTCACCTCCGCCTAGTGCCGATGTCGAGAATGAGTGGAGCTACACCTCTACCCCTTACACGCTTTCATGGCCCACACAAGTGAAACTTCATCTTTGGTCGCGCTGATGTTTTCGCTGTACCGAGCCACCCTCTGTGCATTTTGGCCGTGATTAATCTGTTCATTGGCATTGTTGTCTGCAGTTACTACCGCAAGCTGAGGGCCTGTTGTTGTGACAGCTGTTTTGGACACCCCTCAGACTTTATTGTTTTATTTCCAAATACAGGTTACTGTTTGAAGCTGGCAGAATGTCAGCAGTTTTAGCCTGATGAGCTCAGAGGAGGTACATAAACAAGACACTGATAGATCGATTGCTTTCCTCCGCGTCAGTTATAGTGATGGAATAAGCAGTTGCACAGCTGTACCGTGTTGTAATTGGTGTTATTATCAAGCGGTATAAGATATCAGTCAGCTATGCCGTGTTGGAACGGTTGCGATTATCAACTGGTATAAGATACCAGTTAGCTATGCCATGTTATAACTGGTGCGATTATCAACTGGTATGAGATACCAGTTAGCTATGTCATAACTGGTGCGATTTTCAACTGGTATAAGAAACCAGTTAACTATGCCGTAACGGGGGCGGGTATCAACCGGTGTATCAGTAAATTATGGCCTATTGTAATTTGTGCGATTGTCAACCGGTATAAGATGTCTTCCAGGTATGCCGTTTTGTGACTCCTGCGATAATCAACCGGTTTGTCAGTTAGCTATGCCGTGTTGTACCTGGTGCGAGTATCAACCGGTGTAAAGTGTAAGCTACGCAGTGTTGTAATTGGTGATATTATCAACCGGTGTGAAGTGCAAGCTGTGCCGTATTGTAACTGATGAAAGTATCAACCGGTATCAGGCATTTGTCTTTGCAGCTAAATCTAAAAACATTACCTCTCCTTATGTTTAAACTTCTAACCCTCAGGGTTGTTACATATACCACCTGTTTTAATATTCAGAACATCTACATTTTCCCCCAAACATTTTATTGATGTGTTCCATCCCAGGCTTACCACAAACACTTAGTACGTCCTCATACATAATTAACCGACTGGTCTGGCTAATGGAAGTACACTGTTTTCTCTTTGAGTCACGATATGAACTTCATACACTCAGCCCAATTCCACTGCCTCATACTTACAAAGTCCATTTCCCATCACTCTACATTCTTCACTTCCCAACCGCAAACACTGCCACCAGCCGCTCGCATCCAGAAGGACGATCGGACATAACCTGGGAACTTTCGGAACAATAGATTCTCTGTACCGCCATATTCTCCCTACAATAAATGTAGTGCCTGTCACCACATTCCCTGCTTCTTCCTCACATCCACGCTAACTACAACGGTACAAGCTTGAAAGTCTGAGATTGTACATTGTGCTAGTTTTCATTGCTAACATGTTTATGTGGAAGACAATTCACGAAAGAAAGAAAGGAACTGAATTAAGGCGCAAGCTAATCAGAACGCGAGAAAATGAGGAAATTTGACAGTTAATTTGCCGAACAAATAACTGTAGACAGCAATGGAGTCCTGCGGACTACTTCGACTTACTCTCGGTGTTCGTTCTGGTAGAGTCCAGTTGAAATGTGATGACACACGGTGACGCAAGAAGGGGAAGTGAAGGGGAAACTGGCGAATGGATTGGGTAGCCAGTACCCTTCACACTACCTCAGAACATGGTGTATCCAGCATTACTACCGCTGATGCGCACACCTCGGCTGCCAGTAGTCGACTGAACTGACGCCCCCGCCGATTTAAATGGACT
>Ga0123353_10011430_pt1 | contig 12511 bp, 7 predicted proteins | sample TergutLab28metaG_3_FD_92763 | JGI IMG/M metagenome (GOLD analysis project Ga0123353, IMG submission 92763) | Labiotermes labralis P3 segment gut microbial communities from Petit-Saut dam, French Guiana - Lab288 P3 | ecosystem: Host-associated > Arthropoda: Insects > Digestive system > Gut ... | reverse complement strand
TGTTTGTTGTGAGTGTTGTGTGTTGTCAGGTAGAAGTCTCTGCGACGAGCCGATCACTCGTCCAGGGGAATCCTACTGACTGTGGTGCGTTGTTGTGTGTGATATAGAAACCTCATGAATGAGGAGGCCATGGCCCGCGTTGGGCCGCAGCACCACCAAAAAAAAATATTATATATATATATATTAACTTCTAAATATTTGCCACGCCACGGGAATTGTGCATTAGTAGGAATATTGGCCACTTGTCCGTTTCCAGCCAACTGTTGATGTATGTGACTAATCAAAGTAAATAGACTTGCTTAAAAGTTTGGTCGTTTTGTTCCGTCAGCTATATGATAAGCAGTATTTGTTGTGCTTGCTAGATACCATAGTCGTGGAAACGGTAAGACAATTATTCACATGGTTCCTTGTACAATGCACAATTATTTGAGTATCTGTCGAATACACCAGTCGTGGGGACGCGGGTTTATACAGACGGCAGCGACAAACGCGCATCACACGAGCATATCAGCAGCTTACTACGGCATTCCTTGAACAAGGGCTTCATGTGATTTCAAAACAATTTTACAGTACTTCCAAGACGGAATATGAATGCCATCACAATGTGGGCATTTTAACACAAAATTATTAAGCCCGACACTTTTTAATTTGCTTCCCCAACGACAGGCACACACTACTGCACTGCAAAGATGAGCTTGTAAGAATAGACAGGACAGGAAATGTACGTATAACGTAAAAATTGAACGCGTTCGCGTGACCATTGATGCCGTGGAACAGAAACAAGTATTAAATATTAAGTGTTTGTGCATTCTTGCCGTAGTTATCCGGCATGCAAACAGCATTTTTCCCGCGTCATATCATTTGTCCCCTTTTACCTGCTGGCTCTACCCCATTTTTCCACGTTATTTAAAAAGGCACGATTTTCGGGGGGGGGGGGAAGTTATTGAATATAAAACGCGTGTATTGATTCTTCTACAACTTTTTTCTGAAACATTTCTCATTGTAAGAATCATTCAGAGGGATAATATAATAAATGTACACAGGTCTTCATCAAGAGTACCTGTTACTGTTGTGAGATTTTAATGAAACTTCACTCTTCTTGACAAATATTAGAAAAATCCTCAAATATCAAATTTCATGAAAGTCCGTGGGTACCGAGGTGTTCCACGCGGGCGAACGGACGGGCGGACAAACAGATATGACGAACGAAGGTAATAGTTGCTTTTCGCAATTTTGTGCAGTCTGCTAAAAACTATACCGTTTAAATTCGATTTTCTGTATAAACACGTCACCTACAGCCATGTTTGTACATGTAACTACTACCGGTAGACTTTGTAAATTACGCTATTGTCATTTGCGGATATGGCAAGAGGGGGAGAGAAACAGAGAGAGAGAGAGGGGGGGGGCGATTAAGATAGGCGTACACCGCTCTGCTAAAGCTATAATCTGTGCTGTGACTTGCTTATCAAAGAAATACACAATGAGCACATATTAACAAATCATTCCCAGTACGCTGTTCTAGGTTTACACGCATCAGCTGTCGGAGGAGGGGGGGAGGGGGGAGGAGGGCGTAACACCACATTTCAAAACCACAGTAATCTCGCCGTTAGGCCAGGTAAATACAAGACACTTGCACCACTTAATGGAATCAACAAGCACGTGGGAGAATTAAATATTTTACAAGTCAAACATGTGTTCAAAACCTTGTAACAATAAGACAAACTGAAAGCACAACAGAAGTATAACTGCACATATATATACCGATGCGTGATGTGTAATACTGGGCATACGTAACGGCTAAGGGTGAGATTACTAGCACGACTGGCCTATGGCTGAGGCCTTATGGATACACTGATACACTGATACCAAGCAGCTATAGGGCGGAAACTTTTAGCTGACACAAAACTAACAAACTCGTCTTCAGCAGCTATGAATTACGAATTAGTCACTTTGTTACACACAGCCTGCCGCAGATGATTACACACCAATTAACGACAAAAGAGTCAGCTGTGCAAAGAACACCGTACGGAACTGGCTCCCGGTAATGCTATAACGGTTCAACGCACACTGAACACTACCGACAACCGGCACATCTGCAACACTGAGCGTCTACTGTGCTCTTGGGTGTGCTGGTCTCCGTCGTAATCCACGACACGTCGTCAGACTAGTCGCGACGGCTCTCAGCCTACATGTACCGTCCGGGACGGCTAGGCCGACAGGCAACCCTCTCTTCGCGAGGCGCAGACTCCGAGAGACAGGGCAAAGTAGACGGCCGACCTCGGCGCTCGGAAGAAGAAAAAAAGTAAATTTAGCTTACGCTGACCGAAACTTAGTCATGCAGTACTACGAATGCTCATACTCGGGTGGTTGGTGATAACATGCCTCCTCCCTGCTCGCTCATAAAGCCATGGACCTCTACCGCCTACCGACACGCCAAAATGACATTAGCAAATCAGTTTATAAAAATTTAAAAAATTAAAAAAAAAATTGGTCAAAGCAATTCTTTGAACATATTTTCTTAAAAGGGTCCGTAAAATTCGGTTCCTTAGCAAATACTTGCTGAATATCTGTGACGTTTCAAAAATTTAAACTGAGATTCACCATAAAAATATGACGAAGGATAAACAGGATGTGTAAGAAAATAAGTTCACATCGAATATAATTTCGTAAAAGGACGACCTAGGAACATTCTGTACACAGCACTGGTGCGATGTTCAGCGATTATACGTCTTCACAAATGAAGCAAGATTTTGGCGGTCACAATTTTAAAGACCATCGCGAGGTGGAAATGGCTGAGACACGGTGGCTAAAGACACAAGACGCAAGCCGATAGCAACGGGCAAGCTGACAGCTCCTCAGCTAGACAAGCACTTCCTCGCCTTGTATGAAAATCGAAAGTTCGTTAACGTGTTCACAGGAAACCGTCACCTGTCCCTATCCTGAGCCAGATCAATACTGTCCAGGCCCCGAAACTATTTCTTGAAAAATCCATCTTATTATCCTCCCGCCTTCCAAGTGGCCTCTTTACTTCGGTTTTCCCCACCAAATCCCTGTATGCTTCACACAGCCCTTCCGTACGTGCTACATGCCCAGCCAATCCACATCTTCATCGTTCATTCGAACAATACTTGGTGACTGCAGAACGCGTAGCTACTCATGCTATGTCCTCCAGTCCCATGCTTCCTCCGGATATGACTTCGGTGTTCATTTCCTCCACCTACTCTGGTTATTATTTATTCTCAAAACCTTTTCGAGCACACGGAACCCTGTCGTATGATTCACACCCTCAGAATCGGATTCCTTTACACTTGAATTGTTTTAACGATTTTAATGATTACGGAAATGTAGAAGATCAAGAGATCACAATTGGAAGCATTAGAAAGAAAAAAAAAGGTTGTTTCAATTCAACGTTTTATGGCAAACGGCACATGGTGGTGGATCTTGGAGGAATATCTGCCAACAAAAAGCCCGGTCTTGCACGTTCCTTGCCGTCCATGGCTCTAATTTTGTTTTTATCGTAACCGCGTTTCAGCTGCATAATGTTCACAGCACCGAACATAAACAATCACGAAGTGCCGACAGACTGAACGACAGCAGTTCCGGGAAAGTTTTCAAAATATTTACAACAATATAAGAAAAACAATAATCATCTTAATATTTTTGCAATGCGGCCAGGTTCCTCGATAACGACATGTAAAAAAAAAATTCGCCTACATGAACAGATGTCACTAAGAAAACGCTGAGCGTGGCGCAGTATTTTCACCCAGTCAGCAGATTTCAGCACTAACAGATCATTTCAACCCATACTATTACACTTGCTCCGGTGTTTATCGGTGAAGTATCATTACAGCCATAAAATTCGAACATGATACAAAAATTATCCCCTAATATCTACGCTTATCTGCGATATTACGCAGCATAGAGTGGTAATTCCGTACCGACGTTTCGGGACAACCTATCGGTTGTTTCTTCAGGGACAAGCCCCTTGAAGATGGGACCGATAGCTTGCCCCAGAAACGTTACTACGGAGTTACCACTCTACGCTTCACAGTATTCCAGAAGATGGCAGATCTCCCCTACATCTCGGTGGGAGCCTGAAATCACGCAATTCTTCCCCCCCCCCCCCCGCCCCCACATTGATGTTGTTGCCACATACCTTTGCGTTACAGTACACATTATGTACAGTATTCAGTTCACAAGAACTCCAGTCTGAAGATTAGTATGTAGTAAGCAGGCTTAATTTTACGGTTTGGAACCCAAAAAATGAAATTTTCAGAGTGTCAATATGCATTGTTTCAGTAACCAAAATTTTATGTAAAAATGTTCATATCCTATACAGTTGTTTCGGGTATATGAACGTTCTGCAGTCATACCGTGCATCTTCTTACAATCAATATATCATCCAACATATGAACTCTGTTTTTTGACGTTTTGCTGACCGTGCATCTCAGTAATTAACCAATTTGATGCACAAAATTTTTGTTTTACAATAAGTTTATTTCATGCCTCTACATGTTTCGAGCACATGTGCTCAAAATATGTAAAGGCATGAAATAAACTTATCGCAAAACAAAAATTTTGTGCATCAAGTTGGTTAATTACTGAGATAAATACACACTCCGTGACACCATTTATGACATATATAAACTCCTACATGTTTCGGCACCGACGTGCCATTCTCAGGGAGTCAATATAATAAAGGTATAAAAACAACCAAGAACTGGCAACTGTGGTGGCTTATGTTACATATTTTAATGTTTAGTATCATCGTACTGTAATTTACGGCCATAAATTTGATGTATTTTAGCATTTCAATATTTCAGTCATTCCTGTAAGAAGGAGGAGAACCTAGCTTGGTGGTTTGTTTATATGCCTTTGTTATAAAGGTATGCGCCACATCACGACGTTTCGGTCAACGACGGACCGCATATACGAAGGTGGTCCCACAAGATGATATAATATTATAATATTTACCATTGTGTTACAATTGTCTGCAGTATTCAGTACAGTAACACGCTGTACAGATTTGTAGCCTAGGAGCAACAGGCTATATATAGACTAGGTGTGTAGGAGGCTATACTATCTAGGTTTGTGTAAGTACACTGTATGACGTTTGCACAACGACAAAACGCCTATAGACGCATTTCTCAGAACGTATCCCCGTCGTTAAGCGAAGCATATCTGTAATAACTCCCCTGAGGATGGTGCCTCGGTGTCGAAACATGTAGGAGTTGATATATGTCGTAAATGGTGTATCACAGAGTGCACATTTTGGATGATTATTGATTCAGAGTTTCGAGGTCTCAGGACGCTGCACTCGTTGCAAATGTTTAAATTAAACAAATTATAAAATGCTGTGTCTGTGCAAAAACTGAACTGACAGGTCCAAAAATGTTTGCCGCGATGATGAGGATATAATAGGGCAGAAAAGCTGTGGTTATGAGACATAATTCAGTAAAATCCCCGTTTGCATTAGACTCTTCGGTAGACGCAGAGCGTGCCTCTAAAATCACCCAAAAGCCCGGCGTGTTTACGCACTTCTCGAAAGGCTTCGTAGTAATCGGCAGGTTTGCCAGTGGGGTGCGCCAGTTTCTAAGTTCAATTATTGCCACATATTAGAGCTGCCGGCTACTAATAAGGGTGTCTGACACAGCTGATGTGCTCATTCCAAGGTCAAGGCTCTAAGCAACATAATGATGAGACATGATGGGCCCACTTCTGAAACACGCGTCAAAAGGGAGCACATAACAGAAGTTGCGCAAGGTGAAGTCCGACAAGATAGGATTGAACATAAATTCGGGTTGGCAACAAACAAACCACGATGGACAGAGATGTCATACTGTATTCATGCAGACATCCAAACTCGAGCCCATGCAGCATTAAAAATTCCGAAAACGAATGCTGCTTGTAGACTGAAGTACCTGTTATTCTGGTGGGATGTGACGCCGCGTCACTTGGCAATAGGTACCCGGCGTTTCGCGACAAGGTAGTGGTCTGATACTGAATGGTCGAAATATCCCAGAAAAATGCCGACTCGCAAACCGTATTAAGTCCGCTCGTAATTTTCGCTATTACATGAACAGTGCCCAGTCCCCTAAACTACTTCACGTGCTGGTTTATATCAAACCAACAGCCCTGTTTTTCATCCCATTACATAGTGACCTGAATACACACAATATTTAACAAATAAAACTGAATACACGTGTTCATAGTTTTCAACATCTGGCCTTAGTCCAGAACAATAACCGTGATATGTACAAGTAGATGGAGCAGGTTGACTGTCCTGTGATCTGCTGCAGTGTGTATGTTTACATTTCGAACCACGTACCGCAGCGAACTTTGCGTCACACCTTGAAAATGGCACGTTCGCATCCAGGCAACAGAAGCTGTGCTAGCACGTTGCGGCAGCTCCGTCAGCACTGGTCGCCGTGTCTTACAAGAGTGTCACGGAGCCGGACAATCCTACGTCATGCCCGAGCCCATAAGTTACGTACCGCTCATTGAAACACCGACTGAAACTGGTCTCCCGAGAAGAAAGGTGTTTACCAAAGTATTCAAATAAAGAATAGGCACAAAAGCGCATGGTTAAGCGGTTTACTTCTGCAAATTTATTCAACTTCCTTCCAGCATTAAGAGTGCAACGCACCAGGCTTGACAGACATCTTTGATACTGTACCCTCTGCGACTGTTACCGTCAAACAACGGCCATGAATATCGAAGAAATACGAGCGAAGGTCACGTCTCAGACCTTTTTCCGACGGTACCCGGTTGAAATAGACAAAAAATACCATACGTCAGTCTATAACACAACATTTATTTTATACACACTGGTATATATATATATATCAGGGCCATGTTTGTTGTAACACTTCGGGATGGAAAACTTCAAATTTATAGCCGGTTGAAATAGGATATGCTGAAGTTTTTCGGTGTTTGTTTTCAGTCTTTCACACAAACTCAAGGAACGTACAATTGTAACATATTTCGACAAACTTCGAGTTCACCAAATCAGTCCACTGAGACGCAGAAAAACAAACCAGACAAATTAAAAAGTCGGGCCACTATGTTCGGCCAATATTACCAGTATGTCGTGTGTTTTGAATAGCGGTGCTTATAGGAATGCCCACACGGTCATAAGGATAAATACAAATTAGCGATGCTGATTGTAAATATACATACAATTTACATAGGAACAGAAAGTAAAAGACCAGATGGCAAACCTATTCCAGCTGTACATAATTTCAAAACGGATCTTAAAATACATAGGGAATCAGGGCGTCGATCAAGTTCGGCGGGCTCAGGACTGGGTCTAGTGGCGGAATCTTGTACGTAAGAGAAAAAGAAATTCCTACTCCTGTTTCAAACCGATGGGGGCCGAGACAGCGTAGTAGGCATAGCGACGACCCACTATGGGCTGGACGAACCCAGGTTGGGGAAAAGAAATTCTCGCTTTGACTCACCCGTGCGCACCGAATCTGCGGTCCACCCAGCCTTCCCGGGAGCAAGGCGGCCGGGGCGTAGCTTTGCCCACTCAACCCCCATCCATCATCGAAGTAAAGAATTAGTAAAGCTATACCTCCACTCCCCGCTCTGTGCCTGCATTTCAGGTTACGGGGAGACGTTTACCTTACGTGACATCGACCGCCAGTCGTTCTGCCGGTACTAACGAAGCTTTGTGTACCTCGAACTCTCCATAGGGATACAGGTACAAGGCACTTTTTTATTTTAGTATTCGTTTACAACTTTCTGTTCAGAATTTAAGACCAAACGGACACAGTACATTGGCGACGACTGTACAGCTCTCAAGTGTCGCTAAATAAACACTTTTGGGGCGGGGGGGGTGGAGGGGGGAGGGGAGTAGAAAGACAGATGACGTGTAATGCGAGTGATGTACAACACGTGAAGCGAAAAAGACGGGAAACCAATTATGGGTCATGTATTTTGGCAATTATAGAACGACACTGAACCACGTATTTGACAGACACGCTCTCCGTAACACGGACAGCAGCTCAATTTATCACTCGGTTCGTGCAAGGCGACAACAAGCAAACGCGAGCCGCATTATTGTCACTGGACAGCGAAAGCAGGTTGGGCAATGCTCGTCACTATTACGCCACCTTCCAGCATGTTCCTTCGTGGTTCACAGACTGGAATTCCCTGTCTTTTATGGAAAAAAGAAAATTAATTACCGTGTTAAAAAGATACCGCTTAGTATTTCATAACATTTCTGTCACGAAAGTGGCAATAATAATAACAATAACAATAATAACCGTTACTAAGTTACGGTACGACAGAGTTGTTACTATCTGTGGTATTCACAGCCAGCGAGTAGCATTCCACGCGTCAAAAATTACCCCAACCTTCAAATATGCTAACCTACACGAACCTAATGGCATGACAAAGTTGCTAACTTCTTGTACTAAAACCAACTAGATGCATTAATTTCTCTAATTTGTTTTTGGAAGAAAACTCTACATGTTCCGGACAGTTCCTCTGTCCATTATCAAGAGTTTTTCACTGTACACACAGCAATGGTATATGTCACACAGGTTTGCTGAGAGCAAGCTGTCAGCAAACCTGTATGACATATGCCATTACTGTGTGTACAGTGAAAAATTCCTGATGATGGGCAGAGGAACTGTCTGAAACATGTTCTTTTATTCCAAAAATAAATTTGAGAAATTAGTGCATCTAGTTGGTTTTATTATAAGAATTTATCACGATGCACGGTCACCTGAACGTCACACTTGCTAACGTTACCACTAAACACTAATAGATTTTACACGCATCACGAATGGGAAGAAAAATGTTGGGGTTAGGCCCTTTTGTACATTCAACCGTACGAATGTACTTAGTTACAACACCATGGCAATTTTAATATTAACAACTCTAAAACCACAAGCAGGCTGTCCTGATTTACAAGACACTAAAAAGCAAATACGTTCTTCCTGTTGCCCAAACGTTTAAAGACTTTCTAAATTATAGCTTTAGAAAGCTGTGTAAGATTCCTAAAGCTTCCGGTGCCATTTATATGTGGTGTACAATAAGGGCTCCATTTTATATTGAACCTGCAAACATGATCAAAATTTCCGCCATTTCCATTTCTCTACATGGCCACCTCCCATCAGTGTAGAAGATCCGTAAACGCACCTCAACAGAAATTTCTACAAGTCACCAGAAAAACTGACAGAAATGCTGCAGAACGCATTCATCATATTGACACATCTGTCCTTCGACAAAATCCTTCAAAGGCATGAAGACATAAACAGCTGTGAATTAACTACATACTACAGGCTAGCGAAGTGTTTAACTCCCGGCCTCTGATCTCAAGAATGTCGTTACATGACAGCGGTCTCGACAGGGCGAATGATTCCATCCAGCTCATCAGTTCTGGGATCATCAAGAGCTTCCGATTATAAGAATTTCACAAACCGATTAACACCACGCATGATAGAACAATATCGTCTTTGATCACCACACACAAACGTCAATATATGCCAAGCTAACACTCCAACGAAAATGAGAAATTTCGTCACATAGTAATTAATATAATGCAGCACATATGCCGTTTCGCTACCATCCCGAATATCAGTAGTACGAATGCTGAAATTCACCCTCCCGTGACCACACTTCCCATTCACGCGAAACGTAATGTGGTAAATCGCGTCACCCCAGGATCAGCAGTGCTGGAATTTAATGATGCCTCCTCGTACGCGGGAAAAAACAAATTTGTATTCGAACCGTTTCTATCAAGCGACATTCAAGATGAATGGCACATTGACGGACGGACACCTGTGAATTAATAACAACTTGGAAAACCGATCAGAACATAACGAAGAGTTGCCACTCAGGGAGCAGCCAGTGACTGGGTGGAATACCGAATCCTATATGAAGTTAAAAGGTAATGAGAACCGACAAGAGCCGCCAAAGTCTGGATATGACGTTAAAATACTGACAATTCGAAATTTCACTTCAATTTTTGCGCGTGCAACAGTTATATACTATTCCTCAGACCGAACAGCAAAATGGAGCCTACCTTCATCACTGCACTGGAGAAATGGTACGTGTTATACTTCTTTGTAATCTATGTTATTCTCCGATTATTGGTCATACCTATAAGCACATATAGAAGATATAAAGGCAGACAGTCAGACAGACGGACGGAGAGACGGATCGATGGATGGATGGATTGGTAGGTAGGTACGTAGACAGACAGCCTCCTCAGAAATGCTTTGTAATAGGAACACGAAGCTGCGTCCTGCTGAAAGTTGAAATTAGTTTTGAATTCCACGAGAACGCTGAATTTGTAAAGAATATAGGTGAAGACGTTGAAAATAGCAGTCCTATGGTACAGCTGGTGAAATGAGGTCATAAAGGGAAGGAGCGTCTCCGCAAGGCCGTAGAAGAGGATTAAGTTCTGCACGATATCGCAGTCATCATTCTCTACGCGTTATTTATGCTTATTGCACACAACGTTACGATTTTCTTTACTTCTTCTTCTTCTTCTTCTTCACTTTCCTCTTCCACGGATTACGGCCTCCGACTCCTTATGTACATCATTGCTATAATTTGAAATGCTGCCATTATGTATGTATATTAAGAATAAAACTCGGTAGTAGTTGCGAGCAGGAGCAGAGGAAGGAAATATATGAAGGTAGAGGCCAGTTGAAATGTGATGGCACACGCGCAGAAACCAGATTTCGTCTTTCGGCGAAACGGACGAGTCCATTTAAATCGGCAGGGGGCGTCAGTTCAGTCGACTACTGGCAGCCGAGGAGTACGCATCAGCGGTAGTAATGCTGGATACACTATATTCCGAGGAAGTGTGAAGGGTACTGGCTGCCCACTTCATTCGCCAGTTTCCCCTTCACTTCCCCTCCCGTGCATCAACGTGTGCCGTCACATTTCAACTGCGGTCAACGCTTCTATCTGTACTGCAGTGACCAAGCACGCTGATACAATTCCTCTGCATAGCAGCACCACTTCCTGCAAATTCCTATTTTGTGATGTCCAGTAGAATATCGTAATATGAATGCAGATTGCTGTCTTTTCACATCTTTTCAAGTTCCTGGGGTTAGATGTTTATGACAAAGCAAAAGAACTGCCATAAAATTTCAAAGACCTTTATGCTAGTTATGTGAATAACTTACACAGAGGGGTTCGATTCCCCGAACGGGGGATCGGCCCATCGCAAGGTCTCTTACCTACAAAGGACAAGAGAAACACGTGCATACATTTGAGGTCCAGTCATCAATACGATTAAAGACCTTCCTGTGCGAAATACGACACATGCTAATGTGTACTGTTCACTGTTTCACTCACAAAGGACACAAAAATGGCAACAGTCTCACGTTACTTAAAAGGTGTTGGTTTTTTCTTAGATTATTTGACAATGATTTCTGCGTCTCCTGTGGTTAATAACGGTATCAACGACGGAGTAAGAAGGAAGCTAATGTGGCCTATTTAAGGTAGCATCCTAGTAGTCTGGCGGTCCCGCTGGCCGAGCGTTCTAAGGGGTGGGTCTGCGGCCGCTCGCCTGCTGAGATTGTGGGTTAGAATCCCTCCGGGGGAATGGAGGTTTGTCTCTTGTAGTGTTGTGTGTTGTCAGGTAGAGAGAGTCATCCACCTCAAGAATTGAGGAGGCCATGTCCGGCATTCTGCAGCAGCGCCACAAAAAAAAAAAGTCCTAGCAGTCTGTTGTGGCTTGCAGAGGTACAACAGTAAATATCAACTGCGATAACTAGTCTGAACAGAGCAATCGATTTCAGGAGGCCAAGAGACCACACGTCTAGCAGTTGAACACCTAATGTCAGGTCGTATAATATGCAACTTTTTTTTTTCGGATAATGTTTTGTGGAACATTAAAAAGCATGGCGACTGCAGGAAAAGCATGCTTAGCTATTCGTCTCGTGTTTACAGCTAATGAACCTGTGAGGGCTGAAAATAAATTTATATGGAGACATCATAAAAATAATTGCAAATTGTACGTAAAGAGCCCTTTAAAAATGTTACGAATACGATGACACTGAAATTTCGACGCTGGGATTATATTCGAAAATATGAATTACACAAAACTGGAATGTAAGCAGTAACATTCTCCCCAAAGTAACGCACTACTACTATTACTACTACTAATGTTGCTGCTGCTACTAGTACCACTACTACTACTACTACTACTACTACCACCACCACTAGCTACGGTCTGGACGGTCCGGGGATCGAAAACTGGAGGGGGCTATATTTTCCGCACCCGTCCGGACCGGCCCTGGGGCCCATCCAGCCTCTTTTACAACGGATACCGGGTCTTACCTGGGGGTAGAGCGGCCGAGGCGTGGTGTTGACCACCCACCTGCATTTAGCGCCGAGGTAAAAGAAAGAGTATTTATACATCTATTCCCTTCTGAATTATAACCTTACCTTTACGACTACTACCACTACCACCACCACCACCACCACTACCACTACTACTACTACTACTACTACTGCTGCTGCTGTCACCACCACCACCACT
>Ga0123353_10011429_pt1 | contig 12513 bp, 8 predicted proteins | sample TergutLab28metaG_3_FD_92763 | JGI IMG/M metagenome (GOLD analysis project Ga0123353, IMG submission 92763) | Labiotermes labralis P3 segment gut microbial communities from Petit-Saut dam, French Guiana - Lab288 P3 | ecosystem: Host-associated > Arthropoda: Insects > Digestive system > Gut ... | reverse complement strand
GAGACACTGTAACATATATATATATAGGCCTGACGGGGGTTTAACGTTCCTGCTTCCACCCCAGACGCATTTACAACCTGATGCTGATGTGACCAAAAGAATACTTTGCTGAAGGCTAACAGTTTGCTTTATTTTGTTGTAAACACGTCTGTTTGGATTAGATTTACACTTTTAGATATGTGAAAGTTAAATTTTTGTGCTTAACAATGAAGATTTTAATATTTTCTATCGTGTAGCGTGAAAAGGACGGTTGCTTGATAATGAATTTGAAAGCATGAATAAAGAAGCGGCTTTGTGCACATTTTAGGTTATTATCCGGATGTTGTGGGAAAAATCTGAAACACATCTCAGTCAATCTGAGCCGCGTCGGGGGGTGAGATTTTAAAACGGAACGATATAAAACTGGGTGCTAGCCCTACAGATATTGAAGGTATGAATGAAAGCTGACACTATATTTTGAGCCTAAATTAAAGACTGCTGTAAATTTTTGTTTAACGCAACTTTATATTGTGAGTTGTGAACATGACGCCGTTTAGTTGGGCGAGAAAGTGTGATTGTGTGTGTGTGTGTGTGTGTGTATGTGTGTGGAGAACCGTTCTCTATGGCTCCAGTTTAAAAGTGACGATGTCTAATAAAATTCGTTGATATTATTGTTGTTTTTTTCGGATAATATATAAGATCTGGAATACAAAGAAAACTCTGGGTGGATGGCCACGTAGAATGCGCGCAGGTTATAATTGTTTTCTCACCGCGTAACAGCGTCTGGATGCTGCAGACTGGAGGTATGGCGACATGAGCTTCATGGAGCACAGAATTACAGGTTGTTTTATTTAATTATTTAACGAAGTTTTCACTGGCTAATGTTACATAGTATCAGAAGTTTGACCAATTACGGAGTAAAAAATTGAAAGAAAATGGAAGATGCGCTTGAGGACTAATTTTAAGAACTACTTCCATATTTGCTCGTGGGTACTTAGTAAAGCCAAGAAACATCAGTCGAGTAGCGTAAGTGTGTAGAATATAACAGCCGTTCAGCAAGCAAAGGAATTTTTAAAGTGTTGTTGCTTAAAAGGTTACTAATTTGTAGAAACCAGACATCACTTCGAAGGTCGAGCCAGATTAATCCGTTAAACTCTCTCGTTTGATTTACTTCAATATCCACATGAATTTCATACTGAGAATCAGCAAGTATCTGTCGAACAACACGCGTAGTTAATATAGGAAATGTAAAGGAGCTACGTACTTGGTACGGCTTTAGAGCCATCTTTAGGCATAATTAACACCCGCAAAATGTAGCTCTTATAGGTTTTCTGTAACAAATATCTGTTGTGACTGACTGACAATACTTGATCCTTTATAAATTTGCACAACGGAGTGAGTCAAGTAAAGCTTAATTTAAATTTCTGATTTCTTTCGCACGTATATTTCTTCCTTGGATACTTAATTTCGTATGTTACACTTATACGTCGTCATGCATTTTTCATGAATCCGATGCGTATTGCGTAATAACGATTTTACCGTTTTCTCAGTATCACTAATTATTTTATTTAAAATAACAAATTTTGCTAACCGAAATACCAGACTGCAAACTAACTGCGGTTTTGAATTCACGTCAGCGTGTTGTTTAAAGTCATTTTATTACTAGGAAATTCTTCTTGGAAGAACTCGTTCAAGACAAACAGAAAATACAGGTTCTTTCCCCACAATATACCGTATATTCTCGAATCTAATCTGCAACCTTTTTACAGTTTGAGAGGACTAAAAAATCAGATGCGGATTAGAATCGCGTGCGGATTAGATTCGCGGTCGTGAGCTGGATTTTTTAAAAATAATAGAGCCGCTGTACGTGCCGTAAGAGCAATGCAATACAATAATTTATTATTGTATTTATTATTTATAATATATAATATATTATAAAATATTTGTAATTTATTATTCATCAGACTCGCCGTCATCACTCATAACTGAATCGTTATCCGTCACCCAGTCACTATTATCAGCTTTGGTGCGTTTGTACCGCTGGCAGTTAAGTGGCCACTTTACACTCTACGCGTTAGTCGGATAACGGTTAAAGCATTGGTAATATCCAGTATTATTCAATCAGTCTGCCTTGTAGGCAAGGGGTAGTTGAAGGAAAGGTGCGGATTCGAACCGCGAACTAACTTTTTTTTTCGTTTAAGTAATCGGCAAAAACTAGTGCGGATTAGATTCGAGACTATACGGTATTCCAAGGTCCGGCGTAGTCTTATATTAAATTAAGATTCGAAATATTATCTGTAATAAATCCTTTATAATATACAGCTAGTTGATAGAAGTCCAATTGCCTTCCACTCCGTCCAATCTCAGGTTTTCTTGCCTCTTTTTCCGTAATTCAGACTTTTGTGACAGGCAGTACAGTGTAATACATAAAACATTTCGAGAAAAATTGGATTTCTCTGTCAGCAAACATACTTCCCTGGTCTTAACAAAAACGGAAGTGTTTGCATCGTCGTAAATAATTAGCGAATGGGCATGGAGTTTTCCCTGCTCAACGAAATAGCTTAAAAGATCTAATGTTTCAACCAACGTGGACTTCATCGGTTTTCCTCCTAAGGCACCAAATACAGTTTGCACCGAACGGAACTAAGGTTTATTTGGTATATACTATAATAGCATTACGAGGGCATGTACCGAATGAGCTGACAGAGTAAAAGGGTAATTAGCACAAAATTCGGAGTCGATGGAGTGAATGACGTGTAGCAGTAAACGTGTTCTATAAACGATAAAATTTATGTGACCTCAATAGTCGATAAGGGCTTAGTACTTATAAGTAGTTGTTTCAGTACACTGACTGGCATCTGAAACAGAAATGTTGCCAACCGTTTTTTGATATCAAAAAATTTTGTTAGGTGTTCCGCAAAGCCATTGAATCCAGCCTTGTCGCAAACTGTCTCTTTGTGAACGTTTACTTTTGCCTAAGTTAGCCACTCTTTGATTGGAACTCAATAAATGACTTGGCGGATTGAAAGGAAGAAATTGTGTGTGACGTATTTTTGGTTTAGTGCCTGTGCCAGTAATTATTTTACATAAATTGGATCGAAATTCTGTATGAAAAATTTGGGGAAGGAAAACTTTTCTTTTTGAATCAGAAGAAACAATTATGTCACAATAATCTTACACAGTATTTCTTGCTATTTTAAATTTGCAATATTTCTGTCTTTCCTAAAATTACTGCAAGAAGTTCGGAAGAAACTAGTAAATGAATTAGCGTTCTGTAACTGTATGGTTGTTTGAGTGTACGAGGAAAGTTCATAGCTACTGAGTGTTGCAGGGAGTATTTTGGACAAAGAGTTCATCATGATTATATAAAAATTTCAGTTTATACCTCGCAGAGAACACAGTCCGTGTGTTACGAAGAACATGAGGGCAGTAATTCATGTTTATTTTGAGATTTATACACAACACGTAAATATTAGGTGTCGGAAAAGTCAGAATTCTTAATGTGACAGAAGGTGATACACCTAGTCGTCAGGGGGCTGTGAATGGTTTATTCGGCATTGTGTTTTCTACAACCCGACAGTGTAGAGGAAATAGAAGTTTTAAAAAATCCTCAAATTTTGAATAATATTCGAGGAAGGAAATATTCTTTCAGTTCCTTTGCGGGAAGATTGTCAAGCGAAAGTTTTTACGCAGATGACCTTTTATGACTTAAACCTTGTATTCTGCAAGAACTTTGGAAATATCGGATTTGAGCTGAAGCTACACTTTGTTGGTTCACAGGAAAATACCAACCTGTGGGATGCGATTTTTTTAGTATTGTTGCAATTTACAGACATTTCGGACGAATTATTCCACCTTACAGATCAGGGCAGTAGGTTTCTCCGTAAAGCCAGTAAATTTATAAACTGAACAGGCAGTATCGTGTGTCATAACACGGCAAGCTTCAGACCCAGAATCGTGCGAAATTCAAATTCTTTTTGCGTTTGTTGTTCAGTATGAAGTGATGGTGTATATAATGGATATTTGTCCAAATATCTGCCATGTCCCATATATCAGACCGCTGATTTGCAGTGGAGAGAAATTAATAGCACGGCTATGAATGTAGTGTATGAAATTTGGTATGGCGCTACAGGAGAAACTGGTCTACAAATATAGCCTGTATTTAAGAGAGACAGGTATGACGGTAGAGGGAATTACAGAGCTTTTGGCTGAGGACGTTTAAGTATAAAACATTAGAGGACTTTCTGCACAAGGCGCTTAAACCCTTTAAATATTGAAATTCATTGAAATTGCATATATATATATTAAACGGGGTACGCGGTGGCGCAGTTGGTTGAGGCACTGCGCTACAAGGCGGAAGGTCGCGGGTTCGATTCCCGATGATGTCATGGAATTGTTCATTGACATAATCCTTCCGGCCGCACTATGGCCCTGGGATTGACTCAGCCTCTAACAGAAATGAGTACCAGGAATATTTCCTGTGGGGTAAAAGCGACCGGTGCGTAAGGCTGACAACCTTACCACCTTCATGTGGCGAATGTCTTGAAATCTGGGAGCATCAACCTCCTGGAACCCTCTGGGCCTGCCCAGGCCTGTAATGGGATTGCTTTACCATTATATATATCAAACACTTCCTCTTAGAGAACAAATTCTCTGTCCATTACAAAGAAACATCACTTAAAGCTTTTTAATCAAATAATCTGTTGGGACACGCGAAAGAGAAGTACAGTGTTAGGATAAAATGGCGAGTTCTAATGCTTTATAACTTGCCCATGGATTCAGACGGTTATGCATTCCGCCATGAAGATACACGAGAATGAGGTTTAGGTGAAAGATCATCTGGACGCCCAGGCCACTGTACGTCCAATAAAGAACTTTAGGTATCAGTTTTATAGGCAGACAGTCTAACCCCGATGCCTTATCACCCAACATTTAGACCAGTTACTATACTGACTGAGCTGTCCCGGACGCCTTTTACAAAGGATATCAGGAACATTACTCCCAAGCTTCACACATTATCGATCTTGGCGCGCTGTGTCAGCCTGTTTCCGACGCCTGGCGAGATGAAGGCTTTGTATCAGTGACGAAGTTCATTTTCCGTGAAATGTATTGTCAGTATTTGGGGAATGAAAAATTAAGTTATTCATGTAATTGTGCAGTATGACATGAAGGCGGATAGGAGACAGGGAATAAAGCTTTACACATACTCGACCGGCCACTAGGTGAAAGAGGGGTGGGACGTTTGATAAGCTATGTGGAAAATTGAACCACTATCAGGTATGACGTCATGGCCGCAAGGAAACTGTAATGAGTGCGGTTCTATATGACCACAAATGCCACATTGATGGGATAGTACTGAAACTGATTCCTCTGCCTAGGAGGGCTCCATTATAGCTGCGAGGTAAATGTGAGCTGCTGCAACCATTCCACATGTGCGCAATATATGCGCATGAAGTTGCATTTTTTTCCACAGTTCTGAAATATATACATACACACACACACACACACACACACACACACACTTGGCAGACCACAGGCTTGCTGCTTTTTTTCCTATGAGTGAAACCACGTTTTGATTCGAAACTCTACCGCCTACCCAAACTGCGGAATTTTTGTGGTTTTAATTCCGTGAGTACAATACATGTGAATGTTTCAGGCCTATATCTGAAGGGTGTTTGCACTCAGGACTCTTCTTTCTTGCAGCAAATTCTGTAATAATAACCGGTCCACTGACACGTTGGTAATAATATTTTTTATTTCTGATAATTCCATTACGTATAGCTGTTATAAATTTGCCTGTCTCCTGTCTTCGTGGATGCATGTAGACCTGAATGTGTGCATGCATGTGTAATGTAATGTAATGTATGTACGTACGAGTATGTATGTAATTATATATGTACAACCAATTCAGAGAACACTATAATAATTTTGACCTAGTGTCCGGGTGTATATTTAAGAGTGATGCGTGGGGAATAAAACATTTCCAATTACCAGTTTTTCTTTTCTTCCATAGGCATGACGGTTTATATGAATGTGTGTATGCATGCATACGTAATGCATGTGTGTATATGTATTCCATTAAGCAAAGGCTGTGATAATATTTACCCAGGACCTGTGTGCACGTTTAACCTCCATTTACGTGTGGATTTGTGTGTTTGTGTGCATGCATGCATACCCAATATGTGTTTGCATCCGTACCCAATTAAGCAAACCCTATAATAATATTGACTCAGAATATGACCGTACGTTTAAGTCTGACACAGTGATATACTACATTTTTGTGGGCTTTTCAAATAATAATTAACGCATATTAATTTAGCCGTTTTTCCATTGTACTTGCGTATGTACATTTAATATACAGTGTGTCCATTTTATCCTTCCCCTGAACACGGTATCTTTATCGAATAGAATTCCTGCGTTCGCCGGTACATCCCGTGACAGCTGTCGTGTTCAGAGACATGACAAAAGGGACATTCCCTATTCGCACCTTTCCGAATCTCACGCCTCGAGCTTCGCAGGCGAGTAATCCGCAACCCTCATTCCTCTACGAACTTCGGTCAGCAGACCGGCTATCCTGATGGAAGTTTCCTTGGTTTTCCTTGTGTCCTTCAGGCAGATGTCGGATTTTTCGGAACACCAGAACACAGCACTTCTTTTCACATCTTTCTAGGCCCGTTAATCTGTAAACATGGTGGAGAGGTAAGATGTGACTGACGAATAATGAATTAAAAATGATGTAAAAGGGAAAAAACGTCTAATTCGGGACTGTCCCAAGATTTGTCCAAAGTTGCGGTGGGAAGCCACGAAAAAAATTCAGTTTATCAGGATCCACCGCACACTTCGATCCAAGCACCTCTCCGATATGAGCCAAGAACACTGGTGTTTGAGCCATGTTTTTTGGTGCCGCTCGTCATTCAGCGTCGTAGAGCGTCCTTATGCTCTTAGACATTAACCGCGTCTTGAGTAAACCAATAATGAATGAATGAATGAACGAGTGAATGAATGAATGAATAAAATATAAACAAATGTAAAGATAGAGGTATAAAAGTGAATGAATGGATAAATTAATGAATACTCCAAATAAGTGCATTATCAGAAGCAGTGCTATTTATATTTACTCACAGGACTATTTCTAAAATCTCAACACAGAATGTGAAATTGTTACTCAGTAGATGCATGAAGGTACGCCTCTTCGGTTCTGTTCATTTTCCAGGAAAACGAAATGAAATATTACGAATACTTTTACACATTCTTGGGTTATACCTTGGGTCAGTTGGTTGCGACACTGCGCTGTAAGCCAGAAAGTTGAGGTTTCAATTCCCGATGCGGTTATTTAGATTTTTTTTGGCAGTCCATCCGACAGTACTAAGGTTGTGGTATCTACCTGGCCTCTAGCATTAATGAATACCAGGGGGTGTCCCTTGGGGGATAAAGGCGACCATTGCCTGAGACTGACAACCTTTCCACCATCATGTGCTGTATGTCTAGAAATTCTGGGAGACCTAACGGCCTGTCCAGGCCTGTGTATGAATTGCTTTACCTATTTATACACTCTCGAATCCGTCATTAAAATGTAAACAAGAAAAACCACGTGACATGTGCTCCTAGCATGAGTTGTGTGCTAGTTAGTGTGTTAGAACAACATAATGTAAGGGCACGGACAAGATTCCACGAGATCAGGAAAAGTACAGTGAGTGAAGTCCAGTACGTGCGTTAGAGACGTTTCCATTTCCGTATAAGAAAGGGGATTTGGGTTGAGCTTTTATAAACGTTGTATAAAAGAGCCTGAACCACTGAGTGCGTTTAAGTTAAGTTTGTCACTCAAATTGTATAAATAATCTGAAAGAAGAAAAATACAAATATCATTAATCATAAGTTAGCCTTTTCACTTCTACATAATTCCCACGCAATTTCAGTACATCTGCTTCAATGCGACAACCAGTATTTCCCCCCCCCCTCTCTCTCTCTGTCACACACACACACACACACGTAACCACTAAGCCGCGTAAGGCACAATGTTTATTGGTGCTACAAATGAGGCCATAAATTAACACAATACCAACACCAACATATAAACAATACAGAACATGTAAAGATTCAGATCACTTACCAACTGAATTCCTTGTTGCCTTGTCACGTAAATTTGAATTACTGACCCGTTGCAAACTATTACAATTCTCCTTATGTCTTAAGTACAAATTCTTTCTTAGCATACATTCCTTCCAAAAATTGACTAGCAGCATTCCGAGCGCAACTAGTAACACAATATACTTTACTTTTCCCCAGACGTCTATTTGTAAAAGCCTGTTAGTATTATTATTGTTTAGAATTCACGTCTTCGACTTCCTCACACCGATCTTATGGGTAATTAGTTACCAACGTTTTGAGGGTTTCTATTCACTTCGTTCTCAGGACCATTTAGTCCGAAAGAGGTAGTTCTCTATGAGACTTGAACCTGCAGTAACACTTGTGTAAGGGCGTCAAATCTCACATTGTTTTGTTTATTTCGTTCTTGCGTTACTGTCACACTATCAATAGCTGTCAAAGGCGTGATATATTACTATAGTTTCACACAGTTGCCAAATTTTATTTGTTCACTAAAAAATCGTAATTGCTGTTACATTACTAAGCATTGTCTTGTCGTTTCTTTGTTCAAAATTTCATTTACCTAACTACAGTGCCTTATTCGCTGTGGCGATCGATCCTAAAAACGAAAGAAAATACTTTCACGCAAAATTTCTCATTTTATATCCTATAAAAATATTACCCCAATAAAGGGGGCAGATTTTTCTAAGACTTTGCACATGATATTAGAGTCCAGAAGGAAAGTAACCGAGTGCTGCCGTAAGCAGTAAGACGACATTAATTAATATGGCAAAATGCCACCGGAAAGGTTTGTAATTAAATAACGTCAAGGTCAACAGTATTTTCATGAAGATTACTTGTCTCCACGAAATGTAGCAATGTAGTCTAGTACAAATTTACCAACGCATCGTTGGAATGTGTTGTCAGCATCTTTAGGGTTAGCTTCAATTCTGAACATGGAGGCAGGAGGCTTCTCCATTACCACGCAAATTTCTACCAAACTTCATCGAGTTCCATCGTACAAAACATGAAAATCTCAGCACTTGCATTAGCTTCATTCAGGGCCAAACATATGCCAGTAGTGTGAAGTGCCATCTATTATTTCATAGCACATAACACAAAAATATGACTGCTTTATAAGAAATGTTTCTAAATTAACCTTCCGAAGACGTAATCGTTTTGTACCTCCAAATATATTTTTGTAGGATTTGTTGGGAAGAGTTTGTCCTCAGACAGAAAATGTTCCGCTTTTCGCCCGTAAATTTTAAAGAGGGTTTTTGTTATTACCCTGCGACCTTCGGTATTTCAGTTATTTAAAAGTTAGTTAATTAAAATATCTGTCTGTGACACAGTTTATGAACATTTAAAAGCACAAGTATGATTTTTATGTTCATGGGACCGTGCATCGTAATTCTGTGTCAATGAATATCCAATAAGATGCAACTGTACACAGTTTAAACATAAAATAAGCTGTGTATAGTTGCATCTTGTTGGATATATTAGTTGACACACAAGTATGAATTTCTTATACTACTTTGTCATGTGTGTGGTTTAGAAATACTAAGAAAATAATCTTGTAGGTCTTAACGAGTGTTTCCATTGTTTCTGTAATCAGAAGCTTTCAGTTACAATCAGTTCTTTGCTTGACACTGATCAACGGATTATTAATTGCGAAGCAGATTTAGTCCTGACAAACTAAAAAGCTAATTGCATCTTAGAAGGTCACAGGTTTTCCTTTATTTTATGATAAACAAAAATTCAACAGTCTTCGGTGTATTCCTCCCAAAGACGTGTCCTTGTTGCAAAAGAATTCGACTTGTACACCTTTGCTTGTTTATTTGAGAACAATTTTAATATTATCCTGTCTGTCTCTCTGTCTTCATAGTGATAACTTCAAGTTTTGTTTTTAGAACTCCTTCCTTTATTATTTTAATTATGTCCCAGTTTACATTAATTTATTTGACCTTCCTTTATAACATTTGGTGAGCTGTGAGTACCGCGAGGATTGTCATTGTATATATTCAGTTTTCTACTGCCTGCTATTGTATCGTTCCTTGTAGGTTCGAATCCGGTCTTTGGTATTCTTTTTTCAGATAACCTAAATTTATTTGTACGAATAATTGGAATAACAAATAAATTTTAAAATCTTACGTTTATTGGACCGTGCATCATTGTGATAACTAAAGAATAAAAAACCAACTAGATGCAACTTATAATTTTATTTTACTTCTTATAGGGTCAACATGTTTCGGGCATTACTATGCCCGAAACATGTTGACCCTATAAGAAGTACAATAAAATAATAAGTGGCATTTAGTTGGTTTTTTTATTCTTCAGTTAAATTTAAAAATATTGAAGGTAATTTATAAAAGTGGTACAATTTTTAGGTGTTTATAATGATGAAGACTTTATGTGCCTCATACGTGCCTACGTGTTTCGGGTTCTCTGAAAACTTTAAACACGTAATTCTTATTGGACTGGAAACTAATTACACAGCGATACTACTTTTCCTACTCGTCGCGGATTTAACATTTTCATTAAATTGTCATCACAGTTTTTCAATATCCTGAACTTATAGTCGAACGTTTAGGTTTGTGACGTATATAAAATCGCCCGTCTATTTGGGGTACTCAGATTTCAAAGAACACAAGCATGAAACACGTGAACCATTAATAAAGAGCGCAGTGATGGAAGATTTAAACTCGATATATTGTCGCTTTTCAAAAAGCGCAGTCAGGTGAGGATAAAAGCTTGTCGGGAGTCCGCGACGCCACTGAAATTAAAGGCTATAAATCAGTGCAGTTCCTGTAGCAGCAGGCCGGCTACAGGATATTTGCTGGAATTAATGGAAGTGAGGAGAGAGAGGTGGACATGAAGAGGGGCACCTGAACACAAACACACACACACATATATACACACACAAAAGGTGGAGAACTTTGTGTCTTGGGCAAAGGGGGAATTGTAAGCATGGCAGTCTAGAAAATATTGTAGCAGATATTGAAAATGTGCTTAGGGAAGTAATTACAAAATTTGTCAGGTGGGCGTAGCACACACAGGTGCAGGGAACGACATATTATGTGACGTGTCCTTTTAAGGCCCTCAGTTTTACAGCTTAGTTTTCGAATAATTAGAAGACTGGATATCAAGGATTTTTTAAAGTGGTTCTTCGTGTTTTGTTTGCTGAACGGAAAATTGAATGAAAAATCGTTTAATATTTAAAAGAATTGCATTATGAGTTACGTGGAAATGCCCATAAATGTCGTCATCATTATGCTTATGTTAAAGGGTCGGGGGAGTAGCTCCTTTTTAAAGTGATGGAAAAGCGATAGTTTATTTTATACACGTACATAAATAATTTTTGTATTTTCCCCAAATATAAAAATATGTAATTTTACATGCTATTGGTGTATAATTTTCGATGAATAAGATTGTTTTTCTCTTAATTGCCCGTGACTTAAAGAGTGATTGATTCTTTTCCTTGAAGAAATTGCTGTTCAGTACGAACATATGTGAGAGTCAGTTAAACCCGCTGCAGATGTGTTTTCTGAAAGTGGATTATTTCAGTAACAGACCACGAGACTTGGGTAACGCACAGATCTTGATTACAGTATTTTAGACTATATATTTAGAAAGTTTCTCATTTTTCCACCTGAGGTTGTATCAGCAAAGTATCTCGACTATACGCTGTACACAAGTTTACAATGTATTAGCAAGTTTGACAAGCCTGTCTATGATAATGCATATCCGTCAGCAAGTAATGACTTTGTCACCCTGTAATCTCGTAGGTGGTTACGAACGTTTCAGTGAGATTTAATGCAATCTGGCACCCTCACACTGAAAGCGTATTTTTCTACAAAATATTGATGATAATATTATGCTAGATTACCCGACGTCATAATCCAGGAGAAACAAACTAATTTTATTGTCTCAGTAACAAACTGAAACATATTGTGATACGGTCTTGTAGTTTCACACAAGTGCCAGAGTTTTGTTTTTCCAGCAAACAATTTTATTCATTAAACACACAAATAGTGTCCGGGCTGCAGGTTATAGCCTGCAACCCGGACACTACTCCAGCCTAACCGCACCTAACTTCCCACCTACAGCAACCAAAGAACGAGAAGACTAATGCGGTAATCACATTATAGTCGTGAGCTCCTGATGATGGGCATAGTAGTGGGCGAATAGTGTTGAGCCTATAAGAAGTATAGTAAAATAATAAGTAGCGTCTAGTTGGTTCTTATTCTTCAGTTACCTGTTGTGCATGTTAGTAAGAACAACTTAAATGTTATAATAAGATGTATGATCTCTAATGGAAGTGTGTGAAGAAATTTCCCTTCTCTTGAAGTATCTGAGCTTGTGTGTGTGGTGTGTGTGTGTGTGTGTGTGTGTGTGTGGTGTGTGTGTGTGTGGGGGGTTGGTGTGTGTGTGTGGTGTGTTTGTGTGTGT
>Ga0123353_10011427_pt1 | contig 12513 bp, 9 predicted proteins | sample TergutLab28metaG_3_FD_92763 | JGI IMG/M metagenome (GOLD analysis project Ga0123353, IMG submission 92763) | Labiotermes labralis P3 segment gut microbial communities from Petit-Saut dam, French Guiana - Lab288 P3 | ecosystem: Host-associated > Arthropoda: Insects > Digestive system > Gut ... | reverse complement strand
TCGGGGGGTACGGTGTGGTGGGCAGGGCGATGGGGTCGGGGCTGATCGAGGTCTCGGCCGTGGACATAAGGGAGCACTCCGCCAACAAGCACCGCAAGGTGGACGACTATACGTACGGCGGCGGCGACGGGATGCTCATGATGGCCCAGCCCATATACAGCGCCTGGCTGTCGGCGGTCGCCGCGGCGCGTAAGGCGGGCGGCGCGAGGCCCTGGACCGTATGCCTGTCCCCGAGGGGGTCGGCCTTCTGTCAGGCCAAGGCGAGGGAATACGCGGGACGGCCGCACATCATATTGGTGTGCGGGCATTATGAGGGGATTGACGAAAGGGTCTATGAGGAGATATCAGACGAGGAGGTCTCCATAGGGGACTATATCCTGACCGGCGGCGAGCTTCCGGCGATGGTGGTGGTGGACGCCACGGCCAGGTTGCTGCCCGGGGTACTCTCGTGCGAGGGCAGTGCCGTGGATGAGTCGTTCGAGGGCGGCCTATTGGAATACCCGCAATACACCAGGCCGCGGTCCTTCCTCGGCAGGGCGGTGCCCGAGGTGCTGCTGTCGGGCGATGACAGGCGGATCAGGGAATGGCGCAGGGCGAAGTCCGTCGAGGTGACCGGCAAGGCCAGGCCGGACTTGCTGGGGGGCGGATAGGGCGGGCATGGCGTGTGGACGCCATACATTAACGGGGATGGGGGTACTTTAAGTCAATGGACATATTGGAGACGATAGGCAACGAGCAGGTCAAGGATGGCTTGCCCGAGATGAGGATAGGCGACCACCTCAAGGTGCACGTGAAGGTCAAGGAAGGCGGCAGGGAGAGGGTCCAGGTCTTCGAGGGCACGCTCATAGCGATGAAGGGCGGCGGCGCGAGCGAGACGTTCACCGTCCGCAGGGTTTCGTACGGCGTCGGCGTAGAGCGCGTGTTCCCGCTGCACTCGCGCAGGATCGACAGGATAGAGGTCGTCAGGCACGGCGTGGTCCGCAGGGCGAAGCTCTATTATCTGCGCGACAGGACCGGCAAAGCCGCCAAGATCAAGGAAAGGCTGTCGTAACGCTTACGGACGCGGCCACTGGGCCGCAAGGCCCGGCCGCGCGCGGGGCGGTTTGGATCGCGCCCGCCCGGCCGCGTTAGGGCGGCCTTTGCCTACGCGACGAAAACCGGCAGCCGCCGTCAGTTGACCACGTTCCTCGGCTCGCCTTCCATGTAGGCCTTAAGGTTCCCGACGGCGATGTCCATCAGCCTTTTCCTGCTCTCCTTCGGGGCCCAAGATATGTGTGGGGTGATGATGCAGTTCTTCGCCGTCAGGAGGGGGTTGCCCATTGATATCGGCTCCGTCGAGACGACGTCGATGCCGGCTGCGTAGACCTTCCCGGAGTTCAGGGCGTCAGCCAGGTCACGCTCGTTTATCAGCGGGCCCCTCGAGTTGTTGATTATTATCACGCCGTCCTTCATCTTGGCTATGCTTTCCTTGCATATGATCTCGGCGGTCTCCGGGAACAGGGGGCAGTGAAGGGAAATCACGTCCGACTCGGACCATATCGCGTCCAGCGTGGCGTATCGCGCTATGCGCCTGCCCGAGTCCGTCTCGTTCACGTCGTGCGCCAGCACCTCCATGCCCATCGCCTTGGCTATGGCCCCGGTGACCTGGCCGATCCGGCCGAACCCGACGACGCCCATCACCTTTCCGGAAAGCTCGATCAATGGGTGGTCCCAAAAGCAGAAGTCCGGGCAGGAGGACCATCGGCCGGCCTTAACCGCCTCGCTGTGATGCCCTATGCGGTGGCATATCTCCAGCAACAACGCTATGGCGAACTGCCCGACGGCGTCCGTCCCGTAGGTGGGGACGTTGCAAACGGGTATGCCGCGCTTGCGGGCCCCGACCACGTCCACCACGTTGTAGCCCGTGGCCAGCACGCCGATATACCTGATGCCCGGGCATCCTTCCAGCACACTCTCCCCGATGGGGGTCTTGTTTGTCAGGACTATCTCGGCCGAGCCGATCCTCGCGATCACCTCGCGCTCGTCCATCGGCGTCCTGTCATGCACCGTGAGCGCGCCCAGCTCCTCGAATCCCCGCCAACTGAGGTCGCCGGGATTCTCCGTATACCCGTCCAGTATGACTATCCTCATACGGCCCGCGCGGCCTGGCCGCCCTCGTCGGGTCAGGCCTCCGCATCCTCCCCCCATTTTCGCTATAATGATGGCGATTATACCACTTGCGCAAGGTCCGGGCCTCCCAACCGGGCGCGGCGGGGTCCTTAGCCGGCCGATGGGGGCTAGGGGGAAGGGGCGGTAGATACATGGAAAGGATACGGTACGCTGGCCCGACGACCATCAAGGCCAACCAGCTCTTCCGCTGCGCCGTTGAGGTCCGCGTGGAGAAGGCGATAGAGGAAGGCGGGATGCTGACGATAGCCTCCAGGCACACCTCCGACATCGGGGACGCCCAAGGCGTGAGCCGGGACCTGGAGAACTACGTAGAGGTAAAGGCCGACAGGCCCGGTGTCAGCCTGGCGGTCACCGGGACGCCGGGCGGGCATCCTTGGAACAGGGGATTCTCGGTGGAGGTAAAGGCAGGCGCCCTGGCGCCCGGGGACGTGGTCAGGGTCGAGATGGGCGGTGACAGGGGATTCAGGGCACAGAGCTTCAGCGAGGAGCGGTCCGGCTTCAGGCTGGGGATCAGGCGGGGGAAGGGCGGGCCGTGGGAGGTCGCCCCGCGGGAAGAATCGCGGCTGTTCACCGTGACTGGCGCTGAGCCGGCCATAATCCGGGCGTACGTCAGGGACGTCAATGGGGTCGGGAGGCGCACCCTAAGCGTCAAGGCGGAGGACGCGTACGGCAACGTGGCCTCGCCGGGGGAGCTCGCCGTGGACGTCGTGCTGGACGACGTAAGGTTCTTGGGGGAGGTGCGGCTGAAGGGGGGATTGGCCATCGCGGACTCCCTGGACCTGCCGGACGACGGTAGGTGGCATACCTTGTCGGTCTCATCCGGGGACGGCCGGTTCCACTCCAGGACCAACCCGTTCGGCCCCTGCCTGGCGGAGGGGTACGGAGCCTTCTTCGGCGACATACACGGGCAGTCCGACCTCTGCGACGGCACGAACGGGCCCGGCAGCCTCTACGCCTATGCGCGGGTGGCCGCAGGCATGGACTTCGCGTCCGTCACCAGCCATGACATGGAGCTGGACGACGGGGCGTGGGCGGAGGTCGCGGATGAGACCCGCAAGGCCAACAGGCCGGGCGACTTCGTGGCCTTCCTGGGGTACGAGTGGTCCGGGCTGCCGGACGAGGGAGGCGACAACAACGTATATTACCTGTCCGGTGAAGGGCCGCTGGTGAGGAACTCCGCCATCGACGGCCCTTGGTGCGTGCCGGGGGTCAGGTCGGAGCGGATAGACCTCAGGGAGACGATAAGGAGGATCAGGGCCTCGACCGACGGCTTCATGGTGATTCCCCACTGCGGCGGGAGGCAGTCGAACCCCGACTATCACGACCCTACGGTGATGCCGGTCTTCGAGATCCACTCCACGCACAGGAACTACGAGCACGTCTGGGCCGGCCTCGTCGACCGCGGGCTGAGGCTCGGTTTGGTCGGCGGCAGCGACGACCATAGGGGGATGCTGGGCGACTGCGGGGTCGCCGCCAGGGAGCGGTACTTCTCGACGCATTGCGGGCTGGCCGTCGCCATGGCCAGGGAGCTCACGCCGGAGTCGATCTGGGACGCCATCATGAGGCGGCACACATACGCCACCAACGGCCCGCACATCGTGGTGGGGTTCTCCTCGGGGGACCGGATCATGGGCGACGAGATGGCGGTCCCCGCGGGCAGCCCCATCGCGTTCAAGCTGAGGGCGGTCTGCCATGGGTTCTTCCAGGAGGCGACGGTATTCCGCGGCAACGTCGCCGTCAAGTCCTATAGGGGCGGGGACCAGGAGAACCAGATAAGGTCGTTTGAGGCGGAGTTCGTGGACGAGGCCCTCCCGGGCGCTTCCATGTACTACCTGAGGGTGGCGCAGGCGGACGGCGGCATGGCCTGGACCTCCCCGATATTCGTGGAGGGGACCTGAGCCGAGCCGCCTAGGCGGCGCAGGCGCGCGTGGGTTTGCCAGGGGTGGGCGTTACCGATAGAATTGGGCATCATGGGCCGCGGGCCGTCGGGCCCTAGGGAAAGGCGGGCGATATGGGCGTGAGGTACAGCGTCGGCGTGGATTTCGGGACCCTCTCGGGCAGGGCCGTACTGGTGGACGTGGGCTGCGGCGACATAGTCGCGACGGCCGAGATGCCGTACCCGCACGCGGTGATGGACGAGCGCCTGCCCGACGGGACGAGGCTCGGGCACGATTGGGCGCTGCAGCATCCCCGGGACTACCTGGACGTGCTGACGGCGACGGTGCCGCAGACGTTGCGTAAGGCGGGGGTCGACGCGTCCGACGTCATCGGGATGGCCATAGACTTCACGGCGTGCACGATGCTGCCCGTGGACGGAGCCGGCGAACCGCTGGCCTTTGACGTGCGCCATTGCGCGAACCCGCATTCGTGGGTAAAGCTGTGGAAGCACCATGCGGCCCAGGATGAGGCGAACCGGCTCAATGAGGTCGCGTCGCGGAGGGGTGAGCCTTTCCTCGCGAGGTACGGCGGCAAGGTCTCCTCCGAGTGGATGTTCCCCAAGGTCATGCAGGTGCTCGACGAGGCGCCGGAGATATACGCGGCGGCCGCCTCCTTCATGGAGGCCACCGACTGGGTGACGATGTGGCTCACCGGCGTGGCCAGGAGGAACAGTTGCACCGCGGGCTATAAAGCCCTATGGAGCAAGCGCGAAGGGTACCCGTCTAAGGCGTTCTTCAAGGAGCTCGACCCTAGGCTGGAGAACGTGGTCGCCGAAAAATTCGGGCATGGGGTAGACCCCATCGGCTCAAAGGCCGGGGACCTGAGGCCGGATGCCGCGGAGGCGCTGGGGCTGAAGCCGGGGACGGCGGTGGGCGTCGCGAACGTGGACGCGCATGTGGCCGTGCCCGCCGTGGGGATCACGGAACCCGGGAAGATGCTCATGATCATGGGCACGTCGACGTGCCACATGGTGCTGGGCCATGAGGAGCGGATCGTGCCGGGCATGTGCGGCGTGGTCGAGGACGGCATCATACCGGGGTTGATGGGCTTCGAGGCGGGGCAGTCGTGCGTGGGCGACCATTTCGACTGGTTCGTGAGGAGCCTCGTGCCCTCCGAATACAAGGAGGAGGCCGAGCGGAAGGGGATCGGGCTGCACGCCCTCCTGAGGGGCAAGGCGGAGAGGCTCCGGCCCGGGGAGAGCGGCCTGCTGGCGCTCGACTGGTGGAACGGGAACAGGTCGGTGCTGGTGGACGCCGACTTGACTGGCATGATATTGGGGATGACGCTTGCGACGAAACCCGAGGAGATATACCGCGCGCTCATAGAGGCGACGGCCTACGGGACGAACATGATCATAGAGACGTTCGAGGGATGCGGCGTGCCGATCCGCGAGATCTACGCCTGTGGGGGCATCGCTGAGAAGGACGCCATGATGATGCAGATATACGCCGACGTTACGGGCAGAAGCATCGCGCTGTCCGCGTCGCCGCAGACCGTCGCCCTGGGCGCCGCCATGTTCGGGGCGGTCGCGGCCGGGTCGGCCAAGGGCGGGTACGACGACATATTCGAGGCGGCGCGCCGCATGCCGAAGGTCAAGGAAGAACGCTACCGCCCCATCCCCGAAAACGCGGCGAGGTATGCGAGGCTATACTCCGAGTACAAGACCCTGCACGACTACTTCGGGCGCGGCGGCAACGACGTGATGAAAAGGCTCAAGGCCCTGAAGGCGGAAATCGGGGGGTGCCGCGATCAACATAGTCCATAAGTTCAGGAAGGCGCCCGCGGCCTATCTGACCCTTGCCTTCAACCTGGCGGTGTACTCCGCGTTCCTTATCATTGAGGGGTTTGGGGGCCCCGACCCCTACGACGCGTTCGTCAAGTCCAATGAGATGATAAAAGCAGGGGAGGCATGGCGCCTCATCACGCCGATGTTCCTGCATGGCGGCTTGGCGCACCTGGCCCTAAACTCCTACTCGCTGTTCATCGTCGGGCCCATAGTCGAGATCATCTATGGGCACGGGCGCTTCCTGGCGATATACCTCGCGGCCGGCATCATGGGGAACGTGATGAGCTTCGCCATGACCCCGCAACATTCCCTGGGCGCTTCCGGCGCCATATTCGGCCTCATGGGGGCCACATTGGTGCTCATGGCCTTGGACGCGGGCTTCAGGAGGCAGACGTTCGCCGTCCACATGCTGGCGATGCTGGCCATCAACACCGCGTACGGGTTCACGAACCCCGGCATCGACAACTTCGCGCATTTGGGCGGGTTGGCGGGCGGGGCGCTGGTCTCGGCGGCGGTTGGGATGGGCGGACTCGCGCGGAAGGCCCCCGGATCGGTCGGCAAGGGAGGCAAGGCCTCCGCCATCGCCCGCAGCCGGCCATTCAAGGCCGCGATGGTGGCCTTGGCCTTGGCGATGGCCGTCCTCGGCGTCTGGCGGGGGATCGAGAGGCCGCCGGAGCTTTGGCCGGACCTTTCGCTGGGCCATCTGGATGAGGCGTACGCCAGGTTCGAGGCGAATGACTTCGAGGGCGCCATAATGCACGCGGAGGAGGCCTACGCGCGGACGGAGGACGACGACGGGCCGATACGCGACTATGCGTACGACGTCATCTGCGCCTCAAACATGAACCTAGGGCGTTACGCCCAGGCCGTCCCATTCGCGACGGCCCTCATACAGAGCGGGAACCCGGCGTTCAAGTCCAGGGGGTACTACCTTAGGGCTATGTGCTACCTTAATATGGAGGACCATGGCAGGGCCAGGAACGACGCCGAGGTCTGGATGATGACCTTCGGCGGAGGGGACCGGGAGGTCGACGACTACATGGGGGTCAGGCATAGGCTCATGGACGTCATCCTCAGCTCATACGCGAGCGAGGGGATGGCCGAGGAGGGATTGGCGGCCGCGGAGCGCTTCAGGCAGGGGGATGACGATGCCTACGCGCTGGCCTTGGGTTATTATTATGGGGCGCTCTGCCGCCTTGCCTTAGGGGACGCCGATGGCGCGAGGGAGGATTTGGGCATGGCCCTCGGCCTCATGGAAGGATCGGGCTTGGGAGGATGGCTCGCGGCGGCCGCGGAGGAGTTGGCCGAGGCGATGGGCTGAACCGGGGCCCCAGCGTCGTTTGGGACCGGATCCAAGGCGGGGGAAGCATTCGAGCGGGGAAGGCGGACAGCGCATATGCCGATCAACATACCGAATAAGCTGCCGGCGGCCTCCGTGCTCAGCGGCGAGAACATATTCGTCATGTATGAGCGAAAGGCCGTGAGGCAGGACATACGGGCGCTGAGGATAGCGATCCTCAACCTCATGCCCACGAAGATCACCACGGAGACGCAGCTGCTGCGGCTCCTGAGCAACTCACCGCTTCAGGTGGACATCACGCTGCTCCATCCGAGGACCTATGTCTCGAAGAACACGCCTAAGGAACATTTCATCATGTTCTACCGCACGTTCGACGACGTGAGGGACGAGCGCTTCGACGGGCTCATAATAACGGGGGCCCCCGTGGAGAACATGGAGTTCGAGGACGTGGCCTACTGGGATGAGCTGACCGAGATCATGGATTGGAGCAAGAGGAACGTCTTTTCCACCTTCCACATATGCTGGGGGGCGCAGGCCGGCCTGTACCGCCATTTCGGGGTTCGCAAGCACCCCTTGGCCAAGAAGCTGTCCGGCGTATACGGGCACAAAAAATGCGCGGGGAACATACCGCTCCTGAGGGGGTTCGACGAGGAGTTCCTGGTGCCCCACTCGCGGTACACGACCGTCCTGAGGGATGAGGTCATGGCGGTGCCCGCGCTCCGCCTGATCTCCGAATCAGACGAGGCGGGGGTCTACATCGTGACGGCCGGCGACGGGAGGATGGTCTTCGTCACGGGGCATCCGGAGTACGACGACTTGACGCTCAAGGCTGAGTACGATAGGGACCTCGAGAAGTCGCCGGACGTGGAGCCGCCGGTGAACTACTTCCCCGGCGACGACCCCGGCAGGGCGCCGATGGTCAGGTGGAAGGCCCACGCGAACCTGCTGTACGGCAACTGGCTCAATTACTGCGTCTACCAGGAGACCAAGTTCGACCTGCGGAAGATGAAGGAGCTGGCCTTCTAAGGGCAGGCATGGATCTCCCGCGGACGGCGCGCCATCGGGGACTCATCGTTTACGGATCGTTCACCCCGTATTTACGGCCCGTTCGCAAGGCGGGGCTACCATACCGCTATGGCGGTGGATGCGCATGGATCGGGGGTATGGGGTATGGCCGACGGCACGTGGGACGATAGGGTGGGAGCTAGCCAAGGTGACATAGGCAGGTCGGCGCCGCTGGGTAGGGCGGGCGGCCAGGCGCGGCAGGCAGGCTACGGGGCGTATGCGCAGTACGGCCATAGGGCGCAGGCGCAGTACGGCCATGGCGCTCAGGCGCCGCAGATAGGCTACGGGGCGCAGGCGCAGTTCGGCCATGGCGCTCAGGCGCCGCAGATAGGTTACGGGGCGCAGGCGCAGTCCGGCTACGGGGCGCAGGCGGTGCCTGGCCACACGGCGCTGAGCGGCTATGGGCCCCGCACCGGGAACGGGCTGTATGCGGGTCAGGCTAGGCAGCCGGACCAAGTCGGCCAAAGGGCAGGGCGCGCCGGGAAGTCCCGGGCCGAACGCAAGGGACTGGGATTGGCCTGGGTGGTGGCGATAGCGCTCGTGGCCTCACTGATCAGCTGTTCATGCCTGGCCGCGATCCTCCTCTTGGGCGGGGAGCATGGCGGCGGCGGGCCTGACATGATGGCCGAGGCCGTCGCCGGCCTGAAGGAGGCCAACGCACGGCTGGAGGAGCGGCTGCACGCCTTGGAGAGGGATGGGTTGGGCGGCTATGAGGCGTCCAGCGTCAGCTATCGCCCGGCCGATGAGCGGCCGCAGCAGGAGGCCGGCCAGGATGCGGTGGTGGCTATCGCGGACAAGGTGATACCGGCCGTCGTCTGCATCCAGATCGTGGGCACCGTGCAGAGGGGCAGGAACCAGACCCGTGAGCTGACCACGCTCTCCGAGGGATCCGGCGTCATATTTCGGGGCGACGGCTACATAGTGACGAACCACCATGTGGTCGAGTACGCGATCCCGGACAGCCAATACAACGCATATTACGATACCTCGATACTGGTGCTGCTTTCGGACGGGCGCGAGGCGATAGGCGAGTACGTCGGCGGGGACAGGTACAGCGACATAGCGGTCGTCAAGATCGATCTGCCCGACTTGCCCGTGGCGGAGCTGGGCGACTCGGACGCCCTCAAGGTCGGCGAGCTGGCGGTGGCGATCGGCAACCCTCTGGGGGCGCAGTTCGCCGGGTCGGTCACCGCGGGGATAATCAGCGCGCTGAACAGGGAGGTCTCCACGGGCGACGTCACGCTGAGCGTCATACAGACGGACGCGGCGATAAACCCCGGCAACAGCGGCGGGGCGCTTCTCAACTCCAAAGGCGAGCTTATAGGCATCAATTCGGTGAAGATGTCGGAGACGGGCGTCGAGGGCATGGGGTTCGCCATACCGATCAACGACGTCAAGCCCCTCATGGAGCAGATCATGGAGTACGGCTACGTGAAGGGCAGGCCGGGGCTGGGCATGAGCGGCTACGGGATCGGCGCCATGTCGGCGATGATCTACGGCTATCCGGCCGGCGTGTACGTCGAGTCGCTCTCAGCCGACGGCGGGGCCGCCAAGGCGGGGGTGAGGGTCGGGGACATAATCGTGAGCCTGGCCGGGGAGAAGGTGGAGGGTATGCAGGACATCAACGTCATCAAGGCGGGGTATAAGGCAGGCGACACCGTCAAGGTGGGGGTCGTGAGGGTGGACGATAGGACGGGGAGGTACGAGTCCAGGCTGGAGCTGGACCTCACCTTCTCGGAGGATAGGGGCTGAAGAGGGCTTGGCGTCGACGGGAGGCGGGTCTGGGCCATCGGGGCGGGTGAGGGTGGCCACCCCCGAGGATTCGGCGGGGATCCTCAAGGTATACGGGCCGTACGTAGTGGGTACGCGCTGGACGTTCGAGACGGAGGTCCCCGACGCCGACGCGTTCGCGGAAAGGGTGAGGGGCGTCCTGCGCGGCTACCCTTGGCTCGTCCATGAGGATGGGGACGGCGGGGCGGTCCTGGGCTACGCGTACGCCTCGCCGGCCGGCGAGCGCGCGGCCTACGCCCACAGCGCGAACGTCTCGGTGTACGTCGACATGGGGCGGCGCGGGGAGGGGATCGGCGGGGGGCTGTACGGTGAGCTGCTCAGGCGTTTGGAAGGCTACGAAATATACACGCTCTACGCCGGCATAGCGCTGCCGAACGACGCCAGCGTCGGCTTCCACAAAAGTTTTGGGTTCACGGAGGCGGGCCTGTTCCATAAGGTGGGCTTTAAGCTGGGCGAGTGGGTCGACCTGCTCTGGATGGAAAGGCCGATCAAGGACTACTCCCTAAAGGCCGGCCACGCGGGCGGAAAGCCTCATGAGTAGGCGCCGTAGCGGCGCACCACCTCGTTCACCTGCCTCATCTTCCCGACGTCGTTATGCTCGGTGCATGTGTCCAATAAGACGTACTCCACCTTGCAACCCTTGGTAAGGCGCGCGGTCGTCTTTATGTACTCGATGAAGTCGTCCTTCTCGAACACGTCCTGCCAGGCGACGAAGTGCGGCGACGGCTTGCGCGAGTAGATGACCTTGCCGCCCGATAGGATCTCGCCCATCGCGGCCTCGTCGCACCACGGAGAGATGGAGACTTTGCGCAGGTTGCGGTACCTCCTCACGCTATCCCAGAAGACGTTTATGGGCTCGCAGCAGCCGTAGTAGAGTAGGCCGAACTGCTCGGCAAGCCTAGCGCAGCTGGGGTACACGAGCTCCTCGTACATCCTGGGGGAGATGCCTATGCTCTCCTGGCTGTTGACGTGCCCCCAAATGTGCGAGCTGAGGACGCGGCCGCCCACGCCCGCGCCGGGGAGCTCGTCGGAGAACCCGTAGCCGCCGCTGGCTATGAATTCGCCGCCGTTGTTCGGGAAAAGCAGCCCGCTATCCTCCTGCCAGCGCAGGAAGGCCAGCAAGTCGCGCTCCACCATGCCCATCAGGCGCAGGAAGGCCTCGGGCTCCTCTATCATGGCCAGGTACATGCCTTCCATGGACATGTAGTCGACGATCCAGTAGGTGGGGGTGAACGTGTAGTCGTTCGACGCGTTCACCAGCCTTGCGGGCAGGATGTCGCCTATGGCCTCCTGGATCCATTCCAGCCTCCGCCCCGTCTCGGCCTCGTCGTGCCAGAACCTCGTCGCCGGCAGCGCGTCCAGGTCCCTCGTTATGTCCCTGATCAAGGGCACCACGCTGTAGCCCGGCCCTTTAGCCGCGCGGATCAGGTTCTTCGGGGTCCCGAACTGTAGCAGGCTTATGGCCACGGGCACCCTCACGTATGGGGGGGTGACGGTGTCGTCGCCTACCTCATGCGCCACCACGTTCGTCATGAGCTGCTCCTCGAAGAGCCTGGCCAACGGGTCGGAGCAACGCAAGGGCAGGCCGATGTCGTCCCAGCTATTAAGTTGCAGCGCGACCATGGGGCGGTACCCCTCGCATCTGTTGTGCAAGGTCCAGGCCCTGGCCTTCTCCTCGGTTTCGGGTAGGTGCGCTATCTCGAGGCATCGCCAGGCGAGCTCCCGCAGCCTCTTTCGGTCCTCGTCGCCGGGTCCGGGCATATTGCGCGTCCTTTCGCATGGGTATCCGCCGCCACTGCTATAATATGGCTTATGGGCCGGGTCGGCAATCCGGCGGATTCCGGGGGGATATATGGGCGGGTACCGTATCGCTTATGAGAAGGCCGATTTAGGCTATTATCCGAACTACTCGTTCGTCCTGGGGGACTTCGACGGCGACGGCAGGATGGAGTTCGCCTCGATGGGACGGCGCGGCGACCTGCTCCGCATCCACGACCTGGACGGCAGGCTGCTGACCGAACGCGCGATGGGCAACGGCGGCAGCTGGGGCACGCCGATCATGGCCGCGGCCGACTTGGACGGCGACGGCAGGGATGAGCTGGTCGTGCAGGACGGGCCGACGGTCGCCGTAATGGACTGCGAGGGCGGGCGACTCGCCGAGGCGCGCGTCGGCGGGGACGCTAGGGACGCGTACGGCATAGCCGTCCCGATCCTGGGGACGGCCCGCCTGGGCCAGGCCGCCTCGCCCTCGGTCATCGCGTGCGTGGCCGGGGGGGCCATCCGCGCCTACGACGGCTCGCTTAGGCCCATATGGGAGTTGGGCGGGCTAAGGAGGGACTTCGGCCATGAGATGCACCTGGCCGACGTGGACGGCGACGGGCTGGATGAGCTGGCGGTCTGCACGGTGGATGACATCAATGGGGACGTAGGGAGCGGGGCCGTCGGCGAGCTCCTCATCGTGGAC
>Ga0123353_10011426_pt1 | contig 12514 bp, 13 predicted proteins | sample TergutLab28metaG_3_FD_92763 | JGI IMG/M metagenome (GOLD analysis project Ga0123353, IMG submission 92763) | Labiotermes labralis P3 segment gut microbial communities from Petit-Saut dam, French Guiana - Lab288 P3 | ecosystem: Host-associated > Arthropoda: Insects > Digestive system > Gut ... | reverse complement strand
TTCCAACTTCTTCTGACACGATTTCCATTGCCCATTCCAAAGATCGTCCACAGCATTTTCAACAGGAAATGAAGCGGACGAAAAACACGCAGCGAAACGAAATCTTGAGGAGCCGTGTGCGGTAATGTCCGCAAGCACGAATCTGTGGGAGCTCTGGGAGAGTAATCACCCAGAGCAACCCGGTCGTAGTCAGGAGTCAGCAGACAGGAGACACAAGTGCAGAGGATGTTGCGGCACCGCATGCGACTTCTGACTCCTGTATTCTTCCGCTCGGAGCGAGAGATACAGCGAAATTGGGCATAAAACTTTCCAGCGAAATCCTTATTTTTTGAACCAATTCCCGATTTTTCCTTTGACCGAATTGTTGTACTCTTTCCGCATGTGCGTGGATTCAATGATCGGTACGAACGTCTGCGTGTTGACCAGATCAAGCGTCAGTTTGTAATCGCGTTGCATGTCCCGATTGCTTTCGGTGGTTCCCGAAGTGATTTTTGCGAAGAGCAAATAATCGACGGGATTGCCATCTCGTCCCATCGCACTGGTGAACAACCGCATATTCTCCTGCAAAAAAAGATCATCGGGACGGAGGCTCAATGCTCGAAGTCCTGCTGTCACCGCACGATCACTCACAATCTCAAATTGATCCGACGATGCAATACTTTCGAGGATTGCCGTTTGGATGTGTTCCTTGAAATCGCCCAGCTCTTCCATACTTTTGTTTTCCAAACTGATGAAGCAAACCTTTCGCTTGGCGGTGGGAAAATTGGGACCGGCATGATAGCCGACTTGCTGGATCGGCTCCGTGCTGGCTCTGGCGAGCAGTTTCCCGACGGACGCACAGACGATCGGGTTATAGACTTCGGCACCGGCACGGTTACTACCGACCTTGTTCTGTTCGCCATTGTGCATCAGCCGAGCCTGCGTGCCTTTGCAACCCGCAAAAACGATTCCACAGAGGAAGAGGAGGATGATTTGTAGTGATGTTTTCATGTGTTTGTGATAGTATTGAAGTCGGTTTGAAATTGTTGTTGCCAAACGTTTTAGCCGGGGGGGCGGGTGGCGGTGGGGCTGAATGGAGTCTATCGGTTGATCATATCACGCAATTCAGGAATAATGTGATCGAACAAATGACGGTCAAGCGTAAACACGAATGTTCGGCGAACGGAATGAGCCATGTGGAATCGAATCAATCGGGCGGTTTCGTGTTGTACGGCAGGCGAAGCCTGATCGATATTTTCCAGTACCAGTACGGTGGGGCGACCGGGTTCGTCGTCAATGATGAGGAGATCGCAAAGCCGCTGCCAAAGGATCGCATGATTGATGAACGGCGAAGCAACATGCGGATTATGCTGCAAAATGGCAGGCAAACTGAATGATAATGAATGTTCCCAACGCGCATTTTTGAGAGCGGCATAGAATACGTCCGGCAGTGATTCGGTTTCCGAGGCGGCGACATCAAGGGAAATGAATTGTCCCCCCTGGGCGAGAACACTTTCTCGCATGTTCTCCTGCGCATCCCATAACTTGTTCCCTGAATGTTCGTTATGGTAAAGTAGTTTGATTCTCTGCCTACCAAAAGCCGCCTGGCTTCTCTGCAACGTAAGTGTCTGGTTCATTGCCATCGTGTTTGCTAAACAATGCTATCCGGCGAATGATAACAAAAAATTGAAAATCGAAAAAGAGCAATTTTTAGAGAAAAGCCGTAGGTGCCACTACCCTCCTGTTTTTCCGCGCCTGACCCTCTTGTCAATCCTGTCAACGTGATTTCTCGGAAACGTTGCAATTCTCGTCCCGTTTCAGAGGGGTCCTCTTTTTGGTATATTCATACTGACTATGAGATTGCAGCGATTTTTGTTTCCCATTATTTTGTTGTTCGTGCTTGCCGCTTCGGCTCTCTTTCTTCCTTGCGTGGGGCAGACTTTTTACGTGCCCGGTTCGGAAATTTATTGGCTGCGATTTCACCGAACTCTCCTCGCTCTGATTGCGGGCAGTGGGTTGGCGTTGGCGGGGCTTGTGTTTCAGGCAATGTTCCGCAATCCTTTAGCCACCCCCTACACCCTCGGCGTTGCCAGCGGTGCCGCCTTTGGTGCGGCGGTCTGTTTGCAAACGACGATCCAGATAGGATTGCCGAGTCTCGTTCTCTTCAAGACAATCCCCACCGTTTCACTGGGGGCATTTTTCGGTGCGTCATTGGCAATGGGTATTGTTCTCGCCTTGTCTCGTTACCGGGACACCTCGTCGGAACAAATGCTCCTTGCAGGAGTTGCCGTGAACTTCTTTTTTTCCAGCATGATCGTGCTATTGCAATATCTTTCCGCTCCGCACGATGCTTTTCAAATTCTGCGTTGGACGATGGGCGGAGTCCAAAACGCAACCCCCGCCGACTGGTACCGGCTGGCACCGATTGTGCTGCTGTTGATGCTGTTCCTCTCGCTGCAATCTCGAACGATGAACGTTTTTGTGACAGGAAGTGATCGGGCAAAATCGTTGGGGGTCAATGTGAGACGTTTCCGCACGATGTTGTTTGTGGTCACGTCACTGGTTGTCGGTGCCATCGTTTCCGCAACGGGTCCGATTGGTTTTGTGGGATTGATTATTCCGCATGTTGCCCGGTTGTTGTCGGGACCTGACCATCGGCTCTTGATTGTTTCAACGGGGCTTTTGGGAGCCATTTTTCTTGCCGGGTGCGACACGATGGGTCGTTGGCTCTTCTATCCCGCCGAATTGCCCGTCGGGATTATTACAAGTTTACTCGGTGCGCCCTTCTTTTTGTGGTTATTGCTCAGGAAAAAGGAGTTAGGTGTGAGAAGTTAGGAGTTGGAAGTCGCATGCGGTGTCGTAGTTACATTGCCAAGTGGTATGGTTGCACCATTCTGACCACTGACTACTGTATTTTACCACCCGGTAGGAGTGGAACAGCAAAATTGGGTATAAAACATTTCGGCGAGAGCTTCACGGTTCCACAAGAATCCTCTCCGCAATGTCCCAGCCAATGGCAATTCGTGTTTCGCCAATGGCAAGAAGGAACGGCATTTGCGACGTACTGTTTTGCAGCAGTTGAAAATGCGTTCCAATGAAAAGCCCCATTCCCATGAGACGACCCTGGAGTTCCGCATCCGCCATGATGTCGATGATCGTCCCACGCCAACCACTGGGAAAGCGACTCAACGAACAGACATTCGTTGATCGGGAACTTCTTTCAGTATTTTCGGAAGCCATGAAGCGATATACTACTCCTCCGGTTCCTTCTGTCAAGCCCCAGCATAGACTGCGAACGGCATGAAAATGGTCTTTTTTTATCTCGACAGGATTTACAGGATGGACAGGATAAAATCATCCTGAAAATCCTGTCAATCCTGTCAAAAAAATGACCAAGTTGTACCCGTTTGAAGCATAGAGACCCGATCAAAGGGGAAAAAACTACAATGCCAGCAGCCGATCCACTGCGTCGCGGAGTTCCTGAATTCGCTGTCGATACTGCGTGTCGATGAGCGTCTGATAATTCTTTTCGACCAGTGCCACGACCACCGCATAGCCATCGTATTGCCACTCGCCATCGACCTGCTGCAATTCCACTTCAATCGGAATGCCCGACTGGGCGAAATGCCGAAAGGTATCGTTCACAATGCTGACCTTCACTTGATCGAGTTCACGCAACAATGTCTCGAACTTCGCATCCCATTCCACAATCCGGTCGTAGCGACTCCGGATTTGTTCATATTTTTCCCGAACATCACGCGGAGCAAGAGCTTTGAGCGTATCAATGATCTTGACAACCCTGTCCAACTCGGCACGTATCGATGCCGAATCCGTTTTCAATCGTTCGATTTTTCTCTTCAAATCGTGCAATGCCGGTACGGAAGATTGATCCAACTGTTGCAGTGCCATCTGAATTGCCGGAGCAAGAATCTCGTTTGCAGGCTTAATCTCACAGTCCGGCAGCAAGGTGATTGCCGCCCGAATCTTCTTTTGCGACTCATCGGAAAGATCGTCCATCAAGATGTTCATGCTTCCGCGCACGAAAATATCGTCCAGCACCGGGGTGTATGGCGCAAAAAGCCCAAGCGGAACTTGCGACAATTCGATCTGCTGTCGGGCGGGTTGTTCCGTCAGTCGAATGTCAAAATCAGCGGAACTGATTTGCCCGATGCCCTTACAGACGAAAGGTTCAAACAGCCATGGTCGATCAGCATCGAAGGCATAAAATTGTTCAATTTGAATCGTCGTCCTAAAAGGTTTTTCAAGAGTCCGGTCAGTGAAGTCAATTTGAACATTAGTCACGACCAACGCCTTAACAGACAAACTTTCTGATGCCGTCTTGTGTTCGCGATTGTCTGTTTTCACGGCTCCGTCGCCGACAACTCTTTTCTCCGTTTTGTCGCTACCCACCCTTTCGTAAGTTCCACGCAGATTCGAAAGAGAGATGAGAGTCACGGAAGGTGGAGAAAGAGTGTAACCGATGGCTATGGTCTGCGCCTTCACGTCAAAATTGCCAGTATGATGATTTTCCCGCTTGGCAGCGAGACCGTTAAAAACCAACCCCCTATCGCCGAGGATAAAATGAGCCTTGTCGAACGTGATCGCAATGCCGGTTTTCGCTTCGACACGAGCAAAAGCAATTCGCAGAATCGGAGCCGGATAGATCACTGCCGCCACGATGGCGACCACAAGGAGTACGAACAGTACGCCCAGTGCTTTCAAAAGTAGGCATCCGCACCCTTTCTTTTTGACCGGAGCGGATTTCGGCGATTCGTTGTCCCTATTATTTGTCATAACTGTTATATTTGCTACAAAGGTCGCGATTATACCATAAAATGCCGATCCGTGACTCTCGTTTTTTGTGCCTTGGCAAGTATCGATGTTCTTTGTGGTAAAATAATGGACGATAAAGGGTACAGGTCTCGTACCAGTAGAGTGGCTCTATGATTATCAATCTACAACACGGCGCACCGCAAGAGGTTATTTCCCGAATAGCTGGCATCTTGAATCAGGCGGCAATCAATCACCATCAGACGCAATTCGGCGGACATCCCGTTTTTGTGACAGAGGACATTTCCGAAGCCGTGCGGGGTTCGCTTTCCAAAATCCCGGCGGTCGAATCTGTTGTTGATATTCCCGAACCTTATCCGCTTTGCAGTTCTCGAAATCGGCTTCATGGGTCGACGATCTGTGTTCGGGACTTTGCCGTTGGTCAGAACCATTTTGCGATCATTGCCGGTCCTTGTACCATCGAAAATGAAAAGCAGGTCTTGACCATTGCCCAACATGTCAAAGCCGCCGGTGCAACGGCACTGCGCGGCGGCGCGTTCAAGCCACGAACAAGTCCCTACGCTTTTCAGGGGCTGAAATTGGAAGGCTTAAAAATCCTCCAAAAGGTAAGCCAGGAGACAGGACTTGTGGCTGTGACCGAGGCGATGTCCGAAGAAGAGGTCAACCTGGTTGCCGAATATGCCGACGTGGTGCAAATCGGTACACGCAATGCACTCAACTATCGCCTGCTGGAAGCCGGCGGCAAAGCGAGAGTTCCGATTTTGCTCAAGCGAGGATTCAGTAGCACACTCGAAGAGTTTCTGATGGCGGCGGAGTACATTTTAGCGGGGGGCAATGAGCAAGTGATTCTGTGCGAGCGAGGCATTCGGACGTTTGAAACGCATGTCCGGTACACCTTGCCGGTGGGTGCCATTCCCGCGCTCAAGTTGGCGACGCATTTACCGGTGATTGTCGATCCGTCTCACGCGGCGGGGCGTGCCGATTTAGTGCCGAGCCTGGCGTATGCCTCGGTTGCTGCCGGAGCGGACGGTCTTCTTGTCGAAGTGCATCACGACCCCGGGCACGCCATTTGCGATGGTCGACAGTCGCTCACACCGGACGAATTCACAGAAATGGCGCGAATTTGCGGAAAGATTCGGGAAGTGCTTTAAGGCTTTCGCCAGAAAATAATTGGTCGGTTTTTCCCTTTTCCATTCTGGAGTAAGGAGTCAGTAGTCGCTACGGTGCGGCAATGTCCACTGCGTTTGCGTCTTCTGACTTCTGACTTCCGATTTCTGTCTACTGCTCTACGGAATGGTGATTTCAACAGAAAAAAGGATCGTTTATTTCCAGCGAAAGCCTAACGATCATCGTATCGGATGGGTCGTTCCAGAACGGTGTCAACAGTGTCCCAGACGGGGCTTGCCGAATGGTTGACGGTTTCTTGTGGTTTGACGGTTTCCGCAGGTTTTGGCGGTGCAGTGACCGGTTTGAATGGGTTGGCTACGGCTGGTTGAATGGTTGCAACGACAGGTTTGGGAACTGTTGTGGTGGTTTGCGGGTTGTCCGTTGGAATGGCAGCGGTGGGGGGTTGCAGTTTTTCAGGCTCCTTTGTTTTCGGTTCCTCTGGTTTTTTTTCTTCCGGCATGTCTTGTGACTTGGGGAGTGGTTCCGCTACTGGTGGCGGAGTGGGCAACGGCAAAGAATCTGGGTTTTTCACAGCAGGCTCTGGTACGGGCGGGGGGGACGGGGTGGAGGGGATGGGCGGGGGAATATGCTGTTCGTCCCCGACGTTCGAGAGTATTTTCGGATAGAATTCGGCGAGTGTCGCTTTGATGTCCAGTTCGGACAGTGCCGACTTTACCGAGCCAAAAGGGTCCTCGCTCCCGAGAAATGGTTCTCGCACTTCGGGAAAAAACGCGATGTTCGTACCCAAACAAACGAGTAACAACAAGGATGCATAAAATTGACCGGGGCGGATGGGCATAAATCGGGGGGAGAAGTGACCACACGATACCGTGAAGATAGCCTACCCGTCGCAAAAGTCAAATAAATGCGTCCTGCCCGGAGAAAAGTTGTCCGACGAAATATCCCGATTACGTTGATTAAAACGATTGTTGTCGATCTCCAACACTCTCGACATTCCGACGCGGAAAGGATACAATCCTCCACATGTACCATCTCCGTTCCCCTATCCAAACATTGTTCTTGGCGGCGAGCCTGCTCGTCGTCAGTGCCAAAGCCGATGAGCTGCAACCTCTGTCGCCGGAACAGCAAGAAACCGTCAAACAACTCAAGGAGCAAATGCGCAGGAGCCGGTATGCCGGTTTTTCAAAATATGCCGAAACGCTCGGCGACATTGACCCCGTCCTTGTCGGAAAATATGTGGTGTTCAGCAAAGACTGGTTGAAATACATTGGGCAAGAACTTTCCCGGCAACAATTGGAACAATGGCGGAACAATACCGACAAAATCTATGAAAGTTTTGAAAAACTGACCGGTGCTCCTCCCAACAATGGCAGGAAAGTGTTCATCACGATTGAGCCTATCGAAACACATGGTGCAACGACGAATGTCGCCTATAATCGGATCAATTTTAATGAAAACGGTGCAGCGATGAGCTGGCGAGCGGTACGAGGCGGCTCGTGGAATCGAATCATGATCCACGAAATGGCGCATATTTTTGACAATGGTAAGGCGTGGAACGCCGAAACGGAAAGTATTGCCGAATTTATGGTGATGTACGTTTATGAAAATACGGACGCTTGGCGAGGGGAACGTTCTCGCACCGCACCGAAAACCACCTACAGACAACAGCGATACAATATTGCGTGGTCGGAGTACCGGCAGTCTGTTGCGGACCGCCCGTCCGTCGCGGATCAGCAGCCCGTTGTAGACAGACCGTCCGTCGCGGACCGCCCGTCCGGCTCGGATATTGAGGCAAAAAAGGAAGAGGGAAAAAAACTGGAAACCTTTGTGCCGTATCGAGGCGGAGCCTACAATTGCTATCTTCTGGGCTTGGTCGAGAAGGTTGGTTGGGGACCCGTTGAAAAAGCCTTTCAAAGTTACAATGATTACCCGCCAAACTATAATAGCGTTCCGCGAGGCGAAACGAGACAAAAAGCACGCGCGCGGGATTTCTTTGAAAGAATAGCCTACTTCAGCGACAAGCCCGATGTGTTGCACAGCCTTCCCGATAAAGGAGCATTGCTGGACGAACACTTTAACGCCGAACCCTCTACGGCGACCAAGCGATTGCTTGCCAGCAGCACCGCTTCCCCAAACACTGCCGCACCGCCGCCAAGCACGACCTACGCGCCGAACCGTCGGGGAGCTTTTGGCACAAGGAGAAGGTGAGAAGCGGTTGACCGAACGCCCAACCACGGGTAAATTCATGGGACGTTCTGGCAGGCAACCCCACATCACCGATGCGACAAACATTGTGCTACATTCCCGAAACGCTTTTCGGTCTACCTCTCTTTGGTTGGGGGTTGGGGCTGGGACTGTTCGTTGCCGTGATCGTCCTTACACACATTTATCAGTATATCCGGTCCCGGAAAATCAGCGACATCGGCAGTTCGATACTGTTGCTCGGAATTGGCGGAGTGATGCTCGTTTTTATCTTGCCGTATATTGCAGAGCCGGGACACGGTGTTCCTATTCGGGGATATGGTTTCTGCCTGCTCGTTGCGATCCTGGCAGCACTGTTTCTCGTTGTCCATTTGGCAAAGCGGCAGAACATTCCCGCCGAACAGGTTTATTCCCTTTGCTTTTGGGCGGTGATTACCGGCATCATCAGCGCGCGGCTCTTCTATGTGACAGAATATTGGCAAGGAATGCTTCTCGATCCTACCACCGGTCAATTCCTTCCCCCGCACAAAGCTCTTGCTAACGTCCTCAATGTGACTCAGGGGGGACTCACGGTTTTCGGTTCGATTCTCGGCGGAGCGTTGGGATCGTTTGTTTTTATGATACGAAACAAAATGCCGGTGCTGCGAACATTTGACATGATGGCTCCGGCGATGGCACTCGGCATGTGTATTGGTCGGATCGGCTGCCTTCTCAATGGTTGCTGTTTTGGCGGTGTGGCGGATCATTCGTGGGCAATCACTTTTCCGGCAGACAGCCCCGCACATGTTCATCAAATGATACTTGGACAGATTCACCCGGATTCGCCCAACGCCTTGCCAGTACATCCGACACAGATTTACAGTTCGTGTCTCGCTCTCTTGCTTTGCGGCACGCTACTAATTTTGGGGAGCCTGCGTTTTTATCGACAACGTGCTGGACTGGCCTTTGCGACGTTCATGATTCTCTATTCGGCGGGACGTTTTTATATTGAAACGATCCGAACCGATGAAGCCCCATTTTTGGGGACGGGCATGACCATCTCGCAAAATGTGAGTATCGCGGTCGGCTGTGCAGGGATTGCCCTGTTCGTGTACCTTTGCCGAAAGGACACGTAGTGTGTTATTTTTCTGTTTCTACCGAAGTCGGTTGAAAATTCCAAAAGCCGAATGTTTTAGCCCGACAACGAGAGGGCGGATATGCGAGGGCGTAGCCGAAAAATGACCCGCACCGGGTCTCTCACAGAGGCATGGGGAACACGGAGTGATTAATCGGCTGTTCTATTCCCCGTGAACTCCGTGCCTCCGTGAGAGAAAAACCACGTCTCTACTTGCTTGCCACTTTTGCGAGCAGTTGTCCGGCGGCGCGGCAGGTTTCCAGCACTGCATCCGTGGGTCGGTATTTCGTCTTGATCGGTTCGTGAATCGGTGTCCACTGCAAGTCCTCGATCGAATGGGCGAGTTGTTCCGCTCCCGCATGAGCCCAACCACATGAACCGAACGCAAACGCCGACTTTGAGGTGAATTTCAACCCGCGCAAATAGGCAAGCAACGCCGCCATCTGAGGCATCATCGTCATATTGAGTGTGGGACTGCCGAGTGCCACCGCAGTCGCGTCCAGCATTTCGGCGGCAATGCGGGTGAACGTCGTTCGGCGAACATGCATCAACTGGACATCGACGGCGACGTTTTCGTCCAAGGCTCCCCGAAGAATTGCTTCCGCCATCCGACCGGTACTCTCCCACATCGTGTCGTACAGGATCAATGCTTTGGGAGCCTGTTTTCCCGACGACCAATCCAGGTACGCCGCGAGAATTTCCGGAATGTGCTTTCGCCAAATCAATCCGTGCGACGGCGCGATCATGGCAATCGGCAACCCGGCTGCGGCTTCGAGCGTTTTCTGAACCTGCTTGCCGTAAGGAGTCACAATATTCGCATAATAAGATTTTGCCTCCATGAGAATGTGTGGCAAGTCCCATTGATCGTCGAACCGGGCAGCGGTCGCAAGATGTTGACCGAAGGCATCCATCGAAAAGAGGAGTTTTTCTTCGGGAATGTATGTGAACATCGACTCGGGCCAATGGACCATCGGCGTGTTGAGGAACGAGAGCGTTCGCGTGCCCAGCGAAATGTGTTCGTCCGGTGACACGACTTGGATTTTCCAGTCGGCAAGATCAAAGTAGGCGGCAAGCGTCTCCCGACATTTGGCATTGCAGAGCAGCGTGGCATGGGGTAAGGCTTGCATGATGGCGGGCAGAGCTCCGGCATGGTCGAGTTCGGCGTGATTGCAAACGACGTAATCGACCTTTTCCAGTGCGATCTTGGCGGCAACGTTTCGCAACAGGTTGTCGGCGAACGGTGCTTTGACCGTGTCGATCAACGCCGTTTTGGCGTCGCGGATTAAATAGGCGTTGTACGTCGCCCCGCGAGGCGTATCGTAACTGTGAAAGTCGCGGACGTTCCAGTCGACAGAGCCGACCCAATCGATGTTGTGAAAAAGTTCTTGCATGGTCTATTGATGATTTGATTCCCCGACAAATATACAATACTGCCTTCGTTTCGTCCAGGCGACCTGCAAAGTTGCTTTTTTCGTCACCCCCGCTTTTCGTCACCCTCGCACTGGTGCGTCATTCCCGCGCAGGCGGGAATCTAGGCGATTAGAGATATTCCCCGTTCCGTCTGGATTCCCGCTTGCGCGGGAATGACGGTGTTTTTGCAAACTTGCAGCTTGCCTGGATGCTCGTATAGAAGAATGGGAAAAATTTGGTAATATCGATACAAACCAAACTCCAGGCAATGGGTTTCATAGAAGTATAGTTTCAGTATGCTGAGTTGCACGGCACCCACGGACCGGGCAGCACGTTTGATCAGGTCGCATGGGAGTGTGGTACTCGCCATTCAATTTCTAGCGAATTCCGGTACAATATCGTTCTATGCCTAAAAAAATCCGTCCTGACCGAAAAGAGATTCCTGCGGGAAAGTCTCCGTGTGATTACTGTATCGGCAAGTGCTGTCGGTACTTTGCCCTGCCGATTGATACGCCGGAGAGCCGGAAAGAATATGACAACATGCGGTGGTTCTTGTTGCACGAACGAGCGGCAGTCTTTGTCGATAACGATACGTGGTACTTGCTCGTCTATTCGCCATGTAAATTTTTGGACGAGGCAACGAATTACTGCCTGACTTATGAAACAAGACCGAACATCTGCCGGAAATACAGCAGCGACAAATGTGAATATGAAGATCACTATGTTTACGATCAATACTTTGAGTTGCCGGAACAAATCGAAGAATACGCCGAGGCGGTTCTGGGACCCCGACGCGGCGAATCATTCCGAAGCCCCAAACGTTAGGATTTAGATCCGTTCTGGGTCTCTTCGCCATTTTTGACATGCCACACAATCCTGTGCCCCACCTTCCTGAACTCCTTGCCCCCGCAGGCTCCGCAGAATGTTTGCATGCCGCCGTGGAAAATGGTGCCGATGCCGTCTATTTCGGACTTGCCAAGCCACACAACTTCAATGCACGGGGACGTGCCGAAAACATTCCTCTTGAAAAACTTTGCGATTGCCTGAACACGCTCCACCGGCGCGGAGTCAAGGGCTATCTTACACTCAACACGCTCATTCGCTTCGATGAACTGCCCGCCGTTGAATCGTTGTTGCGGGAAGTCATTGCCGCGCAGATTGATGCCATCATCATCCAAGACATCGGCGTTGCGGTGCTCGCCCAGCGGCTCTGTCCCGAGTTGCCGTTGCACGCTTCGACGCAAATGAGTTTGACCACCGCCGGTTCCATCGAGCAAGCCGCGACACTGGGAATCAAACGAGTCATTTTGCCACGCGAATTGTCCCTCCGGCAAATCGCGGAACTGCGGCGAAGCACTGCCATCGAACTCGAATGTTTCATTCACGGGGCATTGTGCATCAGTTATTCCGGTCAGTGCTACGCCAGTCTTGGTTTCGGTGGTCGCAGTGCCAATCGAGGCTGCTGTGCCCAACCGTGTCGACTGCCCTATTCCGTCGTGCAGACTGGAGCAAAACAAAAGTTTATTCTGAGTCCGCATGATCTTGCCGCGTTGCCGGTACTGGAAAATTTGATTGCCACCGGCGTTCACGCGTTCAAAATCGAAGGACGACTTAAACCGCCGGAGTACGTCGCCGAGGTGACGAAAATCTATCGGGATGCTCTCGATCATTTCGCCCGAAACGCGGGCAGTCCGCTGGCAAAATGACCCGCTTCGGGCAGGGCTTTGAAGGTGTCAATTGTTATTTTTTTTCGTTCTTGGAGTATTTTGCCTTGTGGCAATTTAGCATTGACATGCGGGATAGGTTAGCCATTCTTTAATTGTCCAGACTTTCTGGGCGAGTCCCGCCGCCATTGCGGGAGTACATTTTCCCTTTTGCCCATCCGGTCGC
>Ga0123353_10011424_pt1 | contig 12515 bp, 11 predicted proteins | sample TergutLab28metaG_3_FD_92763 | JGI IMG/M metagenome (GOLD analysis project Ga0123353, IMG submission 92763) | Labiotermes labralis P3 segment gut microbial communities from Petit-Saut dam, French Guiana - Lab288 P3 | ecosystem: Host-associated > Arthropoda: Insects > Digestive system > Gut ... | reverse complement strand
GCATCACTCATGCCTTTTTGAAACTGTACCGGATTGCGTGCCACATTCAACTCCTTGCTTTCTCTCAATATATACGAAAAGCTAAACAAGTAATAGTGGCTGAGGATGGTGCGTAATCAGGTATTACTTTGGAAAAGACTGTGGAACGAGCAGACAGGTAACACGGGGAACCGTGCGGTCCCCCGTGCCAGGGCTGTTAAGGCTATTGCCCTAACCTTTCTACCAGTTCATGCCCAGCAGTTCAAAATGAGCCTGTGGGTGGGCGCAGGCGGGACACAAAGTGACAGCGCTCGTGCTTTCATGGACATAGCCACAGTTCCGGCAGCGCCATTTTACTTTATCGGCCCGGGAAAAAACGCGGCCTTCCTTGATGTTGCGGGCAAAGTCAAGAAAACGGCGCTCGTGGAACTCTTCGGCCACGGCAATGGCGCGCATGACGGCTGCGACTTCGGGAAACCCTTCCTTGTCCGCAGTGGCGGCGAACTGCGGATACATTTCCGTATATTCATGGTGTTCGCCGGCAGCCGAGCTAATCAGGTTGCTTTGCGTATCCGTAATGATGCCGGCCGGGAAAGCCGCTGTGATTTCCACATCGCCGCCTTCAAGGAACTTGAACAGACGCTTGGCATGTTCTTTTTCCTGATCGGCCGTTTCCGCAAAAATGTAGGAAACCTGCACGAATCCTTCATTTTTCGCGGCGCTGGAAAAAAAGTTATAGCGATTACGGGCTTGAGATTCCCCGGCAAAAGCTATCAGGATATTTTTTTCCGTCTGTGTGCCCTTCAGCGATTTCATGATATTCTCCTTGAAGTTACAATGACAAGACTCGGAGTGTCGAGGGGCGGCCTGGCCGCTTGCGCCGACAATACCATCGTTCAATACACAATTGGGGCTAATATATAAACGATAATTTCCTTTCGTCCAGCATTAATTCTTTATGTAGCGCCTCGATTTGCCGTGCTGCTTCATCATCGCTGCTATCTATGCTGTCTGTATCCGTACGGCATTCGCCTACGGCTACAGCGTCGCCATCCGTAAGGCTCAAAGACTATCTATGCTGTCCTTGTCCGTACGGTTCACAAGCTCACCTACGGTCAAGGCCGCCTGACGGCTGCCGCAGGCTTGCTTTGCACGGTTCACTTTGACATTTCCCACCAAGGCGCGTAGAGATATGCGGTTACACCGGCTTCGGCAAAGCCGCCGCGTTTTTTAGAGCAAACCCTTGCGGAGCGAATGAGCTTTTTCAAAGCTAATCCGCTCCAGCATGCATTTACGATCAAATCACGTATTCACGCCCACAAGGAGAATGTACGAAATGACGGCAAAACCGGCACAGCAACCCGTCCCCCCGGCCGGACTGGTTGATTCCCTTCAAGCCGAAGTCGCTGCCGAGGCATCGCCCCTGATGCTCTTTCTCATCGAGCACGCGCGTAAAATCGCGCTCGCCCTGGTGCTGTTCATTCTGGCCATCGGCGGATACTGGCTTTACGCTTCGCATAAGGACAAAGTGGCTGTGGAAGATGCCCAGAGATTGGGGGCCATCCTGATCATCTCTGACCCGGCCATGCGCCTTGAGCGTCTTGAAGCCTTTATTCCGAGCGTCCCGTCCAGCGTGAAGCATGAAGCCTGGTTCGCCCTGGCCAACGCGGCCGGGCAGATGAAGGATTACGCCAAAGCCTACAAAGCTTGGGAAACCATTCGCGGCTTTGATCCCGTACTCAGGGGCACAGCCAGCCTGGGCATGGCCAACGCCCTTGCGCAGCAGGGAAAACATGCCGATGGGCTCAGCCTCTTGAATGCCGCGCTGCCGGACTTGAAAGGCCCTGAGGCCATCAACGCCAACATGCGCATTATCTTGCTGGCGGAAGTGCTCGGCGATTACGCCCGGGCCATTGCCGCCTGCGACGCCATCCTGGCCACGCCCGAAGCGGCTACCGACGTCGCTGCCATAAATCGCTTCGGCCAGAAAAAAGCGGAGTTGGAAGGAAAGCTCTCCGCACTTAAGAAATAAGGAAATGTCTCAGTTTGAGCAAAACAGGTAGTGTCTCAGTTTGGCGTCAGACGAGGAAGGCGAGTTTTTTTTTGTGACGGGAGTGTACTCTTATGGTACTCGACCAGAGCAAAAAACGATGCCTGACAAAGTATCACGGCAAACTGAGGCACTACCAGAAATAAGGAGTTCCCTCATGAATCACCCCCTGCTCGACCCGCAAGGGGCGCGGCACCTGCTCTTGGGCAACGAGGCCATTGTGCGCGGCGCTCTTGAAGCCGGAGTGAATATAGTGACCTGTTATCCGGGCACGCCTTCATCCGAAGTGCCGGACACCTTCCGCCGCCTTAAAGCCAGCAAACGCTTTGTCATCGAGTATTCCGTCAACGAAAAGGTGGCCCTGGAAGTGGGCGCCGGGGCGGCTATGGCCGGCGCTTTAACTCTGGTGACCATGAAGCACGTGGGCGTCAACGTTGCCGCCGACCCCTTGATGACCATGACCTACACCGGCCTGCCGGGCGGACTGCTGCTGCTTGTCGCTGATGATCCGTCCGCCCATTCCAGCCAGAACGAGCAGGATAGCCGCACCTATAACCGTTTCGCCGGTATGCCCTGTTTCGAGCCCGCCACGGCCCAGGAATGCAAGGACATGACCAAGGCCGCCCTTATTATGGCCAGGGAAACCCAGCAACCGGTCATGCTGCGCACCACTACCCGGTCGAACCATTTACGCGGTCCGGTTACTTTTGGTCCGCTGCCGGAACCGGCGTCCATCGTGCCCTTTGTCCGCGATCTGCGCCGCTTCGTGGCGGTTCCCTCCGTGGCCCGCATCCGCCACCCCGTTTTGGCCGCCAGCGTGGAAGCCGCCCGGGAACATGTGGAAAGCTCGCCTTTCAACCACTTTTCCGGCTCCGGCGAGATCGGGGTTATTGCCTCGGGCATCAGCCGCGCCTATCTGCACGATGTGCTGCTGGCGAACGACTGGCAAAACAAGGTCAGGGTCTTTGATTTCGGCATGACCTGGCCCTTGCCCCTGAAGGCTCTGGAAAAATTTATGCGCGAGGTGAAAACACTGCTCGTGCTGGAGGAAAACGAGCCGATACTGGAAAACGACCTGAAAGCCCTGGCCTACAAACTTTCCCTGCCTGTTGTCATCCAGGGCAAGGCGGGTCCGCTCACCATTTTCGGCGAGTACTCCACTCTGCGCATTCACGACGCTCTCGCGCCCCTGGTGGACAAAGACGCTCCCCTCTCTTCCGTCGTCACGCCTCTTGAGTTGCCGCTCCGCCCGCCCAACCTCTGCGCGGGTTGCTCACACCGCGCCGCCTACTATGCGGTGCGTGCCGTTTTCGGTGATGAGACCTACTATTCCAACGACATCGGCTGTTACACTCTCGGCATGCTGCCGCCATTCAGCGCCGCGGACTTTTTGTTCTGCATGGGTTCCTCGGTTTCTTCGGGCTGCGGATTCGCCCGCGCCTCGGGCAAGCCGGTGGTCGCCTTTATCGGCGACTCCACCTTCTTCCATTCCGGCGTGACCGGGCTGATCAACGCCGTGTTCAACAAGCATGACCTTTTGCTGGTCATCCTGGATAACGGCACAACCGCCATGACCGGACATCAGCCCAACCCCGCCTTCCCCCAGGAGGCCCTCGGCGACGACGCCGTGCATGTGGATATCGAAACCGTTGTCAAAGGCTGCGGCGTATCCCGCGTGACCAAGGTGGGCGGCTACAACCTGAAGAGCCTGCAAAAAGCCCTCACCGAGATGAAAGAGGAAAAGGGCGTGCGTGTGCTGATCGTCGAAGAGCTTTGCATACTCTTTGAACGCCGCGTCCTGGGCAAAAAACGCACCCAGCGCGCCCATGTCGAGAAGCAGGACGACAGCGTCCGCGCCTGTATGAACGGCCTGGCCTGTCCGGCTTTCCGCGACGAGGGCGACGCTATCCGTATCGATCCGGACTCCTGTGCGGGTTGCATGGTCTGCCTGCAGATCTCTCCTTCAATCAAAGCTCAAAAAGGAGGCGCATAATGAGTCAGCGCCTGCGCATATATTTCACCGGCGTTGGAGGCCAGGGCACCCTGACCGCAACCACCCTGCTTGCCCGTACGGCCCTGGACCAGGACCTTGAGGTCGTGTCCGGTGAAGTTCACGGCATGTCCCAGCGCGGCGGCGTGGTAGAATCATCGCTCCTGATCGGCGGCTGGATGAGTCCCACCATTTATCACGGCGAAGCGGACATCCTGCTCGGCTTTGAACCTTTGGAAACCCTACGCGCCCTGCCCTATCTGGCTCCGGGCGGATTTGTGCTCTCCTCCTCCGAGTTTGTGCCGCCCCTGAGCGTAAGCATGGGCCGGGAGCGCCTGCCTGAACTCTCCGCTATTGAAGACGCTGTGCGGAAAGTTGCCGGAAAGTACTGGTTTCTGCCGATGCAAACCCTCGGCCGCAAGGCCGGGGCCGTGCAGAGCGGCAACACCGCCCTGCTCGGAGCGCTGTGCGCGGCCGGAGTCATGCCCTTTGGTCCCGAGGCCCTGCGTGAGGCCATTCGCAAGCATCTCCCCGATACCGCGGAGGTCAACCTGCGCGCCCTTGAGCTCGGCGTGGGCGCTATTCGATGACCAAAACTGAGGGGGCTCTGCCCCCTCAGACTCCCCCGGCAGGGGCATGATGCCCCTGCACCCCTCATAGCCTGAAAACAGCGAAGCTGTTTTCAGGTAAATTGCGGGGTCAAGGGGACTCAGTCCCCTTGCAGGGAGGTTTGGAGGGACAGCGTCCCTCCAAAAGGAACCTATAATGAAAGTCTACCTGATCGGCGCGGGGCCGGGCGATCCCGGACTGTTCACCCTCAAGGGCAAGGATATCCTTGGCAAGGCGGATGTCGTGGTTTACGACTATCTGGCTAACGAGGCCCTGCTCGACTTTGCCCGCAAAGATGCCGAACGCCTTTACGTGGGCAAAAAGGGGGGTGACCATACCCTGTCCCAGGACGGCATCAACGCGCTGATTGTGAGCAAGGCCAAGGAAGGCAAAACCGTGGCCCGACTCAAAGGCGGCGACCCTTATATGTTTGGCCGGGGCGGGGAAGAGGCCGAGGAACTGCTCGCGGCGGGCATCCCCTTTGAAGTGGTGCCCGGCGTGACCAGCGGCATCGCCGGACCGGCCTATGCGGGCATCCCCCTGACGCACCGGGCTCATTCCTCGTCCGTCACCTTTATCACCGGACACGAAGACCCCACCAAGCCGGACACGGCCCATGACTGGCAGGCCCTGGCCCGTAGCGCCAGTACCCTGGTCTTCTACATGGGCATGAAAAACCTGCCGGACATTTCCCGCAAACTTATTGACGCGGGAATGTCCGCCGCCACTCCGGCAGCCTTGGTGCGCTGGGGAACCACAGGCCGCCACCGCAGCCTTGTGTCCACCCTCGGTTCTCTGCCGGAAGAGGCTGTCCGACATGGCTTTTCCGCCCCAAGCCTTATTGTGGTGGGCAGCGTGGTCAGCCTGCATGACAGCCTGAACTGGTTTGAACAGCGCCCGTTGTACGGCAAGGGCGTGGTCGTCACCCGGGCCCGTGAACAGGCCAGCGACAGCGCGGCTCTGTTCGAGGAGTTGGGCGCCAATGTCATCCAGTTCCCGACCATTGAAATCAAGCCCCTGGACGACTACAGCCAAGTGCGGGAAGCAATTCGCAATCTTGCCCAGTACCGGATGCTTATCTTTACCTCAGTCAACGGCGTGCGCCTTTTCCGCGAACAGCTTGCCGCCTGTGGCCTGGACTGCCGCGCCTTTGCCGGACGCATTGTGGCCGCCATCGGCCCGGCAACCGCCGCTGCCCTGCGCGATCTTGGCGTCACCCCTGACTTTGTGCCGCAAAAGTATGTTGCGGAAAGTGTTGCCGAAGGCCTCAAGGCCGTGTACGGGGAATCCCTTGTCGGCATGCGCGTGCTTCTGCCGCGCGCCAGGGAAGCCAGGGACGTGCTGCCGGAAACCCTACGCGAGGCCGGGGCACAGGTAGATGTGCTCCCGGTTTATGAAACCGTGCCCAGCAAGGCGCGCAAGGAAGAAGTGCTGGAAAAGCTTGAGGCCGGTGAAATTCACTGCATCACCTTTGGCTCGTCCTCAACCGTGACCAACTTTCTTTCCCTGATTCCCGCTGCAACGCTGAAGCAGTACCCCGCGCTCAAACTCGCCTGCATCGGTCCGGTGACTGCCGCGACCCTGGAACAGGCGGGCCTCACCTGCCATATCCAACCGGAAGACTACACTATTCCCGGACTTGCCGCTGCTCTGGTGGAAAACCTATAAGAACAGCATTAACTTACCTGAAAACAGCGGAGCTGTTTTCAGGCTATGAGGGGTGCAGGGGCATCATGCCCCTGCCAGGGGAGTCTGAGGGGACAGAGTCCCCTCAGGGGAGTGAGAAACTCATGACACCGCTAGTCCAGATACGCCGCTTGAGCAAAAATTTTTCCCAGCGCCGGGGATTTTTCGGCACTCGCGGAACCGTGCATGCGGTGCGCGAAGTTTCGCTTGAGATTGCTCAGAGAGAGACTCTGGGTATCGTGGGGGAATCAGGCTGCGGCAAGTCCACCCTCGGTCGCATGGCTGTCGGTCTGCTGGACCCGAGCGGCGGGGATGTACTGATCAAGGGCGAGCCCCTGTATGATCGCGCGGCCCATGCCGATTATGGCTCCTTCCGCAAGTCCCTTGCCGGGGTCGTACAGATGGTGTTCCAGGACCCTTATTCTTCTCTGAATCCGAGGATGCGTATCGGAGAAAGCGTGGCCGAGCCGTTGCGTTGTTCTCGCGCCTGGCTGGGTTCTTCCGACGGTGCTCCTGCTGAAGCCCTGATCAAAACGCGGGTTCTGGAGATGTTGGAACGGGTGGGGCTGGACAGCAATGCGGCCACCCGCTATCCCCACGAGTTTTCCGGTGGGCAAAGACAGCGCATCGCCATAGCCCGGGCTCTGGTCACGCGCCCCGCCTTTGTGGTCTGTGACGAACCCACCTCTTCCCTTGACGCTTCCGTGCAGTCTCAGGTGCTGAACCTGCTTCGCGCCATGCAGGACGAACTCGGCCTCACCTACTGCTTTATTTCTCACGATCTGGCCGTGATCAGACACATGAGCGACCGGGTCGCGGTTATGTACAAGGGCTTTCTGGTGGAGGAAGGAAACGCGGAAGATATCTTTGACGCGCCCTGCCATCCCTATACCCGTCTGCTTCTGGCTTCGGTTCCGGGAACCGCCGTTACCCCGGCGCGACAGGCAGGGACCGGGCCAGCGGAGGAAGCCGCCGACAACGGGCCAGAAGAAGAAGCAGCGCCGGGCCGGAACCGGGAAAGTGCTGTGTCCCGGAACTCTGATATAATTGACACGGGCTGCGCTTTTGCCCCGCGCTGTCCCCAGGTCTTTGCCGCCTGCCGTAGCGACGTGCCGCCCCTCATCCGGGTCTCGGAGCAAGACGGACGCCTGGTGCGCTGCCGCTTGTTTGACCGGCCATGATGGTGTAAAGTTGAATGTATGCACTCTGAAGATTTTTTGCTCCTCTTCGGCGGGAGCTTTAATCCCCCCCATAACGCGCACATGCGCCTGGCTTTTGAAGCATCAGAAATCCTGCGTCCGCGCAAAACCCTGTTCATTCCCTGCGCCCAGCCTCCCCATAAAAGCGGCAAAGATCTGTTGCCCTTTTCCTTCAGATGCGATTTGTTGCGTGCCGGGACGGCAGGTACGACCGCCGGACAGCTTTTTGAAGTCAGCGATGTGGAAAGCGAGCGTGACGGCCCCTCCTATACGGTGGATACCCTTGCGCTGCTTTCCCGGCGTTATCCCTCGTTGCGTCCGGTTTTTGTCATGGGCAGCGAGGATTATGCCCGTCTGGAAACCTGGCTGCGCTGGCGGGAGTTGCCCGAACACGCGGATCTGGCGGTGGTGCCCCGTTCAGCCGCCGCGGATGAGGCCTTTTCCTTAAACAGTAAAAAACTCTGGCCCGAAGCTGAGGCAGCCCCCCCACCCTGCCCCGGCGTGAGCAAGGCTTTTGTTCTGCCGCACGGCGGCAGGCTTTTGTATCTGCCCCAGCCCCTATTGGAAATAAGCTCCACCCTGGTGCGTGAGCGCTACCTTGCCGGGCGCTCTCTCGACTTCCTTGTACCTCAGGACGTCTTGAAACTGTTGCAGAACAACGCGGATATGGTTACTCGAATCTGGAGCGTCGGGTCTGCTTGAGGACTTGGCTGTTGCAGGACAATGTGGATATAATTACTCAAATATAAAGCAGCCTTGCCGCTGCCTGTGAATTGCCGTATGAAAAAACGGAGCGGTTCAAGCTTTACCCGGCTGTGAATGCCTATCCGGACCAACCACGAGAAAGGTGACAATAACTATGGTGGATTTATTTACTACCCCTCCGGCGGGAAAAAAAATGGCCAGGGCAAAAGCCCTGCTAAAGCGTGACGACACGGTGCGCGCATTGGAATCCCTGCTGGCGGGGATTGATGAATTCGATCCGCGGCAGATGTCCTCCAAAGCCCGCTATGAGGTCGAAGCCCTGATCACCGAATGCGTCGCTGATCTGAACAGGCAGCCGGTAGTGCGCTCTCTTTTTGAGAAGCTGACAAAATCATCTAAAGCTTCCATTCCCTATGCGCCGGGCCAGGAGCAGAAACTGCGGGGAATACTGGGCATCCTGCACAAGGCTTTGAACGAAAGCGCCGCCAACGCGCAGCAGGATGAGCAGGATGAGCGGTTGCAGCGCAAAAACTCTTTGCAGCAAAAAGGCCTGGAATCCCTCAAAGCAGGTGACCTGCCGCGCGGGAAAGCCTCCCTGCGTATTCTGGCCGAAGAGTTCGGCCAGGAGCCGGGCCTCCTGGTGCAGATTGCCGAATGGATGCTTGAATACAAAATCTATTTTGAAGCGGCCGAGATCCTGGAACAAGCCATAGAGAGCTTCCCCAAGGATTCCAAAGCCTATGGCCTCGCCGCCCAGTGTTACCGGACCATACGTGAACTGGAAAAAGCCGAAACCGTGTACCTGAAAGCCATCCAGCGCTTCGGGAAACACCCGCGCACCTTGCTTAATCTGGCCAAACTTTACGTTGAGTGGAATAAAAAAGATAAAGCTTTCGAAACCGCGTTCGAAGCCTGGAAAAAGGACGAGACCCTGACCGAAGCCAAAGAAATAGCTGACAAGTACGGCTAGAGCGTGTCGTCACGAGGGTCTTTTTGCTCTCTGCCTGCGTCAGAAAAGCTTTTTATTCCCGTCGAGTACCGTAAGAGTACACTCCCTTCATAAAAAGCTTTTCTTCCTTGGCAGAGACCAAAAATCCTCCTCGTGACAACACGCTCCAAGCGGCAGCGCCGCGCGCTTGTTTTTTTCGCGGCCCATGCGCTACAGGTGTTGGCAATACCCCAGTTTGAGCACTGCCGGTGGTGCTTCCACTTCCCGGCAGTGCTTCAGTATTCAAGGAGAAAACACATGTACACCATCGCCGTTGTCGTGGGGAGCCTGCGCAGGGCTTCCATCAATAAAAAGCTGGCCAAAGCCCTGGAAAAAACAGGAAGCGATCTGTTCACCTTCAGTAATGTGGATATCAGCGCCATCCCCCTCTACAATCAGGACCTGGATGACAATATTCCGGCTGTGGTGCGAGAGATGAAAGACCAGATCGCCAAAGCCGACGCTGTGCTCTTTGTCACTCCCGAGTATAACCGTTCCATTCCCGGCGTACTCAAAAACGTGCTGGACTGGGGTTCCCGCCCCTACGGACAAAACGTCTGGGCCGGAAAAGCGGCGGCCATGACCGGCAGCAGCCCCGGAGCCGTGGGCACTGCCGTGGCCCAGGGCCACCTGCGCAGCGTGCTCAGTTTTCTCGGCATGAAGCTCACCGCACTGCCCGAACTTTATTTTCAGGATCTTCCCGACCGTATAGCGGATGACGGAACCGTGCAGGACGACCGCACGAAGACATATCTGCGCGCCTTTCTGGTGTCCTTCAAAGGCTGGATAGAGCAGTTCAAAGCTTAATCCCCTGAGGGGGCTCCACCCCCTCAGACTCCCCCGGCAGGGGCCGCACCCGCCGGTTGTGCCATTGTATTATCCAGCGATGTGAGCAACATGAGCCTTTATGGTAACTGCTTGCCCCCTGCACCCCTCAAATTGCGGGTCAAGGGACAACACCCAAATGCCCGGTCCAGGGCCGGCTAGGCCCTGGCGGGGGGGCTTGGAGGGGCAGAGCCCCTCCAAAAAATCCAATTTTATGAGTATGGATGGAAATTTTTTGCCGCCCGCAGCAATCGCAGCCTATGCCAGCGAAGCCGGAGTGAGAAAAACCGCCTTGTCACCGGCCGACCAGTTCGTGCTGGGGATTCTGGCCGGGGCATTCATCGCTTTTGCCGCACAAGGCTCCACCATGGCCGCCTTCAATCTTTTGGCCGATCCGTCCACGTTTGGACTCGGGCGTTGTTTGGCCGGGGTGGTTTTCCCCACAGGACTGATGCTTGTGGTGCTGGCCGGGGGGGAATTGTTCACCGGAAACACCTTGATGGGCATAGCCCTGGTGCAGCGACGCATCTCTATGGGGAGCATGCTGGCCAACTGGTTCTGGGTTTATGTGGGCAATTTCGTGGGTTCTTTGCTGCTGGCTTACATGATGGTCGAGTCCGGCCTGTTCAAGAGCGGCAACAATCTTTTTGGCGGAGTGAGTATATCCATAGCTGTGAGCAAGGTATCCCTTCCCTTCACCGCTGCTTTCTTCCTCGGCATACTCTGCAACTGGCTGGTGTGCCTAGCCGTCTGGATAGCTTATGGAGCCAAGGATATCGCCGGAAAAATCCTGGGTATCTTCTTCCCGATCTGGCTTTTCATCACCTCGGGATTTGAGCACTGTATAGCCAACATGTATTATATTCCAGTTGGGATCCTGGCCAAGTCCAACCCCGCATGGGCCGCGGCCTCCGGACTGCCCGCCTCTGCCCTTGAAACCCTCACCTGGACGAATTTTCTCTTCGCCAACCTGCTGCCCGTAACCTTGGGCAATATTGTGGGCGGCCTGCTGTTCGTGGGTATGGCTTACTGGTTCGTTTACCTCAGGGGCTGTTCCAAATAGCTCTTTTGTCCAAATAGCTTCGTCATCCGGCCCTTTTTGCTACGGTCGAGTACCATAAGAGTACACTCCCTTCGCAAAAAGGACCGGATTCCTTGCTCTTGGAACAAAATATCTTATTTGGAAGCAGCCCCTGAGGCCAAGCGGTAAAAACCCTGCTTAGACGGTGTCTAACAAGCGCCCCCCTCGCCGAGCAGATATGCCGACGAGGGGGGGCGCAAACAAGCCTGACGAAGTATCACGGCAAAATGAGGCACTGCCGACTATTTTATTGCTCCCTCACCCCACGGCAGCAAAGGCTTCAGGTGCCGCACCAGGTCATAGCGCAGTTCCTCATCCTGTAGAGCGAAGTAGATGTTGGCCGTCAGGTATTCAGCCCAGTCGCCCACGTCAAAACGCATACCGCGTATTTTTACCGCCAGCAGACCACGGGCGTTCGCCTGGCCTTGCAGCGCATCGGTCAACTGAATTTCGCCCCCGTGCCCCGGCTGCACCTGTTGCAGGTGCCCGAAAATTTCCGGCGTGAGCACATAGCGCCCGATAATGGCCATGCGCGATGGCGCTTCATTGACATTCGGCTTTTCCACCAGTTTGTTGACCCGGAAGATGCCGGGAGAGATTTCGTCGCCGGAGATAATGCCGTAGCGGTTCACCCTCTCCTGCGGAACCTCCATAACCCCGACCACGGGCAGGCGTTCGGAACGTGCCACATCCAGCAGTTGCTGTACTCCGGGGTTCATGCCGAACAGCAGGTCGTCGCCGACCATGACGGCAAAAGCGTCGTCATTGGAGACCACATCCTTGGCGCAGAGAACGGCGTGTCCCAGACCGAGCTGTTTCTTCTGGCGGATGGAAATACAGGTGGCCAGTTCCGCCACTTGCCGGATCAGGGCCAGTTGTTCCAGCTTGCCCGCGCGCTCGAGCACGCCTTCCAACTGCAGGTTATAGTCGAAGTGATCTTCGATAACATTCTTATCCCGGTTGGTAATGAACACAACGTCGTGAATGCCTGAGCGGATGGCTTCTTCCACAACGTACTGCACACCGGGCTTATTATAGACCGGCAGCATTTCCTTGGGAATATTCTTGGTTGCGGGCAGAGAACGCGTACCCCATCCGGCCACGGGAATGACTACTTTACCTACTTTCATGGGCAGACCTCTGTTTGGAATATGGTGCGCTCTTAAGAAACGACTATGACTTCCATCTATTATAACGGATTTTCATATAGAATTATGCCATAAGTGAAGGCCTATGGGAAGCAAAGATTATGGTAGCGCCTGAGTTTGTCGTCAGACAAGGAAGGCGCTACCAAGATTATCGCAAAGCCGTTTTTACAGCCTCAGCAATGGATTTTGCCAGATGCTGCACCTGATCTTCGTCTTCCCCTTCAACCATAATCCTGGCCAAAGCCTCGGTGCCGG
>Ga0123353_10011423_pt1 | contig 12515 bp, 9 predicted proteins | sample TergutLab28metaG_3_FD_92763 | JGI IMG/M metagenome (GOLD analysis project Ga0123353, IMG submission 92763) | Labiotermes labralis P3 segment gut microbial communities from Petit-Saut dam, French Guiana - Lab288 P3 | ecosystem: Host-associated > Arthropoda: Insects > Digestive system > Gut ... | reverse complement strand
GCCCTCTACAGAAGCTCCAAGAATGTGTTAGTGAATTTTTTTGCAGATGAGGATAGCAATGTCATCTGAATACTCCAGTGTTTAACAGCCATTCCCATCAAGTCCTCCTCCACAGCTGGGCTCCAGAGAATAATGCACCCCCTGCAGACAGCCCCTGGCCATGTACCCCTCCCGTGTTTCTCCCATGAACATGGCTGTTGGCTCTTTTTTCACACAACATGGAGCCAAATTATCGACAGACTGTGTCTAAGTCCATGCCATTTGGCTCCCTGTTCTGATGTCAAATGAGTAGTATAAAAAGATCCCTCAATATCTAAGAAGGCTCCAAGTGCAACTTCCCTGGTTGCTAGGCAAACTGGTATGTGTGCAGGGGACAAAAACCAAAAATCTCGTACCTGATATGCCTGTACACCAATTTTTCCATCGTTTTCAGAATGAAGGACAACAGACTAACAGGAAGATGGGTGTGATTTGAGGCTTACACTGCGAAGTAACTGAGAACTGCATTCTTATGGGTTATTACACAGCGAGTAGTAGTAACTGCTTACCAATGTTTCGGGACACCTCAGGGTTCAAGAATCCAAACGAAAGCCTGCAGCCCCAATACGGGTTTATGTAGGGAAAAGTGTGGGTGATGAAAAGTCTCAGTAGTGTTGTGTGAGCCAATAGGGTTGATGCAAGTGGTTGGGACAGAGGGGAGTGTGGTAGTCAGTGTAGCTTGGACAGAGACGCTTTGTGATAGAAGAAATTCTAACTGGCATGATAGTGAAACACAGAACATTCAAATAAGCAAAGTGGGAGGAAGGAAAAGGAAAGAAAGTGCAGTATTTCATTAATAAATGGATAATCCAAAGCAAAACAATTGGAGAGGGAAAGTCACAGCCCAGAGCTAGTGCATGCTAAAAATACCACATACAGAGCTGGAAGACCAAAGAACATAATAATGTGGAATGAAGGACAGGAGAAAATCTAAGGGAGGAAGAAGATGAGAACAATGAACAATTCAATAACACTGAAATTCAGAGAGGGGATGTAGTTTCTTGGTACTAAACTGTGGTCAAGAGGGAGGGGGGGAGAAGTGTTTGAGCAGTACAGAAGGGCAGAAAAGGACCTATATGAAATAGCATGAAACAAAGAAAAGGGGAAAAGAAGAAAAAGGAGAATAAATTGAAAAATAATAAATGAAAGCAAAGGGGACAAACAAAAGACAGTATAAATGGAAGTGAAATGGGGGTGGGGGAACCGACACAAGGAAAAAGGATGAAGAAAGCTGGCCAGGCCCAGGGGGGAAGAATATACGACAGGAGGTCCTACCATAGAATGGAGCTGGGGAACAGGAACCACCGTTACAGTGTGGGGAAAGAGGATAGAAGTAGAGGCCCCTAAAAGCTAGTTTGACTTGTGGTGGAGAACTTTGCAGAACTCCATATTTTGGCAAATACCACAAATTACCAAACAGGTACACAAAAATTTAACATCACTCCAGAAAGATATTTTAACAATTCTTTAACAAACTGCTATAAATGATTCATTGCATCTATGTAAAACAATAAATTTACACCATCTGAAAATGTGACTCAAGTTTCTTTAAAATGACTGACAAGGTACTGGTGGCATTTAATACCCCCCACAGCCAGGGAAAGGGTTAAACATTCTTTTACTTTTCAATGGTCACTTACTATAGAAGTAGTACGGATATCTGGTGGGCGCTACACAAAAAATACATTGAACTCCTCCCTATAATTTATTTTTGTTACCTTTCTCATGACTAAAAAGTTCCATTGTTACTACAGCATACCCCTTTTCATACAGTTACCACAAAATTGCTGCTGAATGTTTTCATTGCTAACATTCTCAACACCCTCCATATGCTACCATAGAGTGGTAAACTCAGCCAAACAAACCGAATTCCCATCATATCCAAATGTTCACTCCGCTTTCAGAAGCTGTAAGTACCCTTTATTCCATAATTTTCTTACACAGCTTGACTTCTGAATATACCATAATATCCTACGTATGGCAATCAATCCTACCTGCTTCTTACAGAACACTACATACTCACACACACACACATACACACACACACACACACACATACACACAATAGTATGGAACAGCAATATGAAGTAAGTAACAAACCCTCAACTTTCAAGAAAAATGTGTCAAGAAGTTCAGTCAGACTCTGTTAGAAGAAAATGTGTATAATGATAGTGACACAAACTCACCCACTTTCCATTTTGTTCTATGAACACGGCCTGGTGATTTTGGTGACTGAATTCTTTCTTCCCCAAGGAAAGGATTACCTGCATATAAGATTACACATTAGCCATGGGTACAGAAAGTTTAACAGTACTCTTTTAAACTTTGACTGCCTGAAGAGAGCACTGAATAACAATATTCATTATATGGCATACAGAGAGGCACAATTTACATTAAAAAAGAATACATTTGATAAAACATCCTTATACCCCACCAAGTACATAGTATAGCTATCACAGTACTTCCTACAAAGTTAACTGAAAACATCTTATAATACGACAATATTCAAGGCACTCTGTGGATATCACAGAGTACATGTATACAACATTTGGTCCTGTCAAGTTACTGGTAGCCTAACAAGATGATGTATGTCTTGTATGTATCATGGTGACTAAATTCAATAAAACCCTCTCAAGTTGACAGTTGTGTCAGATGGTTCAACTAAACCAACATTTGAGAAACTGACTCCAACACCAGGGTGCTGAGTTTATACCTACACAAGGCCAGAGCCCATATTTGGACACAACCCAGTGAGGTTACTGGGTGATGTCTGATGACTCCTGCACATGGACTTGATTCCCACTGGACAGCTCAGAGGCAGCCATGCTCAACTAAATGTAACATAACCAGATTTCTGTCTTCTTGCACAAGAGAATCCATATCCTGGTGTAAAGTGGAAACAGCCTTTTGTGCAGTGTGACTCAACTAATGAATACTTGAATACAATACATACAGTTCAATGCTTCATCTGGTATGTACGTTCTGTTAAACTTCATGTTATGTCCCATAATATACTGCATGCAAGCAGACTGTCCAACTGGCCAAGACATTAGGTGCCTCGTACATCCTTGCATCTGGTCCTCTCCATAGAAACTACATGCTAGGACCACGAGGCACCTATGTCTTGGCCAACCAGAAGTCAATTATGGCAGAGCATATTATGGATACCAGTCATACCATAACTTGTACATGAAAAATAAAGCAACAAATGACTGCATAGGGAAGGGCAGTACAGAGATCGGGTCACATCACAACAACTTCAATACAAACTAGGGTTTCATGTTAATCTGGCACACGGTGACTAGTACAACATGATCAAACAAATAAAAGACTGATTCATTGAGAATTAAGGCCAAGCACAGCAAATGGTGGACTCCACCCTGTAGCCCCACTGACTTACATCCAACAATAAGATCTGGCCTCGTGAAGGCATACAATTCTCAAATGCTGTGAACAAAGCACATCAGAGCTCAGAAGATGCTGTTCTCTAAAATGTTGGCTAGCTTTAAGCACCTGAGTTTGCTGTCAGCCCTAGAGTATTTTATTTAAATAAGGCAAACTTTAAAGGGAACAGAAACTAATCAAAAGAACTAGATACAATTGGACTGGACTACATAGGGCAAAACGCGGAACAGAAATAAGGACCATGTTCCATTTTATCAAAAACAGATGCACTGATATCCAAAGACAGAGGTGACTACCCAAAATGAGGGAGAAGATATCGTTATCACTATATGGGAAAGCGAAACACTCCTGGGGAAGAGAGGTGTACACATCCTGTAAAAGAAAGAAAGAAAGAAAGGAAGGAAGGAAGAAAGAAAGAAAGAAAAAAGTGGTATGGTATGGTTCACACTGGGAATCTGGAAAATACAAAGAGTGGGGGAGGACACAGAGAATGGCCTCCTGCATGTTGAGGATGAGAGCGAATCCCATCCATTGTTGAAATTCCCAGAAATGCATATGTGGAAAGAAGTGCCCCTGAACATCTGAATGAAGAAAAAGCACTCAGCAACTACTCACTGTCAAAAAAGCCACGAACACAGAAATTTAGGCACCCTCATATACAACATAAAATGTCAATGGGAAAACCAGGTGAAGAAAGAAGAACTTAGGTTGGAGGGAGAGGGAGGATTATATTGTATGTAGGATCAATAGGCTATAAATAACTTGAATGTGATAAGAACCTTTCAAATCATTATAAATAGTACAGGTAAACTGTATGCATTAGCAAAACAGTGGATGTGCACCGGTAAAAATCTGGTGTTGCCAGCCACATCCAAAGAAATGTACTCGAAACTCAATTAATAAATATTAAAGAAATAAAAAACATTACATTCGGTGTGATTATTTAATATACTAGAGGGAGAGTCCTGTTGAAAATTCAGCATAGTCTTTTCATTTGTTACACAAATCCTCATACCTCTATCTTTCCCCTCCTTTCTCCCTTACTTATTTTCCAGGTGTATATAATATCAAATCATGCATCAAGACTAACAATTTATGCCATGCAGACCCTGAGAGTAACCACTTTCTGAAATTCCATTAATCGCTCTCTCAGACAAGCACACACATACACATACACACCATCAATCACCAACCGCCTCCTCCTCCTCCTCCTCTTCTATCAGTGTGGCAGTTACTTGCTGCCTGCTCTGTGTACTCATGTTACATCAGTCAGTGAGGGTCTGTGTAATGGCTGCCATACCAGCACAATGACAGCGCAATCAAAGTTTAGTACAGTGTAGGAAAAAGGGCTTTTTATTGGAAATGGAAGTATTGGGCCTTGTGCTCCTCAGTTTCATCAATCCTGCCCGCAGCTTGATGACACCAAGTACTCAGCAAATGTTGTGCATGATGAGAAAACCTACACCTTTGAGTCACGTACGATCAAACAATGTGTTATAATGAACAAAAAAGAAACTGTGTAACTAGGTGTCCAGTTTGAGCTTATTTGTGTCAATATGTGGAGGATGCAGTAACAAATTAGTGGACAATAAATAAGTAAATGGTCCTAAACTTGTCTGATGAAGTGAGAATTCTAAGAAATTATGTTGAAAGTTTGTACATCAAACTGAATAAGACTTTCTGGCAGAAGGTCACTACTGTGCAGCACACATCCAAAAGATGCCCTGCTGTGAAGATCAAGCATCAGTTGCTTTTTGGTCAATAAGACCAAATCATATATGGACATGCCGACTGCTGGCCCTACTTCCTACATCTTGCTTCCAGTGAAATCAGATAATCCCAGTGGAATTCAAGTATCGTACATAAATAAAAAGTGTTAGGCAATGTATGTATAACATAATGCTGAGGCAAGTTCATGCAACCACTGCTGCAGTGTAAAAGCAATAAGTATTACATATCCTGAGTGTGTTTTTGTAGCCTTAGGTATCCATCATGCAATGTGTATGCACCATATTGTCATCTGTGTCCTGCCTGGCTCTACAATGTTTTTCCACGTTATCTCTCAAACGGCTTGATTTTTTAAAATGTTTCCATTTTCTCTACAACTTTTGTCCGAAACATTTCTCATTCTAAGACAAACTGAGCGAGATAAAACACAAAATGTACACCATTCTGCACGTAAAGTACCTATTCTTCTTGTCAGACAATAATGAAACTTGAATTTTCTTGACAGATTTTTGGAGATAAATACCAAATTTCATGAAATTCTGTCTGGTAGAAGCCAAAATGATCCATGCAGAAGGACAGACAGACATCACGGATCTAATAGTTGCTTTTCGCAATTTAGTGAACACGCCTAAAAACTAGTGACATTACTAGTGTGGTGTTCCCATGAAGCACAGCAGCTACAAACAGGATAAGAATCTCCTCACCCCTCCCCATCTGCACAAAGAAAGCTGAATTGAAAACAATGTTCATATCTTAAATTTGTCCTGATATTTATCCTTCTTACTTGCAGAGTTAAAACTGGCCTCTCTCTCATGTGCACCAGGTTTAAAACGAAATTCAAGTCACATGCTTCCTTTCACTTTTCAGTCACTGAGGAAATGTTCCCCTAATCAGTAACACTGGGGCATAACCTACTGGATACTTCATTGCAGTTCTATACATGCTAGAAAATCCCGTCCAACCAACAGGCGGTCCAGCCCCAGCCTCAGCCTCCATACTCAGCTCCACCCTAGAACCCTACTGTTTCCACTGACAGTGTTAGGGGTTATCAGTGCTATCATGTCCCAGAGAATAGTGGCTAACAAGCTTGGAAGTGAAAACAAGGAGATATCATTTTCTCTGGTACACAGCTATTCAGGTACCTACTATACTATTTTCTGTGGCCTTAGCATAAAACCTCCTGAATTATTTACCAATTTGTGCTCTTCAGAATTCAAAGTTCTCCCCCCTACAAAATCCTGACTTATGGTATCTTGTTATAGTCAAAATCTTGTCCCAGAAACATATTTATTTTGTAAACCAATAAGTTCCTCACACATTATATAGCACAAGTGCTTTAATTGCCATCTTGAATACAGTTTCAGTCATTAAAGATATATACCAAGCCCTTCCTTTAAGACCTTGTTGTGTTCCTGAAAGAGTAGGCATAAATCAAAAAAGTATTCCCATATGAAATAATGGAATAGGTAGGATAAAGAGCAGACAGACATAGGTTGTTAAACCGAAAATGAGGGGGCGTAAATTAAGAAGTGGTGCATACTGGCAAAGGGCAATGCGAACGGCATAACAAGCGGGGTACAAAACAATGTCTATGTGTGTCTGGATTATAACTGTTCAAAGAATGTGTATCGATCATTATACATTATACATTTGTGTATGCAACTCTACACTGTAAAGTCCAACACCGTCTAATATAATTAGTATGCCTCCTACATGCTTCGGCCAGGCTGGGCCATCATCAAGAAGAACACAAAATATACTGTAGAAATTATTTAAGCTTTATGCCGAAAATTACTACCCCAAGTCAGCTGGCCTATTGCAATACATAACTGCACATTAATACACTGTCTAAATCTACATAAAACGTTCTAATACTGCAAATCCCTGTTCTGTTTATTTTATGCCAAAACTATTATGATCTAAAAGAGCACAATTATTGATTATACACCTGAAGTCAAATTAAAATATCAATTATACTTTAACCTGTTGCATTCCACTGTGCATAATTACAAACTAAATAGAAATACGAGGTAGTATCCAAAATTTTCTGGACTGGTGCCGCCATCTACACAACAGCTGTGGTAGCGTGAAGCACTGGTAGATGGTAGGACTACCATGTCTAGCGAGTCAGTACGCCAAGTTGCACATAGTTGGGTGGACATGGGCAGTTTTCACACGCAATTGTATGGAGTTGTGTATATGACCTGTGGTGATTTTCACGATGGATCAGAGAAGGGAACGGCGAGCGTGCTTCAAATTTTATGCCAGTCTTGGGAAAAGTGCCATGGAGACCCTCACAATGATTCAACAAGCCTTTGGGGACCAAAGCTTGAGTCTGACACAGGTGTTTCAATAGCACGCCCGGTTCAAGACCGGTCGCACATCAATTGACGATGACAAACGAAGGGAGACCCAGAAGCTGCACAACTCGTGAATTGTTGCACGAATTCAAGAGCTCGTCCATCAAGATCGACGTCAGACCATTCACGACATTGCTGAGAAGGTGGGAATTGGTTATGGGACATGCCAACAGGTTCTGACGGAAGAATTGGGCATGCATCGTGTTGCAGCCAAATTTGTGCACAGGATCCTGACAGCTGACCAGAAGCAGCAGCACATCAACGTCTGCGCTGAACTTCATCAGCTCGCCTCCAATTATGAAACCTTCTTGTCCAGGGTCATCACTGGTGATGAGAGCTGGGTTTACAGTTATGACCCTGAGGCAAAGCAACAATCCTCCCGGTGGAAAAGCACCACATCACCAAGGCCAAAAAAGGCCAGACAGGTGAAAAGCAATGTCAAGAGCATGATCATTACTTTCTTTGAAGTCAAGGGAACTGTGCACAAAGAATTTGTCCCAACAGGCCAAAGTGTGAATTCCAGGTTCTACTGCGACATTTTGCGGCGAAAAATAAAATCGCTGTCATCCCCCACCCACCATACTCCCCTGATTTGGCACCCTGTGAATTCTTCCTATTTCCAAAAATGAAATTGTAGCTGAAAGGATGCTGGTTTGATACCACTGAGGAGATACAGGCTGAATTGCAGAGAATGCTTGACACTCTGATAGAAAAGGACTTCCAGGAAGCGTTCCAAAAATGGAGAAGACGGTGGGACTGGTGTCAACATGCGGGATGGAACTACTTCTAGGGTGACGGCGGCCGATGGGCCTTATGGTGAGATTTACAATTTTTACAGTATCAGTCCAGAAAAATTTTGGATACCACCTCGTATGTATTGACCTGACATAGCCAGTTTATTTAAAAAACTCTTAGAGTTTTTTACAATTGACTACATGTTTCAGTTATGTCACTCCTTTATCAAGCCCTAACCAAGACTATGTGACTTTAATTATGATCTGGAATACAAAATTTGAAAATGGTTACACTTCACCAGGATAACAATTTAAAATGTTCATAATTACACAAGTGTTTAACCATGTTAGAACATCCATACAATTAAATATGGTTTAAAATAGTCTAAAAGCTTGGACAAAAATTTTAAACCCAAATATGCTACACAATAACATGGGTTACTGACATATTTAGAATACGCAGTTGTTCTTAAGTCTCGAATAGCACATAACCTGTACCATTCTATCCCTTTCTTAAGTGACATTTGATTACTCATTCCTCTTTGATTATGGTAGCAGCACACAGTTCTGAACATGAAGTTTAACTACATTCTCCTAGTAGTGGATGGATGATTGATGTCTTTCTACATTATTCTACTGCAATGTATGCATAACTTCATTGCTAGATTACAGAATCAGAAACCAGATCACACATAAATCCACTGTGCCAACAAAGTTCAATCAATGTTGGCCAAAGAAAAAGATTATTATCTTAAATTCCCAGAAGATGTTACACTATACATCATAGAACATATATTAATAAACCTTCTGACCTGGCTTGTCCCATCACGGTACTGCAGCTTCGTGTGATCAGTGCTTTTGTTACTCTGAAGTCTAACTGGATTCAGACCTTCTGCCAACTTCTGTCAATGACAGAAAAAACCAGACCGTCAGACAAAGAACCTTCAATGATCGTAAAATGCAAGATTTCTAAGGTAGGGTACATGAGAGCAGCAGATTATTTGGACACACACACAAAAGGAAAATGAAATGAAAACAACTCATAATGCTACAACATTTAATCCTTTCTCAGCACAAAGAATAAACTCTGAATTTCACATTATTATTTTACTTATTTCTTGCTGGAGAAATATATATGCAAGAAACACTGGCCTCAGACAGCACACGATTTACTGATTAACCCAGAACTAATGCAACAAATAGTTCAACAGGTTTCATCATAATACTATAAACACCAAACAACTTGTAACACTAAGACCAGGAACAATTACATAAAAGCAATTATGAGGGGGAGTAAGTTAATAAGCACAATTTGTAAAAATAAAAAATGTGAAACAAATACAAACAAAACAGGACTTCTATCAGTCACCACTTTTCAATGTATCTCTCCAATTTCTGGAGTATCAGGAGAAGAAATCTTCATTCATAACATAAAAACATAGTATTTCTATGTTATGAAAATTTCAGTATTAATTTCAAACTGAAAGTAGACTGCAATACCATCTTCATCACCGCAATACTAGCTTCAATTTTTGTCACACCATACTTTACAGATTCTGCCCTCAATCAGTCAAACAATCAACCAATCTAGGGAGACACAAGGTATGTCAAATACATAAGAGCTACTTATATTTACAAAATTATCACCAATTCATAACAACTATTTCAATTTATTTATATATATATAAGCTTCTCCTGCTTTCTGTCACCTCCTCAATAAGGAAATCCACAAAGTACATAAAATGACTTTTGAAATCCAACACAACACAATTTTGCTTCAGCCAACTTATAAAAACACAACAAACTTGTAACTCAGACCCTTCTAATACAAAGATTATGGTCAACTTACAAAAAACCAGTCATCTTTCACTTAAAAAACAGAGTGACAGGACCCTTTCTATGACATGAATGTGCATTATATAAACTTTATAACATAAACTACTGCTATGAGGTGTGATAAGTTACAAAATCTACTTGATGATGATCACTAAAACATACTATTGCTATTTGTATGAAACTAAATAAATGAATAAACAAGATCTTTTGCTCTAATGGTTGCTCATGGTTTATATTTTTCTGGTCTTTTTTGTCTTTCTAATATTTCTTTAAACTAGAAAACCCAACAGAAACATTTATAATCATAAGGCCCAACTTTCTGAACACAGAAAATGCAATCATGTTATTTAAGTACCACCCCGTCACTGAAAATCAACACACAACTTCCTTCTTCACCTCTATACTTCCTGTTACGGCTAACTTCTTTTTCCTAACTCTGCACCAGAATATGAATTAATCAGAACAGCAATAAAAAGACATGCTTCACCCACCAATTTGTTATATTCTAACTGAAACATGTAAGATCACTGCAAGTTCAGTTCCTCTTCATGCATATTCTGTAACATCCAATATCTAGCAACTTCCTAATTCTAATAATACTGTCACTGAAGATTTAAGTCTTCTGGGACATAATGCCATTTTAACTGCTCAATGGTTATGGATTTTTGAAGGATCACAATGCCTTCAAATTCAATGTCAGACAGTATGTTCCTATGAAATGTCAGTAATTATATATCAATTGAAAGTATCACATCACAAAAGACTTTTAATTTTCATTAACACTGCTGTCATAACCTCAAAACCAGCATCTCTTTCACAGTTGCATGTAAAGTTTTGTTCTGTTTACTGGTTCATTATGCTTTCCCTATCTCAGACTACATGACAGGAGTTGCCAGCCAGACAAGCTCCAGGAGCTGCACTTTTGGATGCAACTTAGGCAAGAGCCATGCATTAACAAAATAAGATATTTTTGCCTTACTTCATGGCTTCTTGTTTCTGGTTATCCAAACGTAACGGTTAGTTTCAGTTAGTTACACAACTCCTTCCTCTTGCAAATGTTTTAAAATGTCATTCAAAGTCAGCCTCATGTGTATGTAAACTACCCAAATACTACTTTTTGCACAAACTTGAATTAACTGCACCAGTGAATAAAAATGATTCAGTTTGCAATATCAAAAGTTTTATATGTAGGAAACACAATGATTCCATATAAAGATATTCACAAAGAGAAATGGTAATCAGCAGACGGCAGGACAGAGAACCAAATAGATCACGTTTTAATTAGTAATAGATTCGGGAGTGAAATAACAGACATCAGAGCACTAAGGGGACCAGACATTGGATCCGATCACAACTTATTGAAGATTCATTTTAAAGTGAAATTAAGGGTAAAAACTGAAAATAAATGAGAAAAGAAAAACGGTGAATATTTTTCAAAATCCAAAGTGGAAACAAGAATATGCTATAGAAATTAATAATAGGTTTGAAATACTGGAAAATTTGGACGATGAAGATAGTAATGACAATAATATTAATGAAAAATGGGAAAACATTAAAACAATGATCAAGGAAACTAAACAGCAGCTTATAGAAAAGCACAAAGGCACTGGAACATAAAAATAAATGGTACGATAAGGAATAAGAGAAGAAATGAAGAAAGCAAGAGGAAAGTGGTTGATAAAAGGAAAAAGGAAAAGCAGGAGTATCACCATAAAAGAAAAGAAGCCCACAAAATAATTAGGAAGAAGAAAAAGGTATACATGAAAAATGTAACAGAATCAACAGAAAAGGATCAAAAGCATAATAACATAAGAAAAATGTATCAAACAGTAAATCAATTGAAGAAACGATATCAACATAAATTTAGCATAATTAGGAACAAAAAAGGAGAATTGGCAATGAATACAAAGGAGAAAGCAGAAATATGGAAGGAATATTTTGACAAATTACTGAACACAGAAGAAACAAGGGAATTAATCAAAAACAGAAATAAATAAATTAGCGAAGTTGAAGTAGAACAGCTTACTATAGAAGACGTAAAAAAGGCAACAAGAAACTTAAAAAAATAACAAGGCGGCTGGAGCTGATGGAATACATCCGGAATTAATAAAATATGGATATAAACTACTGAATAGAATTTATGAACTAGTAAGACAAATTTGGTAGGAGGAAAGGATACCTGAAGAATGGAAGAAACAATATTTCCTATACACAAAAGAGGAGACAGAGATAGGTGTGAGAATTACAGGGGAACAGCACTAGGAAATGCAGCTTATGAAATTTTGTCGAATATAATATAGGGAAAAATTAAACCATATATTGAAAAAATTATGGGAGACTATCAGAATGGATTTAGGGATGGAAGAACAGTAATTTACAACACATTTGCATTGAAAATAATAAACAAGAATCT
>Ga0123353_10011421_pt1 | contig 12515 bp, 7 predicted proteins | sample TergutLab28metaG_3_FD_92763 | JGI IMG/M metagenome (GOLD analysis project Ga0123353, IMG submission 92763) | Labiotermes labralis P3 segment gut microbial communities from Petit-Saut dam, French Guiana - Lab288 P3 | ecosystem: Host-associated > Arthropoda: Insects > Digestive system > Gut ... | reverse complement strand
GGGTTTATATTTTCGGTGCCAGAAAAAAAAAAGGGGACTGTGAAGCACTGAGGGGGTTTTTCCTGCAAAGGGAACACTAAAAACCCCAAAGGAAAACCCCCCCCGGTTTGTTTTCCCCCCCCCCCCCACCAAAATGCCCACATTTGCTGGCCTAAGATCAGACTTGGGTTTCTGATGTATTTGTTAATATGGAGTTGGAACGGGTACCTGCTCAAGGGTAATTGCCAGAGATCTGTTCAGCCAAGTTTTAAGTCACTTGAAGTGTAGAGATATGCATTCTGTTGTGTTTCCATGCACTGGATATCTTTGTCTCAAAACTCTAAAATGTATATAGTTTAATACACAATGCTATCATTAGCATGGATTTTGTTGCATCAGTTTATAGTATGATTTGTGGATAATGAATTGGAAGGGACTTAGTGGTAAGATTTGACTATGGCACCTCTCAAATACAGAGCATGAGCTCTTTAAACTTAACCACACTGCTGGAACACCTTAGTCGTCTGCTAAAACTGATGTCACACTTTGTTGTCTGATTGAAATCGATACTTCTCGAGTTTTTTTTGTAAAAGCCCAGAGATAAAAGAAATGTAATTTGGAAGATCTGAAGCATATTGAGGATGAAGTTTACTGTATTCTGTGATGTATTGCCATGTAGGCTGGTAGAAGTTTTCAGAGGGACATGCTGCTTCCATTCATGTTCCGTGATGATGCATAGAGCAGGACACTCTGAAACATCTACAAATTTTTATATGACTACATGGCATCACATTCTGGAAGACAGGAAGCTTCATAGTCATTGTCATGATAATTCTGACCTTACTTGTGTTGAGGATGCTACAGTACCTCTCACCATATTTTATGTAACATGGATTTATGGGATTTGGTGTTGCACAGTGTACCAGTGGTTTACTGCTAGCTTGTCAGTATTGAATCTGATGTTTAGTAATAACTTTTTTCTATCACATCCTTGTCCATTTCAGGGATCATTAATATAATGTAGCTTCCATTCTGACATTCTGTTTTCAGGTGGTTTTAAACTTCTTTTTGAAGCAACTCGAACACCTTGGTACTTCAGATCATACCATTTTCAAAAAATATGTCATCTTCTTGAAAACACTGAGTAAAAGCAGGATATTTATTAATCTCTTTCGGTGCCTGGGCTCTCCCGCATACAAGGAAAATATTTATGATGCTATCCTTTTGACTTTATGCAAGGCTGGCTGGTAAGTTTGAGTTGTGATTTTCTGGGGAGAACTGTTGGTAGCTAAATTAAACTGCTGTCTGTCGCCTTTTGTGTTTCACTGTAAACAGCCATCTTTTATGTCCGTAAAGGTTCATTGGTGTGTTTACAAGGCCCACCATTGCTCCCCATCCCAAACCAGTTAAATTCATTGCACACATCACATAGAAACACACACACATGTATTTTCCCCAGTCTTCCTCTTGAGACCACTGTTACAAAAAGTGTTTTGTTATGTGCATGAAATATGTATAATGCTCTTAATTTTTCATAAACGAATAAGCTTTGTTCTATTGATTGAACCATTGTATGAACTATAAAACCTTATTTGCTACTGTGTTTCCCATCTACACTGTATATAAGTATAGAAATATACAAAATTAATATTGAAACCTTGGTACTTTGTTCCAATATAGAAGGATGCAGCCAACTGTTTTATATGCTGTTCATGCTTAAGTAAATCAGGAGGCAGTAAGGAAACAGCTGTGACAGCAGTAACAGTGAAGGGTAATGATATGCACCTGCACGATGGGCCTAGTTCTAAGAATGGAGTGTTGCACTTCAGTAGCAGTTATGACACTACCTGATTCTGGTCATTTTGTGTACTGTGTGTTAGAGGTCAAGTGGTTGGAATAGCATAGTTGGTATAGCAACTTGTTATGGGCTGGATGCCTTGGTTTTCAAATTCTAGTGGGTGCAAGAAAATACACAGTCCTCAGTTCATTTACTGTGCAGAAATTTCTTTGAATGTAAGCCATATGTGCAGATGGGATCAGCTGTATTTCATATTGTTTGTTATCCTAAATTCAGTGATCTATTATTTCAGTATCCAGAGCGTTATTAAAGTGGCAGAGACAGACCTTATGCAGTTGCTGCACAATTTTATCCGTGAAATAAATTACACTTCCAACAAAGGAGTTGATATAATCCTCTCTTACATTCTTCCAGAAAACAAAAAAAAGCATCCAACAATGTATAAAATAGTAGTACAAGTTATAAGGAATTGCAGTTTAAGATTGAATTTTCCCATCGATACGGTATGTAGAGTGATGTCTGTTGTTTGTTTACCTTATAGTCTTTCAGAGCTAATGGTCTTATGGAGGTAGGTTTGTCTGAAGAGTGTAACACTTTTTTCACTCACATTTGTAACCAAATTTTAATACAGCAGACCACAATGCCACACATTAACCTGAACCTGTCAGAAGTAAGCACTGGACTTCTCTGGTAAAGGTCTTGGCTTCAACACTGGCTGGACCCATCATGCATTTATCCATGTACATGTACCTTTCCTTTTTCTAACATTTGACGTAATGTAGTTAAAACTTCAAGTGCGTGGTGTGTCAGGTCCTCATTATGTTTTGTGACCACACAGAATTCTGGTCAACTCACTGCATATCGTCTTATCATAAGGAATAGCAGTCTACTGTATGGGCTGCACTGTTACTCCAGAGGCAGGCACACACTTAATAGTACACAACCAGAGGTATCTGTGTGTAGTATGTTTCCTAATATTTCCACTTCTGTTGCAATGTAGTACTTATTTTTGTCTGTTATTAAGGTGATGGGTCTGAGCCTTTGTCATATTATGTCACAACATATCATGTTATGTGATATCTTGTAACTGTGTAATTTGTCTATTGTGTGGAGTGTTCCATTAGCTGGACTTTACAAATACAGTATTACTGCTCTTATTTTTATTTTAAAATAAATATTAAATTACTGAATAATAAACAGGATTACCATGTTTTGTGTGGTCTGATGACATTGTTACTGCCGTTAAATTATGAAGGTAGTCGTATTCACTCAAACATCCTTAAAACATATTACTTTGAAATGCAATTAAGTACTGTCTTTGCAGCTCAAAATGAAAGAGTTTTCACATCTCTTGTTGATCATTATGAAAGTGCTTTATGCATTGCAGTGCTTCATAGGATGATATCATGAAATAAAATTGGACAATTCTTACAGAAAATAGTTTGGCAGGCTTCTGCTCAAGGTAACAGGAATTTTTGCAACAAAAGTAACATAGGTAAACAAAGTCACTTTAACATAAATTAAAGCAAGTTTTCTTCAACCAATCCTGATATGCTGCTTCAAAATCTGGTTGCAAAATTTTGCATGAAGTCACAGTTTTGATGACAAATTTAATGACCATTTTTAGTGCATGTTTATGCTTTTCAGCTGACTTGCATGATTTTGTCACAATCAGCTATTTTTGTACACATTAAAAAATGTGAAAATTTGCTGTGCTGTGTAATTGTATGTTTATTTTTACATAGAAATAAAAATATTAATGTAAATTTGAAGGTAATTGAACTGAATTGCATGCATTTGCTTTTACAGTCATTTGAAAGTCACTGAGTTTCCTCTGCTTTATAGTTCCTGCAGAAAGTACTTCTTGAGGATCGCATACGTATAGCGACAAGAATTGGAGGCCATGAATTTGATGTGATATATGAGTTGCAACAAATTTGTCCCAGCTTTCTTTCGGGTGTCTGGAATCAGCTCGAGGCCTTCATATTTGGCAATTTGTACAATGTGGACAGTTCAAAGCAGGAGGTGACCCTCAATTTCCTGGCACACATGTTTTCTGAAAAGGATTCTGACTTCGCATTTAAACACAGATATCTCTGGAACTGTTTTAAGTTTTGGTATGTGTCAGTTGATATACTAAAACATAAGGTATGATGTTGGCTTAAGATCTGGACATTTTAGGTTGTTTGTGTTACAGAGGAACCCAGGCTGCTAAACAGCCACAAGGTAAAGACATAAAAAAGTAAATGTTTTGCTGCCTAATCTCCATGTCATGAATATGTATTGTGGAGTGGAGATAAAGCTTACATTCTTAACTTTAATGTGAAATGAAGAAGTATGATCAGCTTGGAATTTTGGCCACTGGACTCCCAAGGGAGGAACCATGATACCACCAGAACAGGAAATTATATTGGACACAGAGCCAAACTGGATGAGACAGCAAAGATAGCAGTCTTGTGTCCAAGAATAAAATGCTACTTATCCAGCCTGATTGAACTTTTTCACATTGAAAAGTGTAGCACAGTTACTAAAGAGACATCATTATATTCGATTCTGTCATATAGTGTCTAAGTTTATATTGTCACTTCAGCAAATGACGTAGGTTGGTATCGTGCTAATTTTGTGTCTTTATTCGTTCAGTGTGGGTCACTCATCATTTGGGCGGTCGGTATTAGTTGAAGCAATGCCAGAGTTCCTGGTCAATCAACCTGATTTGTTTCAAGAAATAATACACATTTTTCAACGTCTGTCACATGACAGGGAGACTGAAATCAGGCTTAGTTTAATGAAAGCAATAAAGAAAGCTACAATGTTGAACTTGAATGTACTTCAGCATTCTACCCTTTTTGATCTTCTGAAGAGGGGGATCTATGATAAAAATGTAAGTATTCTGAACACCAACTGTGTCTCTGTGCTTTAATTGTTTTGCTCTTATTAAAAGCACTGTCTGTTGTGTCCAGCCTAATTTATTGCTTAGGAACAAGAATCTTTCTAGAGGTGACCACTGTTTGCCGTTGATTATTAACAATATTAGATTCATTGAAAATTGAGTGATTAAGCAGATGGTGGTTTTTTATGTACTCTCAGATTGTAATGATAGAAGTATCCATGAAAGAGGGTTATGCATACTATCAACATCAAACTTAATATCAGGACTGAAGATCTTACTACTACTCTAGCATGTCGAATCATTACTTAACACAAATTTTGGATCTGTTTAAATGAATTATTAAAAGTAAGCCATATGAACACAAACAGAGAGTGATGTGGCACAGCAGTCAAAATGGCATATATTTATTAAGTGAATGGAATTTTTAATGGAGGAAATGTTGCAACAGTGTTTTATTTTTATGCCATTTGGAGAGTTTAAATTCAATAAAATGAATTGTAATATATTTTTAAAATTACATCTTCTAAGTGTTGTACTTCATTCATTCATTCCATTGGCATGTGCAGAATGCGAAGATTCCTTGCTGTTCTCATGAGCTTCTTCTGTTCCTCTCCATTATGTACTTTTTCCTGCCACCCTTCTCCAACAACTATTCTTCCTTCCTCCCTCACTTCATCTTGCCATCTATTTCTTGGTCTGCCTCTCAATCTTGTTGTTCCCAAATTCATATAAAATACTCTTTTGGGAATTCTATTTTCTTCCATTCTCTGTACATGCCCAAACCAATGTAATCTATTTAACCTTACTGTCTCAGTTATAGTGGGTTTTATAACAACTGCACAGATTTCTTTATTGGTTAATATCCTCTAATTTTCTTTTCCATTGTCATATACTGGGTCTAAAATTCTTCTATACACTTTCCTTTCAAAAATGTTCATTTGGTTTCTGCCTCTCTTTGTCAATATCCAGGTTTCTGATGCATATGTTAGTGCCGTGTCTATTATTTTGTTCTTTGGTCTTAATTTTGGTTTCTTTGACATGTTTTTATTTTTAAAAAGTTTTTGTAGCATAAAGTATGTTTTGTTAGCATTTTCTGTTCTTTCTTGCAAGTCTATTTGGTAATTGTTGTCTTCATTAAGTATGACTTCTAAATATTTGAAATTTTCAGCTTTTTAAAATTTGTAATTTTTTTTATTTTCAAATGACCTACTTTATTTGTTTTAAACTGTTTTTCCTTTCCACTATCACATGTTTTGTCTTTTCTTGGTTTATCTGTATTCCTAACTTTCTGGCAATGTTTTCCATTTCTACAAAAAGTTTTCTTATTTCTATTTCATTTTTTCCAATTAATAAAATACCATCTGCATATGCTAATATATTCAATTGCTCTTTACCAATCGTTATACCACTAGGAACCATTTTTGTACTTTGTATCACTTTTTGTAATGGCAAATTAAATAATGTTGGTGATAAAGGGTCACCCTGTTTCAGTCCTGTGTTATTTTCAAAAAAAGATGACAATGCTCCTTCTATTCTAACGGCACTTCTTCTCTTTTGTATACATGTTTTACACATATTTATTAATTTAGTAGGAATTTTAAATTCTTCCATACATTTCCATAGCGTGTCTATATGTATAAAGTCATATATCCTTTTTAAGTCAATAAATAAATAGTGTATGCTTTGATTATACACCCAAATTTTCTTGTTTATTATTTTCAATGCAGATATTTTGTCAATTACAGATCTTCCATCTCTGAATCCATTCTGATATTCCCCCTTAATTTTTTCAATACATGGTTTAATTTTTCCCAATATTATATTCAACAAAATTTTGTAAGCTGCCTTTTCTAATGCTATTCCTCTGTAATTCTCACACCTAGCTCTGTCTCCTCTTTTGTGTATAGGAACTATTATTGTTTCTTTCCATTCTTCAGGTATCCTTTCCTCTTCCCAAATTTGTCTTACTAGTTCATAAATTCTATACAGTAATTTATTTTGGTCTTCTTCTATTGATTCTATTACATTTTTCATGTATATCTTTTTCTTATACCTAAATATTTTGTGAGCTTCTTTTCTTTTATGGTTATACCCCTGCACTTCTTTCTCCCTTCTTCCTTTTATCAGCCACTCTTCTCTTGCTTTCTTCATTTCTTCTATTCCAAACTTGCATTCCTCATCATACCATTTATTTTTTAATGTTTGTGTGCTTTCATCCTTTTCTATAAGCTAAGTGTTGTAATAATGGGAAAAAATCAAATATTGGCTGTAATTTTTGAGTGTTATTATGTCATGTCTTTGTGACTGATATAGCTGCATGTAATATGCTTTATTTAGTACTGTAATTACACCCATTATTTAATTTTGTCATGCAGTTGGTGAGGAGGAAACAAAAGATTGTTTTTGTGTCACATAATTCTCTGTCCCTTACACTAGTGCAATAGAGTCATTTACACTGCAGTCATTCTTCTCCATCTTTCACCACTGTAACATCTGTAGTGGAGCAATTTGCTGGCAAAGTCCAGAAACAAAGCACGTAAAATCTTATGACACCATTCTTATGCTTGTATTTATTCTTGCTTATTAGATTTTTCCTACAGTCTTCAATAAGCCTTACTGATGTCTATCCCTTTTGATATGAAGCTTTATTATGCACTGTGTGTGTTACGTTTGTAAGAAAAAGTCATTTTTAGGATTTTGAGATGAATTTTTGACATTAATAAATAAATATAATAACTACAACACTTTCTTTAAAACTACAAAATTGTATCATTTTATAAAAAAGAACAGCCAGTATTTCAGATTATTTTATTTCTAGACTTCTTTCCTATATGGAAATTGTCATATTACAAGAGAAGACAGGTACGTAAAAACATTGTGCAAAGTATATGGGGTAGTTGTGATACATTTGTCAATAATGTGAGATGTGCTATGCATCCTGTTGATTGGGAGTAATGGTGTCCACTCTTTCAGGAAGCATGCTTTAATCATGTTCAGATACAATTTTGTTCTATTTTCATAGTTTGATTTACTACCTGTCATTCTTTTTATTATTAATATACAGGGCTAATATTTTATGTTGTGTGACTGGAAGCTAAGAACCAAGTACAGATATTTAATGCCAAATTTCACACATACTTTCATGCCCTATGCAGGATTGGAAGCTTTCTACAGTGCAAACAAAGACTTCAAGGTTGTATGCTACAGGTTGAGAAATTTAACTTCTAAAATTCCCAGATAAATTAGTTTTGGCACAAATTTTGGTCTTGTTTTCTTCAAATGCATTTGTTTTATTTTGATGTAAGTACATTGTATCTTGTACAGTTTATTATCAAGAACAACAAATGCTCAACATTTTTATTTTAACAATATTTTGTATATCGTAAGCACTCCTGCATGTTTCGATACATCCACATCATCTTCAGGGAATCTTTTCCTTCTACTTTGCTAAAGTTATAAAAGCATTAGGGTTACACATTCAATAAAATCAGTAGATTAAAATGTTTACATATGTGATCATTATAGTTGATGATAAAACAAAATCTATAAAACATTGTGCGCTGTGTCAACTATTATAATACAGTACATAGAAGTTGTTAGCTTTGCGGTTCATCAAAACATGCAGGAGTATTTACAATATATAAAATATTGTTAATATATATGTGTTGTGCATTTGTTGGTCTGGATAATAAGCTTTTATTGTAGTTGAACTTTGTAAAAAAATAAAACTTCCGAAGTGTCTTGGAGGATGCTGAGCCCGTCTCTCCCACCAAATCTTTCTGAGAATCAGCTGAGACATCAGCTGTGAGATGAGATAAATTCTGCAAGTAAATGTACAGCCTAAGCACCAAACCATGAAGCTGTATAGAATTGGTGGTTGTAAAGTGCAGTGTACTTTGACTGTTATAACTTGATGTCAGTAAGTGGTCTGCTTCACATTCTAGTAACTTTGCTCATGGGGGCAGGAGTCCGCATTAACCTTTGAATAGGAGGCTTGGCAAACACCAGATCTGGTCTAAGCACATTAGTGGCTATAATTAAACCTCATCTTACAGCCTGTAGTAACTCAGTCTTTGAGCATATGCCTCACAAATTACAGTAGCTGCTGTTTCAACTGTCTAGCCATTGCTGCCCTGTTCAGTGTAATGTAATGTTTTTATAGTAGGCATGTACTTTCATTACCTTCCTTCAAATGGCGAGGGATAACAGTGATAACTGGAGGTATACAGGGACTCAACTTTTTTGCAGGAAATTGTGCTCAAAGAAGCACTGATTACTTTAGGACTGATTTACAGAAGAATCACTGATGGTGAGCACCGCAACATGATGGGGAAAGCTGAGTGGCTTGCCAACACACTGATGCATCTTTATGTAACTCCATATGATATGAATATTTACATGTAAGTTACAAAATTGTGACTCACTTCTCTCGTTTGTTATTAATATGCTACAGACAGAATTCAGTTGAAACTACAGTCAGTAATACATTAGAGAAGGCATAGACTTAATGTGGCTCTGCAGGGTACTTTCTTTAAGAAGAATGTAGAGTAGACAGTCAGATGCTGTGGAAGTTATTGTTTGAATGCCTTTTATGAGTTACTTGGGATTCTGACATCTTGATCGTATATGGCTTATTTGGTGTCATTTCTATAGCGTCCAGAATATGAATTTTCTGGGCTTTTGGGCATCACTCACTGAGATTTTTATACATTAACTATAAGTAATGAAATTTATTTTGGTGTACATTTGACTCACTACCACACAGCAGTTATTGTAACACTATAAAGTACTTGAAAGAGAGCCCTGTATTTTGTTGTGGGGAAACAATATATCTTAGAGTCTCATGGATGGAAACTTGTGAACATTTAAGAAATAAGGACAAATCATCCGTTCCACACAATATTTGGAAAAAATTAGCCCAAGAATTATCTACGCATACATTCTGGATGTAGGAAGTCAGAGGTGATGTAAAGACACTTATTAAATATCAAGTCAGTTTCTGCTGACAGTTTGAGTGTCAGTTGAATCTTGCAGCCATGACTGATTTTTGTTGTACTTGGATGAATGAGCTGTTCCGGAGTGTATATTAACTCGAGGAGTATTTCCGCAATTTGTAATGAATGCATAGGTTAATTTAAAATGTTTACAAGGTGTTCTGTTGCAAAGTGTATTTACCCTAACCATAATATATTTTGATGCACTAATTTGATTTTCAGGTGGATGTTTATTTATGCATTATGTCTATTTGTGTATATACAGGAAAACAAGAATTTATCATTGGTCAAGAATCTGACTGAATACTTCTGTATAGGAGTTGCTTATGTTCTTTCCTTACCAGATAAGTAACTTTTTGTAACAAACCAAGAATTTCTCTGCCATTATGGCACTCAGATGTTCTTTGCTGTGTTTGTAAGAGCATACTAATATTTCTTACCCCAAATCAGTTGAGTTCAGTAAACGTCCTCACATCTTATGTCCATGTGATCCATTCTAATATTATCACCTCTTCCACTGTTAGGTCTCCTGAGTGGTTACTTCCCTTCAGGTGTTCTGATTGAAATTTTGTGTGCATTTGTTCTTTGCCTTATTTTTATCTCTTCATTTGATCACTCTATTGTTAGGTGAAGATTACAAATCATGAAGCTTCTCAGTGTGCATGATTTTTTAAACTTCCATTGATTTCCTGTCTCTTACTTCTGAGTATTTTCCTTGGTACCTCATTCTCAAACTGTCTTGATCTATACTTTTTTCTTAGTTCAGGAGACTAGACACAGAGGACAATCAATAATATTTTATTGCTCCTTTCCCCATTGATGACCATTTATTTTCTGATAGTTACTTAGACTTTATAACTAATTATGATGTGTGTGTGTTTCAATACTTTGACACTTTCAAGAAGTGCATTCCTAGAAACAGAAACATTAAAAGAATTTAACCTGTGCAAGATTGAATTTAATGTGGAAAGAAGTATGTTTTAACTCTTTCCATGCCATGAACAAGACATTTTCAGTAAAAAGAGGTTAGTTTGCTTAGGACATCTGTGGTGTTTGACACTGCCACTGTAATCAATACTCTGTGCCACGTTTTGTTATTCAGGTATTTTTTAATTATGGTTTGCTTAGAAAGAATTTTTTTTTTCAGCATGAAGGAGTTAAGCATGCAACATGACAGCAGTCAGCAGAGTGATCCAGTATTGTACTGAACAGTTTCAACATTTTTAATTGAAGGCCTATTTTGTAAGCTAGTAAGACATTATAAACTGCTTAACATTACACTTGTCCTTGTAGATGTCAAATTGAGGAGATGATAGTGAAATGTTTGGTACCAAGTGAGCTGCCTACAGACCAGAGAATGAAGAAACTGCTGGAGTTGTGGTGTCTATTTGATGATGAATCTCGCAGCAATTTTCATCACTTTCAGACATTAAAGAAAAGGTCAGTGTAATGTGTAACTTCTGATTGGACTGACTGTCATCAACCAGTTACTTGCTTCATATTTGGAAGGTTATGTGTTCAATTCCCTGTCCATAACACAGCCATCCTTCCTGTAATTTTGTAGCTTCCTTCATTGTGGCTACACAAATGCATGGATAGTTTTTATAATACCTTTGCATGTATATAATCTGTTGTTATAGCAACTGAATCTAGTAACTATGATTTTCTGTTGCTACAGAGCTTATGAAACTGTACTGCAGCTCCTCTCCTTGTACCAAGAGCCTTCTGCTGATGAACTGTTTCCCATTCAACTAGTATGGACGAGAGCAATGCTAGCAGGGAAGATTGCTATGACTATGGGATGTCAGGAAGATGTACATAAGAGACTTCTATTGTTGACAGAGGAACTGGCAGAGAACAGGGAACTGTTAAATTTCTTGCAGGAATATGTGACTGAAAATAACTCCATTGAGGACTGTGAGCGTCTGTGGGTACGTAACCCCTCTAATCTATGTACAGGGATATGTAAAAGAACCAAACTTCTTTGAAGATTATAAGCATCTGTGGGTGAGTGCTTAGTGAAAGCTCCCTACAGTCTTTAGATAAGTTTTAAAATTTATATCCAAGGATTCTGTTACTCTGGAATACAGTGCTACCTAAGTAGGTAATTGAACTCTGAAGTTTATTTAGTGTCTTCATCTTCAGTCGCTGTGATGTCCTTCCCCTAGGACTTGTTGGCTCTTGGGGAAAAGGACACTACATTGCCTTAAAATACAGGATCAAAATACAGTATCATATTGTAGAAGAACAGAACCCTCAGCTACACAAGTGCAAAAACCTTGTCACCATTGGTCTAGCCCAGTTTATTTATAGTGTCTTTGTGTTTTAGCTACTCACATTTATAATTTTTTCTGCTGCTTTTTAATCTCATGTCCCCTAATGTAGTCAACTCTTGCTTTGTTCTCCATCCATTGAGGTCACCTGCCTTTTTTTTAAGAGACATAACTCTTGGATGAGCTGCCTGCTATTGCACCATAATAACTAAGAAATATATATATATACACACACACATACATACATATGTATGTATGTAAATACACACACACACACAGATTTGTACATACGTGTGACATGTATGTATGTATGTATGTACACATATACTCTACGTACAAATGTAGGTACATAGTGTTATGTCAGTACAACTCTATAAGCAGTTCCCCTTGTTAGGTCAAATATTGTCCTCAGCACTCTGTTCATGTATGCTCTTAATCTTATTCTCCTCTTACTGTTGAAGACCACCATACCATCACAAAAGAGGGAGTAAAATTACGGTTTTGTATGTTTTGATCTTTACATTTTTAGAAGCAAATGTGAAGACAAAAGATTTTGAGTTGAATGGTAGCAAATATTCCCT
>Ga0123353_10011420_pt1 | contig 12515 bp, 8 predicted proteins | sample TergutLab28metaG_3_FD_92763 | JGI IMG/M metagenome (GOLD analysis project Ga0123353, IMG submission 92763) | Labiotermes labralis P3 segment gut microbial communities from Petit-Saut dam, French Guiana - Lab288 P3 | ecosystem: Host-associated > Arthropoda: Insects > Digestive system > Gut ... | reverse complement strand
CCTTTATTCAATGCGTAACGATCTCTGGCAAAAACAGATCCTGTTAAAGCGTAAGCAGAAGTTTGGTCGCACAATTGCAGCGTTTCTTCATATTTATTGTCATCGTAAACATAAACGGTCAATACCGGTCCGAAGATTTCATCTACCATAGATTCATAATCCGGGGTTTTTGCCAAGATAATGGTAGGCTCTACAAAATAGCCTACCGATTTATCGTAGCCGCCGCCCATCGCGATTTCCGCGTTTGGAGAAGCTTTGGCGCGATCAATGTAACCGGCAATATTGTCAAACGATTTTTCGTCAATTACGGCATTGATGAAATTGGAGAAGTCGCGCACATCGCCCATTTTCACCGTTTTCATCATCTCTTTAACGTGGTTTAATGTGGTCTCCCATAACGACTTAGGAATGTAGCTACGAGAAGCTGCCGAACATTTTTGTCCTTGATATTCAAATGCGCCGCGGAGCAGGGCTACTGCCAATTCGCGCGCGTCTGTCGAATGGTGTGCAAAGATAAAGTCCTTCCCGCCAGTTTCGCCTACAATTTTCGGATAGGTTTTGTAATTGTTGATGTTCGCTCCGATGGTTGTCCAAAACGCATTAAACACTTCGGTACTTCCGGTGAAGTGAACGCCTGCAAAATCAGGAGAATTGAACACCACGTTGCTAATAACTGAGCCGCTGCCGGGCAAGAAGTTGATTACGCCATCGGGAATGCCTGCTTCTTTGAACACTTGCATCAAATAATAGTTGGATAAGATAGCGGTAGTTGCAGGTTTCCAAATCGTTACGTTGCCCATTAACGCAGGGGCAATATTCAAATTAGCCGCAATTGCGGTAAAGTTAAACGGAGTAATGGCATAAACAAACCCTTCTAATGGTCTGTATTCCAATCTATTGATTACAGTTGTATCGGAAACGGGTTGTTGTGCATAAATTTGCGAAGCAAAATAAGCGTTAAAGCGCAAGAAGTCAATACATTCGCAAGGCGTGTCAATTTCGGCTTGGAATGGACTTTTGCCTTGTCCGAGCATCGTAGCGGCACTCAACAGATAGCGGTATTTCTTCGACATCAGCTCAGCGGCTTTCATCATAATGGAAGCGCGTTCTACCCAAGGCATCTCTTCCCATTGTTTCTTGGCTGCCATTGCGGCATCAATCGCCATTTTTACTTCTTTTTCCGTTACTTGGTGATAGTTTGCTAACACATGCTGGTGCTCGGTGGGCATCACCACTTTGCCCATCTTTCCGGTTTTAACCTCTTTTCCGCCAATAATCAAGGGAATTTCGATCACCTGATTGTATTGTCTTTCAAGTTCGGTTTGCAATGCAGCGCGCTCGGGAGTTCCGGGGGCATAAGAATAGATAGGTTCGTTGATAGGTTGTTTGAAATGAAATAATTGATTGTTCATACTATTAATGATTTACGTTAATGGTTTTTCGGGGGCGAAGATAGATTTTTTTCAATGACAGCCGTCTGCTTAGTGCGTAATTTTATACACCAACTCTTTTAACAACTCTTCATCAGCCAGACTGCTTTCTACCCCTTTAGTTTTGGCATCATATTCACGTAAAATGCTGATATTTTTTTGAAGTTCCAATACAGAATGAGTTTGTGCATATTGCACATTAATTTTCTGAATAAAAGCATTATTCCCAAAAATTTGATTTTTAGCCTCTATCGATTTGTCAGATAAATTATAAGCTAACATTTTCAAATAAAATGAAGCCAAGCTATTAATAGTTTGCACATTAGGTGTTTGCTTAATATTTTGACAGAAATAATGTACAATTTTATATGCTTTATCAATTTTCCGTTCTGCCAGCGCATTTTGAAGCTCAAATACATTGTACTCCTTGCTTATTCCGATATGTTTTTCCACAATATCGGTTGTAATTTCACTGTTTGGTGGCAGAAAAATCGTGAGCTTTTTAAACTCATTATCAATGCGCGACAAATCCACTCCTATATTCTCTGCCAACAAATTCGCTACAACAGGCTGTATTTTAAACTGATACTTGCCTACATGAGTTTGAATCCATGCCGGCAATTTATACTCTTTCATCTTTTCGGAATGAAAAACCACGCCGTTTTTTTCAACTGCCTTTAATTGCGTGGCTCTTAACGTAGCGTATTTATAGCAAATCACCACGATAGCCGTTTGCGCGGGATTTTCCGCATATTTAACCAACCGTTCAATATTTTTCAACTCTTTGGCTTCCTTAACAATCACTACCCGCTTTTCCGTGCCGAACGGAAACTCTTTGGCTAATGCGATGACCTCGTCGGCATCGGTTTCCTTGCCATACACCAAAATCTGATTAAAATCGCGCTGCTCTTCCGGCATGGCGTGTTCTTCAATATAGTTTGAAATTTCATCAATGTAAAAAGGTTCGTCTCCCATTAAGAAATAGAGTGGGGCGAATTGGTTTTTTTGGAGTTGGGTGGTGATTTGGTCGTAGGTCATTGGAGCATTCTAAATTTATTTATGACGCGAATTAACATGAAATTTTAAGATTACAGATAGCAATCAAAAAAAACTAAAAAAAGTTCTTTGTTTAACAATTTTAACTGTACGATATTTTCGTACAACTAATTTCAACCTACTACAAATTGTAGTCGTTTCATTTTGTCAAGAGGCAACGTGATTTTTTTTGCTTTTCCCCGCCAACTGCCCGCACGCCGCCGCAATATCCCTCCCTCTGCTTTGCCGCACGTTCACAATCAAGTTTTTAGATTCTAAATGTGCAACAAAAGCCGCTTTTTTCTCCGGTGTGGATGGTTGAAAGTGCGTATCGGTAGCGTTATACTCTATAATATTGATTTTCACGGGAAATGCTTTGCAAAAACGACAGAGTTTTTCGGCATCTTCCAAACTGTCGTTTATTTTGTGTAACAGCACGTATTCTATCGTAATCCGTTGGTTCGTTTTTTCAACGTAGTAGCGCAACGCGTCTTGCAGTTCTTGAAGCGTATTGGTTTGGTTCACAGGAATTAATCGGGAGCGTTTGTCGTCATCTGCCGTATGCAGCGACACTGCCAAATTTGCCTTAAAACCGTCATTTGCTAATTTTCTGATTCCCGCCGTAATGCCCACTGTAGAAAGCGTAATGCGTGAGGGGGATAGCCCATTCTCGGTTGGAGAGGTTAATATGGCAATCGCTTTGAAGATGTTATCGTAATTCAGCAGCGGCTCGCCCATGCCCATAAACACGATGTTGCTGAGGGGTATTCCGTAAACTTCCACGGCGCGCCGGTTCATCAGCACGTATTGGTCAATGATTTCCCAAAAGCGGAGTTGCCGTGTGAACCCAAGCGTTCCGGTGGCGCAAAACGAGCATTTGAGGGCACAACCAACCTGCGACGATACGCACGCCGTTACCCTGCCCTGCGAAGGGATCAGCACGCCTTCAATCTGTTCATCATCAAACAAACGAAACAATATTTTTATCGTTTTATCCGAACTTACTGCCTCTTTTTCAATTTTTGTTTGCAGAAAAGAGAAATTTTCTTGCAACTTTTCTTGCAGATTTTTCGGAATATTGATCATTTCTTCAAAAGAAGTAACATTTTTCTTCCACAACCAATCGTGTAATTGCTTTGCCCGAAATGGTTTTTCGTTATGTTGTTGCAAAAAGTGCGAAAGTTGCTCGGAAGAAGTTTCTCGGATATCCATGTTTGATTAAGAATTTTGCAAAGAAACTCTTTTTTTTTAAAACACCAAATAATGGTTTCTTCTCTTTCATTTGTCTTATAAGAAAAAAGATACTTTTGTGCTGTAAAAAAACGCTACTATAATTGAGACAAGAAGTTGACATCGCTGATTTAAAAGCCGGAAATATCAAAGTTTTTGAAATGCTTTTCAAGCAATGGTATGAGCCGTTGTGCCGGTATGCGTACAGCATGCTTCACAATGAGGAGGAAGCGGAGGATATGGTGCAGAAAACATTCTGCAAATTGTGGGAGCAGCGCGAAAAAATGGAAATTCACACCTCAATAAAATCTTATCTGTATAGAATGGTACACAACGCTTGTCTAAACAAAATAAAACAGTGGCAAATGCAATCGGAGCACCACGAGATGATTATCTATAGCAGCGTTACAGCTACCAATCATGTAGAACAGATGTTGGTACACAAAGAGTTACACAGCCAAATTGAGCTTGCCATTGCCGAACTTCCCGAAAGATGCAGAGAAGTGTTTTTGCTGAGCCGGATGCAGCATCTATCTTATATTCAAATTGCGCAAAAAATGCAAATATCGCCCAATACGGTAGAAACACAAATCGTTAAAGCATTGAAAATGTTACGAGTAAAACTAAAAGATTATCTCATGGTAGGAGGTTGCCTGTTGTTATACTTGTTAAAATAATGAATAATGAATAATGAATAATGAATAATGAATAATGAATAATGAATAATGAAATTGATATAATTCTGGCGCGCTATTTTAGCGGGGAAGCTACTGAAAAAGAGCTTCAAGCCTTAGATGTTTGGTTGTCCGAGTCTGATGAAAATGAAAAACAGTTTCATCAAATGACTTTATTGTATCAATATGCCGGACAAACCGGTGATTTGCCTACTGTGGATACCGAAAAAGCATTGACCCAATTTAAAAACTACATATCTGAAAAACAGATAAATAGCAACAAGCCGATTTTCACTATTTCAAGAATTTGGAGAGCTGCTGCCGCCATTGCTATTTTAGTGATCGGAACTTTTGCCCTGTTTCATTTCATCAACCCATCTTCAAAAACGGTTCGGTTAATAGCGGTAGAAACTCAGAAAACGTTTACCATATTTGAAAATACTGAGGTGACATTGTTTCCCGGAACTGAAATCATTTTTCATACACAATCAAATCGTGAAGTTCAACTCATAGGAAAAGCCACTTTTAAGATTGATTCAGAAATATCTGGAGGGATTTTAGTCCAAGCAGGCGAAACTTATATTGAAGATGTTGGCACAATTTTTACAGTAGATGCTTCCACTCTCAATATATCTATAACTGTTGAAGTTACCGATGGCGAGGTGTGGTTTTATACGGATATTAACAGCGGTGTTTATATAAAAGCCAATGAAGGTGCAGTGTATAATGTTCAAACAAAACAATTTACGATGATTGAACGTAGCGGCGAACCTATGTGTTCGCCCACAACCGAACGTAGCGGCGAACCTATGTGTTCGCCCACAACCGAACGTAGCGGCGAACCTATGTGTTCGCCCACAACCGAACGTAGCGGCGAACCTACGTGTTCACCCACAACGCCCCTACAACCCGAATTGGTGTTTCAAAACACCTCTTTAACCACCGCCATAGATTTAATCAAAACACGTTACGGCGTAGATATTATGATTAATTCAAACGAACTAAATGAGATGTTGCTGAATGTAAGTTTTGATAATCATGAATCGGTTGAATATGTGTTGGATATTATTGCGGCAACCATTTTTGCACGTGTAGAAAAGCGAGGAAATCAATATATTATTACTTCAGATGATTAATATGAAATACTCAAAACGACATATCGCCATTCAAATAGTTATGGTTCTCTTATTATCCTTTTCGGGATTTATTTTTGCTCAAAACGATCCGTTAGAGAAGCCCATTACGCTACAATTACAGGACGAGTCGTTTGAAAATCTGTTGGCACTAATTACGGAACAAACCGGCGTGAAGTTCTCCTATAGCTCGCAATTGATAAATCCAAAGGAAGAAGTAACGATTGATATTCAAAATAAAACTGTAAAAGAAGTTCTTTTTACTGTGCTTCCTGTTGATATTTCTTATAAAAAAATAGGCGAACATATTGTTTTTTATGCGGAAAAAGGAGAAAAGCAGGGGATTGCGGGTCAAGCCCGCAATGACAATGGTGTTTCTCAAAAAAATACACCTGCAAATAATGGTTCAACTACAGATAGCTGTCTTAACACTGTAAGTTTAACCCAAGAAGAAGAAATGAAAACACATATAGCAGGATTAATGTTGGCCGCCGCCACAGCAATTATGCCTGTAGCAGCACAGGATACACAAGAAAATAAGTCCGTACAAAACATTGAAAACCAGCAACAAATTGCATGCAAACCGATTCAGGTTGCTTTTATTTATCCCTTAGGCACAGGATTCGTTAAAACCGCCGAAAACTGTTACCACGTATCCATTAATGTTTTAGGCGGGGTAACCGGACAAACCAAAGGATTCGAGCTTGGCAGCTTATTTAATATTAACAAATATGGAGCTACCGGCGTGCAATTTGCGGGATTGTTCAATGCTACCGGAGAAGGAAAATCCGGTATGAGCAGTCATAATCTTCAATTTGCAGGGCTTTTCAACCACACTAAAAAAGGAAAATCTGCACAATTTGCCGGACTTTTTAATATTGGGGATACTGCATATTTTCAAGCGGGCGGTCTCTTCAATGTGGCGAAAGAAGCAGGCTTTCAGGCTGGCGGGCTTTTTAATATCGCAAATAAAACCGTTTTTCAGGCAGCCGGTGTTTTCAATAATGGAGGCACTGCTCATTTCCAGGCAGCCGGCGTTTGGAACACTGCTAAAGAAACGAAATGCCAAATCGCCGGAATTGCCAATGTTGCTCAAGAGTCAGCCTGTCAAATTGCAAGTATTGTGAATGTTACTAAAAAAGGTCGTTTCCAGATGGGGTTGATCAACGTGCGCGATACGGCAGATGGGGTTTCTTTAGGATTGATTAATATTGTAAAAAAAGGCGGCGTTTTAGAAGCAGGGATTGAAGCAGGGGAATTTATACATACTGCGCTCACCTTTCGTTCAGGAGTGCAGTATTTGTATTCAATACTTTTTGTGGGGTATAATTATACTGAGCATTATTGGTCATGGGGTGCGGGATTGGGAACGAGTATAAAATTGGTAGGGAATTTAAGTCTTAACTTAGAACTTACTGAAAGAACAATATTTAGAAATGTCAGCCGCTTCCCAATTAACTCTCTCATTCAATTTAATCCTGTACTTAATTACCGTTTTGCTAAACATTTTAAAATTTATGCAGGTCCGAGCATTAATTTTCTATTTCAACAACATAATCAATATCTTGGAGATTTCGATCCTACGAAAATTTGTCAGATAAAAACCCCATATAGTTTATATCACCGGTCTTCTTATTCTCCAATAATGACATATGAAAGAACATTCGATATATGGATAGGCATTGTCGGCGGAATAAAATTCTAATAAAAATCAACAATAATTTTAAAAACAAAAAAATGAAAAACCAAACAAAAAAAACATCTCTATTGCTCGCCCTAGCAGCAATCATCGCCATCTTATTTAGCGCCTGTTGTAAAGAAACAGAACGTGAATTAACCTCAAAAGAGATACAGATTTCCGGAGAAATTAAGGGTATCATTATTGAGGGACCTTGGGAAGTAGTTGTTACACAAGATAGTGAAAACAACAGCGCTTCCATTGAGTACAATGTCCCTGATAACAAAATTAGAACCGAATTGCGCTCCAACGGATATTTGTTTATTAGAGTATCCTCTTTAAATAACTATTGCAATGTAAAATTAAAAGCTACTATTAAGGCGACCGCGCTCGAAAACATTGAAGGCAGCGGAGCCGCTATCATCTATACCTACGGGCAGTTTAACACCTCTACCGATATTACATTATCCGGAGCCTCTAAAATAGATGGTTTTTTGTGCGAAGGCAATGCAAACATCACGCTTAGCGGAGCTTCCATAGTAAAAAAGTGCACTATTAAAGGCGATCGTTTAGATGCCAAACTTTCTGGCGCTTCGGATGCCACTTTCCGTGATGTGGAAGTAACCCATTGCAAGATTAACGCAGCGGGCGCATCAAAGGTTATAGGCAGCGGTTATGCTGAAGAAGCCTCATTCACAGGCTCCGGTGCTTCTCTCTTTCATACTTTTGATTTGGAATCAGAAAAATTAGAGATTGACCTTTCCGGTGCTTCTTCTGCAGAAGTTACCGTAAATTATAGTATTAGAGGGCGTCTTACCGGTGCTTCAATATTGAAATACAAAAAGGCTACAGATGTGATGGTTACAACAAATGGTGGGGCGAAAATTACTAAAGTTGATTGACAATTGAAAATAAAAATCACCTGACTTTATGTATATCCTGTTACCTCAAACTCTCATAAATCTTCTCATGCACCAACAGCCGAATTTTGCTCTTAGAGAGCAGATTGGGTTCAACGTTCGGATATACGCGATTGGATAGAAAAATGTAAATCAACTCTTCTTTAGGATCGCACCAAAAAACAGTTCCTGTAAATCCTTGATGACCAAAGGTGTTGGCATTTGCATGTTTAGGCAAAATCTCAGACGGTTTTTCTGCACTTGGCGTATCAAATCCTAACGTCCGGCGTTTTGTTCCGTTGCAACTATAAGGAGCCGTAAACAGTTGCACCGTTTTTTCACTGATATAACGTTTTCCGTTGTAAGTACCTTTGTTCATGAGCATTTGTAAAATAACTGACAAATCTTGCGCTGTTGAAAACAATCCGGAATTGCCGGCAAACCCGCCAAATAAAGCAGAAGCTTGGTCGTGAACATAGCCATGAACCACTTGCCGGCGAAATGAAGTATCTTGCTCCGTTGGTGCAATCCTTTCTAAATCAACATCTTTCAACACAGAATTAAAGCAGGTGTTTTTCAATCCCAACGGTTCATAAAACTCAGTAAGAATAAATTCCTCGTACGATTTTCGAGTAATATTTTCTATCATTTCTTTCAAAAGAATAAACCCTAAATCGCTATATAAGTATCTTTTAGGTTTTAAATTGCTATCATAAATTACTTTTCGGATCGTATCTTGATAGGCTGGATTTAAAAACAGGTTTTTCGCCACAGGAATATTAAAAATTTCCGTTTCAACATCGTTCAAATAGATTGTTCTTACAGAATCAATCTCCAAATCTTTATGAAAAGGAATAAAAGCTTGTAACCCTGAAGTGTGAGTCAATAATTCTTCAATACGTAAACGACTTTTATTGCTTCCTTTTAACCATGGTACAAATTTTCCAATCGTATCTTTTAATGAAAACTTTTTTTCGTCGTATAATTTCATGAGAGCCAGTGTTGTAGCAAGTGGCTTCGTGATAGATGCCACATCATACAATGTGTGCGCCGTTACTTGATTTTCTTTTTGATAATTGATTGTCCCGTAATTTTTTGCAAACAAAGTTTTTCCGGTTTTAAGCACCAAAATTTGACATCCGGGGAAAATATGGTCTTTTATTCCTTTTTCAATAATTTGATCAATTTCTTCGCTATATTTTCCCTGCAAAAAGTATAGCTCTCCCTTCTCCTTTCTCCCTTCTCCTTTCTCCCTTGTATCTGTATTCGTTTGCGATTGATAATTTAAAACAGATACCGGCAACATCCCTTCAAAAGGCAATTCTCCAAAAATGCCTTGCAGCACTGCGCGTGTGCTGTTTTCCGTGCGCTGATACCCCACAATGACCGCATCAAACCTGTCCAATGATTTAAACTGCTCTAATGCGTACGGGTTTCCAAACAGCGATAAAATCACCTTTTTGGATTTTCCCAATTCGTTTAAAAATGCTACCGATTCTTGCGTAATGCCGTAATTTCTTGCCGGTGCTTGATTGGTACTGAGGTAAAGTACAATAACATTGTCATATTTTGAGAACTTTGCTATGGAAGCAGGAATCTCTTCTTTTTTTATGTTTTTATCAATTTTAACAAAAGGCAAATTAAACTCTTGGCTTATTTTTCTTGCAAAATTCTCGTTTTCATTATCTCCGATAAATAAAACTGCTACTAAGGGGGCTTTTTCTACTAAGGGTATTATGGTATTATTATTTTTTAGTAATGTTAATGCTTTTGTTTCTAATTGTTTAATTAAACTCTTTATCTTTTCATCGTTTAATTTTTGTGCTACATTAACGGAGCTTAAAGGTTCAAACGAGGTTAATCCCCATTTTTCTTTCATTTGTAGCACTTTTAAACACTTTTCGTTAATGCTCTCTTCTGAAATTTCGCCGGTTTCTACCGCTTTTCTTATTGCCGGAATAATTACACTCAACTCATTGGGCAGGAGCAGGAGATCTATGCCGGCTTGCAAGCATTTAATCTCTGCAACCGCGCCATTGGGGTAAGTTTTCCGCAATCCCTCCATTTCCATGCCATCGGTGATGATGATGCCGGGGAAGCCCATTTCGTTCCTAAGCAACTCAGTAACTGTTTTGTAGGAAATGGTAGAGATAGAGCCCGGTGCATCGTCTAATGCGGGAATATTCAAATGAGACACCATAATCATCTCGCAACCGGCTTCAATCATTTTCTGAAATGGATAAAGTTCTGTTTTCCAAAGTTCTTGCTTTGTTTTTTTGATGACCGGCAAACTGTAATGCGAATCTACTTCCGTATCGCCATGCCCCGGAAAATGCTTAGCACAAGCAATTACGCCGTGATCTTGCATGCCACGCATATATTCTAATGCTTTTTTCACCACCAATTCACGGTTTTCTCCAAACGAGCGACTGTTAATGACCGGATTTTTAGCATTATTATTCACATCCACACAAGGGGCAAAATTGAGGTGGATGCCCAGCATTTTGCATTGATTTGCCACTTCGCGACCCATTTCATAAATCAACTCATCGTTTGCCGCAGATAGTGCTCCCAAGGTCATTTGTCTTGGAAAAACGGGTACACTGTCTAAACGCATCGCAACGCCCCACTCCGCATCCATAGAAACCAACAGCGGAATTTTACTTACCGCTTGAATTTTATTGGTTAAATTGATTTCGCGCACCGGCCCACCTTGAAAAAAGCAGACCCCTCCGGGTTGGTATTTTTCTATTTCTTTGATTTTTTGGACATTATATTGTACATCTTTATTAGAATGAATGCGAATAAAAATGAGTTGAGCGATCTTTTCTTCTAAGGTCATTGTTTCAAGCTGTTGGGTTGCCCAGCTCTGTTGACATTCGGCATTTTTTGGAAAAATTAATAGGAAAATGACAAGTAATAGTAATGTTTTTTTTGCACACAAATGTGTTTTTGAGCTTGTCGAAATACGCAAATTATACATGATTGAGACAGATTTTTACAAACCTTAAACGATCAGTATCTATTTTTATTTAAAATTTGTCAATGAAGGAGGCGAAGATGTTTTGATTAGAATAAACAAGAAATATAATTTTGTAGCAGATATTTTACCGGAAAATCTCCGAATTTCTTCCAAATTCCACCTTTCCGAAATTTGTGTTTTTGTAAAAACTGCATTTTTCACCCACTTTTCTGCCTGAAAAACGATTTTTTCTGCAATTTTAAGTTTCTGATTATAAGAAAATTAATGTTATATTTGCCGGACTTAACCATTAAATTTAATACTTATGAACACTTACCAAGAGCTCACATGGGACGATCTTAAAGTAATGATCGCAGAAACCACACAACAAATGAAAGAAACCGACCGGCGATTAGAAAAACTTCGTGCTGAAGTAGTCAAGGATTTCAAAGAATTGAATCGCCAAATCGGTGGCATTACACGCAGCAACGGAGATATGGCAGAAGAGTTTTTCTTTAATGCTTTCAGAAAGGATAAAATTTTCATGAATGAGAAATATGATAAAATCCATAAAGGTTACTTCTATTCCATTGATGATATTAGAAATGAATTTGACATTGTTTTTATTAACGGGAAAAGCATTGCGATAGTTGAAGTAAAGTACAAAGCAAGACCCGATAACATTGATACGGAGCACTTAATTTCACGTGTAGAGCGTTTCAAAAAATTTGCACCGGAGTACAAAAACCACCACATTTACTTGGGCGTTGCCGCCATGTCTTTTAAAAGAGGGCTGGCTTCAACTTTGCACAAAGCCGGCATCGTTACCATTCATCCGGTAGGCAAGAAAATGGTGATATATGATAAGGAGGCGAAGGTGTTTTGATTAGAATGCAAACTCTTTTTTTCATTTCATGCGGCTGCTCGTATTTTGCGTTCGTGTGCGTTATCCCTGTTCCGTGTCGGGCGCAACTTTTAAATTGTTTAAATATCTACTATTATTTATAAAAAATTAAAATTACTCGTCTATCATTTCAATATCAAAATGTAGATGTCTAATATCTTCAAAATATTTTTTTATGTTATTATCTGTCCTAATTTCGTAATAACCCTTTCTACCGGGTTGTCCATCTCTACCGGGTAGTCCTGCAGCTCCATCCCTTCCATCTCTTCCATCTTTTCCAAGTTTTTCCTCTCTATATATCGTACCACCTAATACGCCTTTTTTACCTGTATCTATCTTTACAGCATAACCTTTACCGCCAGTACCTCCTTTTCCACCCGGACCTGCTGCACCTCCTCTACCACCAGCACCACCATCAACATTTATTATTACAGAACTCTGTCCTTTTTGCATATAGACTATAATTTCGCCGCCGTCTCCACCGTTACCACCATCGCCGCCGTCTCCACCATCACCGCCATCGCTGCCATCGCTGCCATCATGCCGATACCTGTCTTGTGAGCCGTCTGG
>Ga0123353_10011419_pt1 | contig 12515 bp, 10 predicted proteins | sample TergutLab28metaG_3_FD_92763 | JGI IMG/M metagenome (GOLD analysis project Ga0123353, IMG submission 92763) | Labiotermes labralis P3 segment gut microbial communities from Petit-Saut dam, French Guiana - Lab288 P3 | ecosystem: Host-associated > Arthropoda: Insects > Digestive system > Gut ... | reverse complement strand
TGCAAACACGGCAGTTTCCATGAACCACTGTCCGTATATCTTTCCCCATGCGACCTTCGCCCATCCTGTGTCCGCTATCGTATAATGTAATCCGTCCGGATCGACGTTCTGCCAGTGCTTCGCTGTGTAAATATGACCGATCGCATACGAATGGTCGTAAAGCACCATCTTCGGCATTCCTGTCGTTCCCGATGAGAAGTACATCAGCATCGGTTCACGGATGTTAGTAGGAACTCTTTTCAGAACGGGATCGGCGTTCTCAATGCATTTGTCAAGATCATCCCATCCGTCTCTGGCACCTCCCAATTGTATCTTGTAACGTAACGTAGGAATGTTCACCGCAGAATCTATTGAATCAGATATTCCGTCAGTGTTCACACAGACAACGGCAACAATGGATGCGGAATTAACACGGTACTCAACGTCATGTTTTTTCAGCATGAATGTCGCCGGTATCGCAAGCGCGCCTATCTTGTGAAGGCCTAATAGCACATACCAGAAGTGAGGATGATTCTTCAGTATCACCATCACCGCTTCGCCTTTTTTGATACCTTTGGACAAAAAGTAATTGGCCGCTTTATCAGACAGCGTCTTCAATTCCGCGAAAGAGTATGTTCTTTCGTTGCCGAAGGAATCGCACCAAACGAGCGCTCTTCGGGAAGGATCGTTCACAGCGATATCGTCAACCACGTCGTAAGCAAAATTGAAATCATCCGGGGTGATCATTTCATATTTGCACAGATGACCCGCACGGTCGTACTCCTCTTTCACGTACTTCTGATGAACATTTCTCATTGATGCTCCTCCTTGAGAACCACTGCAAGGAACGTGCATCCTTCTTTCGTCAGCGCAGCCATTCCGTGGCGTCTTGTGGAATCGTAATAAACGGAATCCCCTTCGTTCAGGTCTTCAACATGACCGTCGCATACGAATCTTAACTTTCCTTTGAGTACGTAGTTGAACTCCTGTCCGTCGTGCGACGACATCTGCATGCTGTTCAATGCATCCGCATCGTACGGCGCCGTTACCAAAAACGGTTCGGCGGCGGTGTTCTTGAAGCTGTACGCAAGGTGTGCGTATTCAAAACCCTCACGCCTTTGGATCATAAGCCCCTTCCCTTTCCTTACTAATGTGTATCCTGAAAGATGCGGATTCTCGCCTGTAAGTAATTCAATGATGTCCACGCCGAACTTCTCGGCGCATTTGTAAAGGAACGTGAACGTGAAATCCTTTCCGCCGTTCTCCAGAACATCATATTCATCAGCGGGGACGTTCGTCGCCATTGCCATCTCTTCGGCGGTATACCCCGTTTCTTCGCGCAACGCACGTATGCGTTCAGCAATCTCATTTATCTTCGAGTCCATTAGAATCAACCTGTAATCACGAGCAACATAAAAAAGGTAGCTATAGGCGCGTACGAAAAAGATTATAGAAATGTGTGCATACACAGGCACGTGAACGGAAAATTAACGATAATCTGCGGCCACTACGGTTCCGGGAAAACTAATTTTGCAATTAATTATGCAATAGACGAAGCAAGAAAAGGAAAGAAGATAACGCTTGCCGATATGGACGTTGTGAATCCTTATTTCACATCGTCCGAATATTCTGACGTTCTCAGAAAAAATAACATTAACGTGATATCGCCCACATTCGCCGTTACGAATATGGATATCCCTGCAATACCGGCGTCAATGGGTTCATTATTCGATTCATCGGATGATGTGATAATCGACGCGGGCGGAGATGATGCCGGTGCCATCGTATTGGGACGATTCTCCGAGATGATAAGAGGAAGAGAATACACTATGCTGTACGTTACGAACATGTACCGTCCGTTCACTTCCGATGCAGAAGGTTCGGTCGACATATTACGGGATATCGAAAAAGTATGCGGTCTGAAAGCATCTGCTGTCGTTAACAATTCTCATCTGAAGGATCTCACAACTCCGTCGATAATAACCGATTCCATCGGTTATGCGAAAGATGTCGCAAATAAAGCAGGCATACCGTTACTGTTCACAGTTGTTCCGAGATCGATGACCAGCAAATTATCAAAGGAAGAAAATTTTTATCCTGTCGATGTGTACGTGAAAGCCATATGGGAGAACGGACAATGAAAGTGACCATTAATGATGATCTGTGCAAGGGCTGCGAGATGTGTGTGATATCGTGTCCCAAGAAGATAATCGAACTCAATAAGAGCAAAATAAACGGCAAAGGATACCATCCGGCGCATATAGTGGACGTAAGCAAATGCATCGGCTGCGCATCATGCGCGATAATGTGTCCCGATGTCGTCATAACATTGGAGGATTGAACATGTCGGAGAAAGTTCTGATGAAGGGAAACGAAGCAATGGCTGAGGCTGCGATAGCGGCCGGATGCAGACATTTCTTCGGTTATCCGATAACGCCGCAGACGGAAGTTGCGGCGCATATGTCAAAGCGTATGCCGAAGATAGGCGGCGTTTATTTGCAGGCGGAATCGGAAGTAGCTGCGATAAACATGGTCCTCGGTGCGGCAGCGGCCGGCGTAAGAGCGATGACGTCGTCAAGTTCTCCCGGCGTCAGTCTGAAAGCCGAAGGCCTGTCATATCTGGCGGGTTCGGATCTTCCCGCAGTTATCGTGAACGTTCAGCGTGCCGGTCCGGGTCTGGGAGGCATCCAGCCGTCCCAGGCGGATTACTGGCAGGCAACGCGCGCGTCCGGTCACGGTGATTTTAAGATGTTAGTGTTCGCACCGTCGACAGTTCAGGAGATAGTGGATCTCACAGGGATGGCGTTCGAGTTAGGCGATAAGTACAGAATGCCTGCGCTGATACTTTCTGATGGTCTGCTCGGTCAGATGATGGAACCCGTTATCATGAGTTCGGGCGAGGCGAAGCCGCCTGAGAAGCCGTGGGCCGCTTGCGGCCACGGCGGAAAGAGAAAACACAACGTTGTGAATTCTTTATACATAGATCCTCCGAACCTTGAAGCGATCCTGAAGGAAAGGTACGGAAGGTACGAAACAGTGAAAGAGAACGAACAGCGCTGCGAAGAGTATCTGACAGATGATGCCGATATCATCGTGATCGCATACGGGGCGTCCGCGCGTATCGTCAGAAGCGCGGTCGACACTGCCAGAAAGGAAGGATTGAAAGCGGGACTGATAAGACCGATCACGTTATGGCCGTTCCCGGAGAAAGCGATATTGTCAAAATTAAAAACAGTGAAACTGTTCCTGTGCGTTGAGATGTCCATGGGTCAGATGGTCGACGATGTTCGTCTTGTCGTTAACGGAAAGAAGGATGTGAAGTTCTACGGCCGCACCGGAGGAGTTGTTCCCACGCCTGCGGAAGTTCTTGATCAGCTTAAAAAACTGAATGGGGGGATCTGAATGAAATTCGGAAGACCTCATGCGTTAACGGATCTGCAATTCCATTATTGTCCGGGATGCAGCCACGGTATCGTTCACCGTCTGATCGCGGAAGCAATTGATGAATTAGGTGTGGAAGGAAAAGCGATAGGCGTAGCACCAGTCGGTTGTGCGGTGTTCGCATATAATTACTTCAACTGCGACATGGTACAAGCGGCACACGGACGCGCGCCCGCTGTCGCGACGGGACTGAAGAGAGCGCTCCCCGACAGCATTGTGTTCACGTATCAGGGAGACGGCGATCTTGCTGCTATCGGTACCGCTGAGACCGTACACGCTGCGACACGCGGCGAGAACGTTACTGTTATCTTTATCAACAACGCGATCTACGGAATGACGGGCGGGCAGATGGCTCCCACGACGTTACCGGGACAGATCACGCAGACAACACCATACGGACGAAGCGTCAAGGACGCAGGTCATCCGATCAGGGTCTGCGAGATGTTGGCGACGCTGGACGGCGTTGCGCTGGCACAGCGTGTTTCAGTTGATTCCGTAAAGAATGTCAAAGCCGCTAAGAAAGCAATAGCCAAGGCATTCAAGTACCAGGCCGAAGGCAAAGGGTACACGATAATTGAAGTGTTATCAGTTTGTCCTACAAATTGGGGATTATCGATGCAGGCGTCGCTTGATTGGTTAAAGGACAGCTTGATGCCGTTCTATCCGCTCGGTGTGTTCAAGGACATCGGAGAGGAGGGAAAAGAATGAACATGAACCTTCTTCTCGCCGGATTCGGCGGACAGGGAATTCTCTTTGCAGGAAAGGTCGTAGCATACGCAGGTATGCTGGACGGCGCCGAGGTTTCATGGTTACCGTCATACGGTCCCGAGATGAGAGGCGGAACGGCGAACTGCAGCGTATGCGTCAGCGACCGGCCGATCGGTTCGCCGTTGGTCACCGCGCCTGATGTTCTCATCGCAATGAACTTACCGTCTTTGGAGAAGTTCGAGAACACAGTAGTTCCGAACGGTCTGATAATATTGGACAGTTCCATCATCGAAGCAAAAGTGAAACGCAAAGATATCAGAGTGGTCTATCTTCCTGCAACGAGGATCGCATCCGACGGCGGACTGAAAGGGATGGCCAATATGGTCATGCTCGGACGTCTGTTCAAAGAGACGAAATTCTCTTCGAATGATTCGTTAAACGAAGGGATAAGAAAAAGTGTTCCCGCCAGGAAGCAGGAACTGCTTGACAGCAACATGGCTGCCGTTAAATTAGGAATGGAAAGCGGGGACTGAGTCCCCCATTTCTTTTGTTTTTTTTTCTTAAGGCTGACGGTCCCTTATCAAAGAGTCCACGACACTCGGATCAACTAACGTAGTTGTATCTCCGAGTTCCTCAAGCTTTCCGCCTCCGGCGATCTTCCTGAGGATGCGGCGCATGATCTTTCCGCTGCGGGTCTTCGGCAATCCGTTCGATATCTGGATCGTTTTAGGAGTTGCGATCGGACCGACCATGTGACGCACATGGTTTATCAGTTCCTTCTTCAGGTCTTCCGACTCAATGAATCCGTCCTTTAACGTAACGAATGTGTAGATCGCTTCACCCTTCAGTTCATCGGGTATCGGGACCACTGCCGCTTCCGCGACAGACCTGTGGGAAACTAATGCAGCTTCTATCTCCGCAGCGCCTATCCTGTGGCCTGCGACGCTTATCACATCGTCCACACGTCCGAGTAACCAATGATCGCCGTCCTTGTCTATCCTCGCACCGTCACCTGTCAAATAATGACCGGGATACGCGGACCAGTATACTTCGACGTACTTGTCGTGATCGTTCCATATCGTTCTCGCGAGCGACGGGAACGGTCTCGTCAGATACAGGTTGCCTGCTTCGCCGACACCGCAAGGTGTTTTATCTTCTTTGTAAACTGCTGTTTCCACACCCGGCAACGGCTTCATTGCCGATCCCGGCTTGAGGTCGAACGCACCGGTCATAGGCGCTATGACTATGCTTCCGGTCTCGGTCTGCCACCATGTATCGGATATCGGACATCTTCCGCCGCCGATGATGCTGTGGTACCATTTCCATACATCCGGGTCGATCGGTTCGCCGACGCTTGCTAACATCTTCAACGATGTGAGATCATGCTTCTTGATCCACTCGTCACCCGTCTTGCGTATCATTCTTAACGCTGTCGGTGCTGTGTAGAAGATGTCCACTTTCCATTTCTCCGCAACTTGCCAGAATCTGTCGTTGTCCGGGTAGTTGGGAACCCCTTCGAACATCAACGTAGTTGCACCGCACGATAACGGACCGTACAGCACGTACGTGTGTCCCGTTATCCATCCTACGTCGGCAGTGCACCAGTGTATCTGCCCGGGAGCGTAATTGAAGACGTATTTGTAAGAGGTGCATGCGCCGAGTATGTAACCTCCGTTGGTGTGCACCATCCCCTTCGGTTTTCCCGTCGTTCCGGATGTGTAGAGAAGGAACAACGGATCTTCCGCGTCCATGACCTCAGGTTCACATCTCAACGGAGCTTTGGCCATTTCCTCATGCCACCATACATCGCGGTCCTTTTCCATGACTATCTCCTGTCCGGTGCGCTTGACGACTATGACAGTTTCAACGTCAGTATCTTTTTCCAGGATCTCGTTCACTTTTCCCTTCATGTCAATTTTTTTACCGGCACGGAAGCTTCCGTCCGACGTTACCATAAGTTTTGCGCCGCAATCCGCTACGCGGTTGAATATCGCGTCGGAACTGAATCCCGCGAATACGACGCTGTGTAACGCGCCTATTCTCGTACATGCGAGAAGCGTGATCGCAAGCTCAGGTATCATCGGTAAGTAAACAGCGACACGGTCGCCTTTCTTTATTCCCTTGCTCTTCAGAACGTTGGCGAACTTTTCCACTTCGTATAACAATTGACCGTATGTGTATACTTTTGAATCTCTGTCATCCTCACCCTGGAATATCAGCGCAGCCGTATTTTTCAGTCCGTTGTTGACATGTCTGTCAAGGCAGTTGTAACAAACGTTCAGCTTACCGCCGGCGAACCATGTGAATTTGTTGGCTTTCTTATCCCATGTGAACGCTTCGCTCCAATCCTTGGAGAACCAGTCTATTGCGTTCGCCTGGTCTACCCAGTAAGCAACAGGGTCCTCTAAGGACTTGTTGTAAAGCTTGTAATATTCTTCGGTGCTCTTGATGAATGCATTCTTGCGGTATTCGTCAGAAGGCGAATACAACTCGCTCGGATTATCCGTCGTCATTAAACTCTCCCCGCGTATAGGCAGGACGTCAGCAGACGCCCTGAAACAAGGTAGAAAAACATTCTCCTATATTAAACATGTGCTTTCCCTTTACATTTTTTCGATATTCGTAGTTTTTCTTCGTTTTTCACACATTAATCGTAGAAATATGAACGTCTTTGAGAGATTTTATAAGGATGTTGCGAAAAAAACGACATTTCAAAGGAAAAACACAAGGATTCAGAAGAAAAAGAATCCGCATCCTTCGTTCATCGAAATAACGGAAACAGCATCCAGTCTTTCTACGGTCCCGGAATACCTCTTGACCGCAAGCTTTCCGTCCTGTGATAATGCGTCCTTCAGAATGGGAATTTCCTTCGAAAGGAGGACGGCGTCGTCCTTTGTATAGATACGTCCGCTCTTCGCGCCGTCGGGTACCGATGCTGTAACAGAACAGCCGTATTTCAACGCTATTTCGGGAAGTCTGCTGTTATCCGGTCCGAAAGCACCGACGCAACCTCTTCCCTTATCCCATGAGAGTGTGCATTTGCCGCATATATCATTAGTTTCCTCAAAAGAAATGGCCTCCCATTCGGTTTGACGATCCTCGGGTAATGAACTTTTTATCAATTCCGCGGTAACATCATCATCCGTTCTCGAAAGATCGATCCATCCCGTGTACGTGCGTTCTGTTATTCTTTCAAGGACCATACGATCGGCCTGATCCTTCAAACGGTCCAAATATATCACTCCGGAATCATCGCGTATCCTGTTCCGTTTAACGAAACCGTCCTTATCGTCGAAAGCGTTCAAAGCTTCCGCGCGTGATAAGAACATATCATATTCGGCGGCATCCCCGTATCTGATCGGATCTTTGACAAATACTTTGAGTATCTTCTTCTTGCGCTGAGCGCATAATGCGTTCTTGCATTCAGTTTCACGGATAGCTATGCTTATACTCATCTTGAAAGCCTTCTTGCCTTTCTCTCGGACATTGTGTCCTTCTTTTTCTCCAATGCTTCAAGGTATTTCTTCCTGTTTCCTCCGAACTCCGAGAACGTAAGGAATACCATTGCAAAACAGATCATTATCATAACGTACGCTATGTATCTTACGTCCAATGTGATAGACGTGGATGTGCTCGCTATCGTGAACGAGAACACACCGCCGTGTGACGCTATCCATAACCATGAACCGAGATATAATGCGAACAATATCTTGAACGGAATTCTGGCGTAACTTCCGGCACGGTAGAATCCGATGAACACTGATAATAATATCATCGGAAAGGCATATTTCATCATGTCAATGATCCAACCCCATACTCCGTCCGCGATATCGTCGGTGTAACCGAAGACGGTCGTGCCGCTCGTAAGGGAACCTGAAGCGAATGTGAATAAGAGGTACGGAACGGCGACGAATATCGCGATCGTAAGAAAGAACGATATCATCGCTCCGGATAATGAACCGTGCTTCGGCGAAAGATCGGATCTGATGTCATCGATGAGAGCCGTCAGGACCACCTCTCGTATAACACAGATAACACTCTTACAATGAGATCGGTCTGTTCTGATGTCAGTGAAGAGGATGTACCATCATAAGAGACGCCGACGCTCCCGTCGGCGTTCCGTTCGCTGTTGATATCATCGATAACAGAACTTCCCGTTCCGTCGATATTTACCGTTATGGTGTAATCATCCGATGCGTACGTCCAATCCATACGGCATTCGAAGCCGCCGATCTTGATAAGCACCGATCCGGCAGCCTTTCCGAATATGCTGTCGGAAAGATCTGACGACGGTAATGTGAATTTAGTTTTCAATTCAGTGAAATTTTCTATATCGGCACCTGTGACGGCGATCCCTTTGTTGTCAACAGATAATATCTCGTCTGCGATAACGGTATCAGTTCCTGCGGACAGGGTAAGCATCCCTCCCAGCGTCGAAGCGCGTGCTTCGACGGTCATTATCATATCGCTTTCATCAACGCACAGAAGCATCATCATTATCACGGACGTTAACGGAATTTTCGCATCCATATCTATCGACGCGTTGCCGTTCCTCGGAATGGTCTTACTGTCGCTTCCGTATACGAGCATCATCTCACCGCCCGATGTTATGGAAACGTTATAACGAATGGATATCTCGAAATACAGATCGGAATGCGCATCGCCTTCAAGCGTAACTGTAAGCGCATAGTCACTGTAATCTATCTCGGGATCGCCGGCATCAACTTCCAATCCTCCTAACGCTATGGGAACCACTGCCAGTAAGATGAGTGCGACGAGAGACGCCTGCATAGCTATCACCACTCCTTTCGGGATAAGCGACAGCTTGCTCATGATGCCGCGAACATTGTGTATGATATATTACATTAACGAAAGAGGATCGGATATGTTCAGATGCACAACATAGGAATTGCATTGCCGTTCATTCGGTCAGAAAAAAAGAAGCAGGCCTTTCGGCCGTTATTTAAAATGTTTATCCCATCCCTTCTGTGTGTGCCGTCAGATGCTCACGATCTCTTGCCGTCTGATATCCAGACGGTCAAAGTACCGTCCGTGTATGTCAGATAACCCTCCATTGTAGTGATCTCCTCGTGATCCTCGCGGTATAACCAGAGATCAACATAGTCCCCGAATTCGTCGAGAGAGGACAGATGTACGTACACGCTATCATAGCCGCCGACGATCAGTTCACCGTCGACGGTGATGTTATCGCTTCTCACCAGGCTGATACCGATCGCGTAGTCGCCGATGACGGTAACGTCGCCGCTGACGGTAACGTCACCTCCTCTTTGCGAGTTGACACCATAGGCATAGTTGCCGACGATGACAACATCGCCGCCGACGGTAATGTTATTACCTTGGTACAAAAAGACAGCGACGGCACCGTCGCCGCTGCTGTTGACGATAACGTTACCGCCGACGGTAACACTGCCGTCGTACACTGCCTGAACACCTGCATTATTAGCGCCGTTGCTGTTGACGGTAACGTCGCCGCTGACGGTAATGATGCTGCGGTAGGCATTAACGCCTATGTTATAGTCGCCGCTGACGGTGACATCACCGATGACGGTGATAGTAGCTCCGTATTCTGAGAAAACACCGATGGCACATTCGCCGCTTGCAGTGACATCTCCGGTAACGGTAACATAAACATAGTCTTTCGCAAAGATGCCGTGGTTCAGTTCGCCGCTTACAGTGACATCACCGATGACGGTTATCTCAGCATCGGATTGCGCAAAGATGCCGTGGCTCAGTTCGTCGCCGTCCACAGTGATGTCACCGATGACGGTGACCTCCGAAGAGGACGCATGGATGCCGCGGCTGGCATCGCCGCCGTCCACAGTGATGTCGCCGATAACGGTGACCTCCGAATAGGACGCAGAGATGCCGCGGCTGTCATTGCCGCCGTCGACAGTTACGTTGCCGTTGACGGTTATCTCAGCACGGGATTGTACAAAGATACCGTAGCTCATATTGCCGCCGTCCACAGTGATGTCACCGATGACAGTGACCTCCGAAGAGGACGCAGAGATGCCGTGGCTGTCTTTGCCGCCGTCCACAGTGATGTCACCGTTGACGGTGACCTCCGAAGAGGACGCAGAGATGCCGCGGCTGCTATCGCCGCCGTCCACAGTGATGTCACCGTTGACGGTGACCTTCGCACGGTATAAACTGACACAATAGCTCCAGTCGCCGCCGTTGACAGTTATATTGCCGTTGATGACAGCCTCGCCGGACTCTACATTGATGCCGCTGCTATTGCTGCCGCCGTTGACAGTTATATTGCCGTTGATGACAGCCTCGGCATTGGATCCTACCTGCATGCCGCAGCTCCCCATGCCGCCGTTGACAGTGATGTCACCGGTGACGGTGGCCTCAGCATTGAAGTTCACCTGCATACCGCAGCTCCCCATGCCGCTGTTGACAGTTATATTGCCGTTGATGACAACCTCGGCATTGAATCCTGTCTGCATGCCGCAGCTCCCCATGCCGCCGTTGACAGTGATGTCACCGGTGACGGTGGCCTCAGCACCGAATTCTGCCCGTATACCGCAGCTATTCTCTTCGCCGTTGACAGTGATGTCACCTATGATCGTGATAACAGCCGGACCGAAAACATTTACGCCTATGTAGCCGGCCGTGATGTTACCGCTGACAGTTATCACGGAAGAACCCTCGACCGACGATATGCCCATGCCCCCGGCCGTGATGTCACCTGTGACCGTGACAACAGACGAATCTTTGACAGTTATACCGTCGCCCCCGGCCGTGATGTCACCTGTGACCGTGACCGCCGCAGAACCCTCGACCACTATGCCTTTGGCGTACATGTTGCCGGCAGTGACGATATTGCCGCTGACGGTAACGTCACCGCTGAGCGCATGGATGCCGTAGCTCTGATAGCCGCCGTTGACAGTTATATTGCCGTCGACGGTGACCTCCGCAGAGGATTCCGCATGGATACCGCAGCTCTGATAGCCGCCGTTGAGAGTTATGTTGCCGATAACGGTGACCTCCGCATCGTATGCATGGATGCCGTAGCTATCATCGCCGCTGTCGACAGTTATGTTGCCGATAACGGTGACCTCCGCATAGAGTGTATGGATGCCGCGGCTGTCATTGTAGCCGTTGACAGTGATGTCACCGATAACGGTGACCTCCGATTCGTATACTTCGATGCCATAGCTCCAAACGCCGCCGTTGAGAGTTATATTACCATTGACGGTGACCTCAGCGAAATCTACCTGCATGCCGCAACTCCAGCCGTCGCCGTTGACAGTTATATTACCGTTGACAGTGGCCTCAGCACCGAAGTCTATCCTCGCGCCGAAACTCCACTCGCCGCCGTTGACAGTTATGTTGCCGTTGACAGTGGCCTCAGCACCGAAGTCTATCCGTATGCCGCAGTTACTGTCATCGCCGTCGACAGTGATGTCACCTGTGATCGTGATAACGGTCGAACCGAAAACACTTACACCTGTGCAGTTGGCCGTGATGTCACCTGTGATCGTGATAACAGCCGAACCGAAAACATTCACGCCTGTATCACCGGCTGTGATGTTACCGCTGACGGTCACTTCGGAACGATCACTGATGAACATGCCTAAACTCTCGGTCGTGATGTTACCGTTGACAGTTGTTACGGAAGAACCGCCGGCTGATACGCCTGCACCGCCGGCCGTGATGTTACCGTTGATCGTGACAACAGATGAACCTCCGTTGCTTACGCCGGTGCCGTACATGCCGTCTATGACGATATCACCGTTGACTGTGATCTCGGTGTCTGTTTCTGCATTGACACCGTATCCTTCTCCACGGAGAGTGATATCACCGTTGACCGTAACAGTACCGCCGTAACCCTCTGCACAGAGGCCTTCGCCGTACATGCTGCTTATGACGATATCACCGTTGAGAGTAACATCGCCGCCGTAAAACACACGGACACCGCGATAGCTGACATTGATGTCGCCCGTGATCGTGATAACAGCCGATTCTTTGACCAGCACTCCCGTGGTGAATCCGTCGTCGGAATAGATGTCGCCTGTGATCGTGACAACAGCCGAATCTTCGACATATACACCGGTCGTGTATTCACCGGAGAATGTGACGTCGCCTGTGATCGTGACAACAGCCGAATCCGAGGCCCGTACGGCCCCGACGACATCAGCTATTATGATAACATTGGCCGTTCCCGAAACGAAGATACCGTCGCTGAGGTCTACCGTGCCTTTTCCGATCATCGCTGAATTACTATCGGATACGGTCATACCATGGCCGTATTCGAGATCAAACAGTATATCAAAACCGTTCAGGTCCAATATCACATCGACCCCGTCGATCTCAAAAGGTTCGTAGCATATGATATCGGATACCAGCTGAATGACGTC
>Ga0123353_10011418_pt1 | contig 12515 bp, 13 predicted proteins | sample TergutLab28metaG_3_FD_92763 | JGI IMG/M metagenome (GOLD analysis project Ga0123353, IMG submission 92763) | Labiotermes labralis P3 segment gut microbial communities from Petit-Saut dam, French Guiana - Lab288 P3 | ecosystem: Host-associated > Arthropoda: Insects > Digestive system > Gut ... | reverse complement strand
CGAACAAGCTGGTGGTGTGCGCCCACGGCTACAGCTACAACGGGCCCGACCAGTTCGGCGCGCTGCTGCCCTTCTACCATGACGAGATGAACTACCACATCCTCCTGCCCGACCAGCGCACCCACGGCCGCAGCGATGGCAGGTACATCGGCTTCGCGGCGCTGGAGTGGCGGGATATCCTCGCCTGGGCGGCGGCCTTCGTGGACCGCCTGGGGCCCGGCGCCGGGGTTGTGCTGCACGGGATCTCCATGGGCGGCGCCACCGTGATGAACTGCAACGCCCACAACCCGCCCGATTATATCAAGTGTATCGTGGAGGACTGCGGCTACACCAACGGCTACGAGACGATGTGCCTTGTCGCCCGCCGGGACCTGCACCTCCACCTGCCACCGATGGAGTGGGGGCTGCGGTTCTGGTTCCGCGTGCTCCAGGGCTGTTCCCTGCACAAAGACGCCGACCCCTACGGCAACATCGCCAAGTTCAAGCTGCCCACGCTGTTCATCCATGGGGCCAACGACCGCTTCGTGCCCCCGGAAATGGGCCTGCGCTGCTATGAGGCCGCCACCGTGCCCAAGGACCTGCTGCTGGTGGAGGGCGCGGGGCACTCCCTGTCGTATTTCGTGGCCAAGGAGGCCTACGAGGCCAAGGTCCGCGCGTGGCTGGCGCAATGGATGGGGGCGGCGGAGGCATAAAAAAAACCCTGGTCGTTAGCGACCAGGGGGGGGCACTAGCTTCACTCCCCCGTGGCGAACTTATACCCCACGCTCCATACGGTCTGCAAGCTCCACTTGTCGCTCACGCCCTCCAGCTTCTCCCGCAGGCGCTTGACGTGCACGTCGATGGTGCGGCTGTCGCCGTAGTAGTCGAAGCCCCACACCTCGTCCAGCAGCTGGTTGCGGGTAAACACCCGGTTGGGGTTGCTGGCCAGGTAATATAGCAGCTCCATCTCTTTAGGCGGGGCGTCCACTTTTTTGCCGTCCACGCGCAGCTCGTAGTTGGTCAGGTTCACGCTCAGCTTGTCGAAGCGCACCTCCTTCAGGGCAGGCCCGGCGGTGTCCTTGATATTTTCCGCGCGGCGCAGCACAGCCTTTACGCGCGCGAGGACCTCCTTCGTGTCGAAGGGCTTGGTGACGTAGTCGTCCGCGCCCAGCTCCAGACCCAGCACCTTGTCGAACACCTCGCCCTTGGCGGTGAGCATGATGATCGGCACGCGGGAAACCTTGCGGATCTCGCGGCAGACCTGCCAGCCGTCCAGCACGGGCAGCATGATGTCCAGCAGCACCAGGTCGGGGCTGTGCTCCTTGAAGGCGTTCACCGCCGATTCGCCGTCCTGGGCGAAAATGACATGGAAGCCCTCTTTTTCCAGATAGAGCCGCAGCAGCTCGCAGATATTGCCGTCGTCGTCAACCACGAGGATTTTTGTTGTCATGGAAAGACCCCCTTTGTCTTTATACTATTTATCATATCAGATTACCGGGAAAAATGCAAGTCGTACCAGAATAATTTACAGGCTGTACTAGAATATTTTACATACCCCTTGACATTCATCCCTGTTCGCGGTAAAATGAGATAGTTAAATAGGGGGAGGGATTTTATTTTGGACCATGCCGGCAAAACCATGGAGAAAATTGTTGCGCTTTGCAAAGGGCGCGGTTTTGTCTACCCCGGCAGCGAAATCTATGGCGGCCTGGCCAACGCGTGGGACTACGGTCCCCTGGGCGCGGCCCTGAAAAAAAACATCAAAGAGGCCTGGTGGAAGAAGTTCGTCCAGGAAAGCCCGTACAACGTAGGCGTGGACTGCGCCATCCTCATGAACACCGAGGTCTGGAAGGCCTCGGGCCACGTGGTCAGCTTCAACGACCCGCTCATCGACTGCAAATCCTGCAAGATGCGCCACCGCGCCGACCACCTGGTGGACGCGTATAACCAGGCGCGCGGCATCGCCATGAACGCCGACGGCCTGCCCAATGAGGCCCTCACGGCCTACATAAAAGAAAACGGTATCGCCTGCCCCAACTGCGGCAAGGGCGATTTCACCGAAATCCGCAAATTCAACATGATGTTCAAAACCCGCCAGGGCGTCACCGACGACAATTCGTCCGAGATCTACCTGCGGCCCGAGACTGCCCAGGGCATCTTCGTCAACTTCCGGAACGTCCAGCGCACCACCCGGCGCAAGCTGCCCTTCGGCATCGCGCAGATCGGCGACGCCTTCCGCAACGAGATCACCCCCGGCAACTTCATCTTCCGCACCCGCGAGTTCGAGCAGATGGAGCTGGAGTTCTTCTGCCAGCCCGGCACCGAGCTGGAGTGGTTCGACTATTGGCGGTCGTTCTGCCGGGACTGGCTGCTGTCCCTGGGCATCAAGGGGGAAAACCTGCGCCTGCGCGACCATGAAAAAGAAAAGCTGTCCCACTACAGCAACGCCACCACCGACATCGAGTACCTCTTCCCCTTCGGCTGGGGGGAGCTGTGGGGCATCGCCAGCCGCACGGATTTCGACCTCAAGGCCCACCAAACCGCCTCCGGGCAGGATATGACCTACTACGACCAGGAGGCCAACGAGCACTACATCCCCTATTGCGTGGAGCCCTCCCTGGGCGTGAGCCGCACGTTTTTGATCGCCCTGATCGACGCCTACGATGAGCAGGTCGTGGACGCCGCGAAGAACGACACCCGCGTGGTGCTGCACCTGCACCCCTTCCTCGCGCCCGTGAAGGTGGCCGTGCTGCCGCTTTCCAAAAAGCTGGCGGAGCCCGCCGGGGCCCTGTACGGCAGCCTGAGCAAGCGCTTCGCCTGCGAATACGACGACACGGGCTCCATCGGCAAGCGCTACCGCCGCCAGGACGAAATCGGCACGCCCTTCTGCGTCACCTGGGATTTCGAAAGCGAAACCGACGGTTGCGTTACCGTGCGCGACAGGGATTCCATGGAGCAGGTGCGCCTGCCTGTGGATCAGCTGGCCGCCTACATCCAGGATAGGCTGGAATTTTGACGAAATGAAAAATTAAAATGCGGAATGCAGGAATAAGCCATCGCGACAAATGCGCAATTGAAAATATTTCTGCATTCTCATTTATAATTTGTAATTTTCAATTGGAGGTAACCGTATGAAAAAAGCATTGTCCGTGCTGTTGGCTGCGGCGGTACTCTTCAGTTTCGCCGCGCCGGCGGTGTTTGCCGCGCCCAACATAGTCGGCACGCTCGAGCCCAAAGAGGCGACGCTCTACCTGAAGCCGGACCCCGGCGCCGATCCCCCGCAGGCAAAGTACGTCAACGTTCTCCTCCCCGCCGACAAGCACATCGACTGCGGCGCCGAATGCCGCATATACTGGGATGTGACGGAAACGCTTGGCGGCAACTACGTCACCTTCCGCCCGATCGAGTCCGACTATGAGCCCGAGACCCCCCGCGACGACAACACCACCTACGGCACGGAGCTCATGGAGCTGGGCGCCTACGCGGTCAACCCCGCCCTTGCCCCCGGCGTACCGACCAAAGTGACGGTCTACGCGCAGTGCCAGGTGTGCCTGCAGGCCTGGACGATCGAAATCACCATCTTCCCCCCCGAGGAGGAGGTGCCCGAAAGGGACGACCTGTTCTACATCCTGCGCAGCTGGTGGTACGACCTGAAGTGGACCTGGGATTATCAGATCCACCCCTTCTTCAAGTATTGCTACTACAATTTCTGGGGCTGGCTGGTCAGCGCGTGGAACATGCTTATTGACGCCATCGTGGGCCTGTTCAAATAAAGCGGCAGCCTCCGTTCCTGTTTCCAAAGGAGTCATTCGCCATGACCTGTCCGAACTGCGGCGCGGGCCTGGATGTCCGTTCCCGCTTTTGCAACCACTGCGGCCAGGCGCAGCAGCCATCCCCGCCCGCGGACAATCAAACTACCGGCAGCTGCTTTCAGCCGCCGCAGCCGCCCCCCCAAGGGCTCCAGGGGCTCGGCGACGCGCTGGGCGGCAAGACGCACCTCGTCCTGGCGGTTTGCTGCTTCGGCTGGGCGGGGCTGTTCGGCCTGCCCAGGTGCGTCAACTTCGTGGCCGCCCTGTTCAGGTGGAGCTGGGGCCCGTTTGCGCTGCCCCCATTTTCCGGGTGGTTTTCGGTGGGGCTGCATTTCGTCCTGCCGCTGGTGGCCGGGCTTGTGCTGCTCAGCATGTACAGGCGCAACGCAAACAGGAACGAATAGAGCGCAACGCCAAATAATGAACACGCGGCCCCTGCCGGTATGGCAAGGGCCGCATTTTTATTTTTGTCCCCGCAGGAATTTTTTCAGGGCCTTCGCCATGTTGAGGATAATCCCGGCCTCTTCGGCAGTGCAATCAGCCAGCAGGCCGGCAAGCTCATTTTGCAGCACGGGTTTGCCCTGCATTAAGCTGCCGCACAGCAGTTCATCCACTGATAGGTTCAACGCGTTCGCTACTTTGACGATAGCAGGCAGACCAAGCTTTGTTTTGCCAGTTTCTATAGCACTCATATGGGAAACTGAAAAGTCTGTCAATTCCGCGAGTTTTTCCTGTGTAATACCCAGCTTCAAACGCTGCGTTTTTACTCGCCTCCCTATGTCCCCATAGTTGACATCCAAAGATAAATTCCTCCAAAACTTTTGATACTTCTATTGTATGCGAAGATTCCATATGCTATAATAGCTTTCATATGGATATTCGATACACAGAAGAAGCTGGAGGACAATATTTCATGGATCTCATTTTAGTACCCGGCGACAGTGGAAAGCGCTGCCCCGGCAATATGGAGTTCTGCGATGAATGCGACTACCTCATCTGCTGCACAAATTATAATGGGCTGTGCGACAAATGCCGTAAAGACAACGGGGCATGCCAATGGGAAAATCCCCCGGCGCTGGGCAGCCCCGCAGGGTGTCCCAGCGCCGGGGGATGAGATTTGCGCATCATTATGTGTTGCCCTGTTTGACGATCGTCCCCCCGCCGACCACGTATTCCCCGTCATACAGCACCACGGCCTGCCCGGGCGTGATGGCCCGCTGCGGCTGGTCGAAGGTAACGCGCAGGGTATCGGCATCCATCTGTTCCGCCGTGGCCCACTGCTCTGCCTGGCGGTAGCGTATCTTCGCCCTACAACGCAGGGGGGATGCCAGCGCGTCGCAGGCCACCAGGTTGACATCCCGGGCGTGGAGCGTCCTGCCGAACAGCAGCGCCTCCTCCCCCACCGTCACGGTGCCCCGCGCGGGGTCGATCCCGCAGACATAGCCGGGGCGGGGCAGGGCCAGCCCCAGGCCCTTGCGCTGCCCCAGGGTATAGCAGGGCGTGCCGCGGTGCCTGCCCAGCGCGCGGCCCTGCGGGTCCACGAAATCCCCAGGGCGCAGCGGCTGCCCGGTGTGGCGCTCCAGGAACGCGCCGTAGTCGCCGTCCGGCACGAAGCAGATGTCCTGGCTCTCGCGTTTCTGCGCGTTGGGGAAACCCCGTTCCCGCGCGTAATCGCGCACCTGCGCCTTGGTCATTTCGCCCAGGGGGAAGCGCGCGCGCGCCAGCTGCCCCTGCGCAAGCGTGTAGAGCACATAGCTTTGGTCCTTCGATGCGTCCACGCCCTTGCGCAGCAGCCAGCGCCCGCCGGAAAATTCAAGCCGGGCGTAGTGCCCCGTGGCGATGGCATCGTATTCCAGCTGCCCCGCGCGTTCCAGCAGGGCGGCGAATTTGATATGCCTGTTGCAGTCGACGCAGGGGTTCGGGGTTTCGCCGCGCAGATAGGCCGCCGCGAAGCGGTCCATCACCTCCCGCCCGAAGCGCCCCTCCATGCCGAACACGTGAAAGGGGATGCCCAGCCGCTGCGCCGCCGCGCGGGCTTCCCCGGCGTCCGCCCCGTCCCCGAAGAGCCGCAGGTGCGCCCCGGCGCAGGCGTGCCCCTGCTCCAGCAGCAGCGAGGCCGCCGCGGTGCTGTCCACGCCGCCGCTCATGGCGATAAGGATACGGGCCATGCAAGCCCCCCTTTCCATGGTACAGTATACCAAAGCGGGCGGGCTTTGTCAAAGATATTTTGGGCGGGCGCTTACAGCCAGCGGCCCCACAGCCAGCCGAAGAACAGGTATCTGACAACCCATGTCATCACACCGGCTATGGCTTCAGGGAGGAATCTGGCAAAAAAGTCATGGATTTTGTCGGGGTCGGCGGGCTTTTCTGTCTTCCCAGTTTCCCCGGTTTCCCCGGTTTCCCCAGTGTCCCCGGTCTCACCGGTCTCACCAGTGTCCCCGGTATCCCCCGGCGGCGTAAGCAAGCCCAGCTCCTCTGCGACTATCTTCCATATGGCCGTCAACCTGTCCACCAGCGCTTTGGCTTCGTCCCATTTGCCCTCCTTGACAAGTTCGAGAACCGCTGCGGAAAAACCATCCATTGCCGCCTCAAGCTCTTCCCACAACGCTTCGCCAATGAGCTCCTTGAGCTCCTCATCGTCCGGGGGGTCGTTGACCAGGAGCAGATACTCCAGCGACACCCACTCGAGCCAGGAGGTCATGAAGTCATAGCACTCTGGCTTGAGGTATTCCCTGCACACGAGCTCCATCGATGCGTTCCAAACGACCATAACGGCTTCGAGCATGGCCTGCAGCCGTGTTTTCAGCGTGCCGTCCTTGTAGGCCGCCACAATCGCGTCCTCATCATCGAGAAAAGACCTCAGCGCCAGTGTGGCCGGCGCATCTTTCACGGCGTCTACCGCCTGCGAAATCCTCTCCTCGTATTCTTCAACTTTGGCCGCGTCCTTGAGCGCCAGAGCCGGGTCGGCCGACAGCGCGGTATCGAGCGGCGATAAAATCAAAACTTCTATCAAAATGAAAAACCACATGCTTTTTTCAATGATGACGTCTATCTCCTGCTTCTCCTCGGGCGTCAGCTCGTCATACCCGGCCAGCGAGACAGGCGACGCAACCGACTCTGCTTCGATAGACTGTGCTGCCGCCATCCCAGGCAGAACAAACGCGTTGCTCCCCACGGCCCCAGCGCCGCAAAGTAACAGTACCGCCAACAGTATGCTTAATGCCTTTTTCATGAAAACCATCCTCCCAGATTTATTTTATACCATTGTACCGCGTTGCGCGGTATTTGTCAATACCGCGATTTGCAGTAGTGTAAAATATTTTTGGTGATGAAATGTATAGAAGGATAAGGGACCTGCGCGAAGATGCGGATATGACGCAGAAGCGGATGGCGAAGATACTGCACTGCTCGCAACAGGTTTACAGCGATTATGAAACCGGCACGCGCAATCTCCCGGTGGATATCCTCATCCGCCTGGCGCAATTTCACAGCACCACCACGGACTACCTGCTTGGTCTGACGGACAAGCGGGAAATTCCCTGATTTTTTTGCTTCAAACCCTTGCAATCCCCCTATTTTTTTGTTAAAATAAAGGGTATTCAAAAATCCGAATAACCGAAGGAGTATGTATATGTGCAAAACCTATGAGGATTTTCAGGCGCTTGTGCGGGGGCACGGCATCAAGATGGTGGATTTCAAGGAGGTGGACCTGGCCGGGCGCTGGCATCACCTTTCCATCCCCGTGGAGCGCTTCACGCCCGCGCTGCTGGAAAAGGGCATCGGCTTCGACGGCTCCAGCTACGGCTTCCTCACGGTGGAAAAGTCCGACATGGTCTTCATCCCGGACCTCAGCTCCGCCTTCATCGACCCGGTGATCGAGCTCCCCACTATCACCATGATCGGGGACATCTACCGCATCACCGACAGCGGCTATGCGCGCTTCGAAAGCGACCCCCGGGGCGTGGCCGAAAAGGCCGAGCGGTTCATGAAGGAATCGGGCATCTCCGACCATTGCCTGTTCGGCCCGGAATTCGAGTTCTACGTGCTGGATAACGTGGAGTTCCGCAACGAGATCAACCACATCGAGGTACACCTGGATAGCGCCCAGGCCGCCTGGAACAGCATCGACAGCCCCTATGACCCCGTGGACAAGAACCCCGGCTACAAGGTCAAAGGCCACGGCGGCTACCACGCGGACCTGCCCTACGACGCCAGCTACGACCTGCGCAACACCATGGTGCGCGCCCTGGAGGATACCGGCGTCCCCGTGAAATACCACCATTCCGAAAACGGCGGCCCCGGCCAAGTGGAAATCGAGGTGGAATTCGCCACCCTGAAGGAAATGGGCGACCGCACGCAGAAGCTCAAGTACCTGCTGAAGAACATCGCCATCCAAAATGGCAAGACCGTCACCTTCATGCCCAAGCCCTTCTACGGCGAGTGCGGCAGCGGCATGCACGTGCACTTCCAGATGTTCAACAGGGGCGAACCCATTTTTTACGATGAGAACGGCTACTCCCAGCTCAGCGGCATCGCCCTGTGGGCCATCAGCGGCATTTTGGAGCACTCCCCCGCCCTCACGGCCTTCTGCTGCCCGTCCACCAACAGCTACAAGCGCCTGGTGCCGGGCTACGAGGCCCCGGTGACCGTCTGCTTCGCCACGTCCAACCGCAGCGCCGTCATCCGCGTGCCGGGCTTCGCGCGCGCCCCCGAGGATAAGCGCTTCGAGTTCCGCCCCGCCGACGCCACGGCCAACCCGTATCTCTGCTATTCCGCCATCGTCATGGCCGCCATTGACGGCATACAGAAGCGCTCCGATCCCACCGCCCAAGGCTTCGGCCCCTACGATAAGAACATGTACTACCTCACCGAGGAGGAAAAGAAGGTCGTGGGCAGCCTGCCCAAATCCCTGGACGAGGCCGCCGACGCCCTGGAGCGCGACCACGAATTCCTGCTCAACGGCGGCGTGTTCAGCAAGGATTTGATCAACAGCCAGCTCAAGCGGATCCGCAAGGACGCCGAAGAGGTCAACATCGCCCCGCACCCGCTGGAATTCAAGATGTATTATGATCTGTAATACTGCCCGCGCTTAGAGGCATTGCAATTTTAATACCCGGGCGGCTGTGGTCAGCCGCCCTTATAATATGTGTTAATCATCGGTTACATACACTCCATCTCAAACCAGAAGCAGCTCCCCCGCCCCGGCTCGCTTTCCGCGCCGAAGCGCGCGCCGTGCAGCTGCAGCGCGGTCTTCACGATGGCCAGGCCCAGCCCGCTGCCGGTCACGCCGCGGCGGTGCGGCTGCGAGGATTTGTAATACCTCTCCCAGATGTGCGGCAGCTCCTCCGGCGGGATACCCGGGCCCGCGTCGATGACCTCCGCCCGCGCGAACCGCCTGTCCCCGGCCTCATAGGTGAGCAGGCGTAGCCACACGCGTTTATTGTCGCCGGCGAAGCTCACCGCGTTGGCGATCAGGTTGTACGCCGCGCGCTCCAGCAGGTCTTTTTTGCCGCTGACAGTGACGTTATCCTCTATGGCAAGCTCAAACTGAGCCCCCTCCCGTTCCCGCAGCGCGCTGAAGCGCTCCGCTGTTTCCCGCAGGAGGGAATCCAGCCGCAGGGGCGCAAGCTCGATGCGCTGCGTCTGCTCGAGCTTCGATGCCTCCAGCAGCTCGTTGACCAGCTCGGCCAGGCGGTCGCTTTCCTCGATGATCTTCCCGCAGTGGGCGCCGCGTTTCTCCGGGTCGCCGCCCGAGACGTCCCGCAGCATCTCGCCGTAGAACTTGATGATGGTCAGCGGGGTCTTCAGGTCGTGGGAGACGTTGGCCAGCAGCTCGCGGCGGTAGCGCTCGGCCTTGGTGAGCTCCTGCGTGGCGCGGGTGAGCTCCTCGGTCAGCTCTATAATTTCCCTGTAGTCCCTGGGGGAGTTGCGCGCGTTAAATTCCCCCCGGGCCAGGTCCTTCGCGGAATTGGTCAGGCGCAGGATGGGCCGCGAAATCCGCTTGGAAAGCAGCCAGGCCATCGCCGCGGAAAGCAGCAGCAGCAGCGCCGTGATGATCATGAACTGGGTGGCCATCACCGAAACCGTGGCGTCGGCGGGCGGGATGGGGCTGCCGACATACAGGTAGCGGTCGCCGCTGGGGCTGGGGGCCACCCTGGCGATGTACACCGCGCGGCCGCCCTGCCTGTCGGTGGCGATGTAGGAAAGCTCGCCGCCCGCCGGGTCCGCCAGGAACCTGCGCAGGCGCGCGGCCTCCTCCTGGGTGATGGCGATGCGGCCCCCGCCCACGCTGAACGGCGTGCCGAAGCCGTCGTAGTTGCCCAGAATCCAGCCCGCGCCGTCGATGAGCAGGATGCGCAGGTTCCGGCTGAAGGCGTATTGCCCCAGCTGCCGGAAGTCGTTTTCGCCCTCAAAGGCGGCCACGATTTCCCGCCCGGCCTTCACGATCTCCCGGCGGCGCAGGGCCTGATAGAAGGGCGAAAACAGCGCGAATTGCAGTACCCACAGGATCACCAGGATGAACGCGCTGAAGCCCGTCAGCCACAGCCAGCTCTGTGTAACCAGGCTTCGCCCCTGATTCCTGCCCCCTGATTCCTGATTCCTAAGCATCAAAGCGGTACCCCACCCCCCGTATGGTCACGACGTGGCGCTCGTAATCCCCAAGATGCTGCCGCAGCACCTTGATGTGCGTATTCACGGTGGAGTCCTCGCCGAAAAAGTCGTAGCCCCACACCTCGCGCAGCAGCTTTTCGCGGCTCAGGGCGATGTTGCGGTTGCGCATGAGGTAGAACAGCAGGTCATACTCCTTCGGGGTCATCTCCACGCGCGCGCCGCCGATCTCCACCGTGCGGGCCGTCACGTCCGCCACAAGCCCGCCGAAGCGGTAGATTTCGTTTTCGCCCGGGGCGGGGGCCGCGCTCTTCGCGGCTTTGGCCGCCCGGTGCCGCTGCACGATCACGTTGAGCCGCGCGATCACCTCCTTAGGCGAAAAGGGCTTGGTCACGTAGTCGTCGATCCCCAGATCGAAGCCGTGGAGCTTGTCGTACTCCTCGCCCCGGGCCGACAGCATCAGCACGGGGATATCCTTCTCGCGCCGGATCTCCTTGCAGGCGGTAAAGCCGTCCATGCGCGGCATCATGATGTCCAGCACGATCACGTCGTAATCCCCGGCGCGGCACAGGGCCACGGCCTCCATGCCGTCCCTCGCCTGGGTGACCTCGTGCCCCAGAAAGCCCGCGTATTCCGCAAAGCCCTCGCGTATGGCGTCCTCGTCGTCCACGAACAGTATGTGATACATGGCGGGCCCTCCTATCGCTGCTAAGCACATTATACCATGCTTTGGTGTAAAAACAATATTCCGCGGGTGAAAATGGCCTGAAAATTTAAGATTTGCATTTTCCCGCGCAATATGGTATAATTATCCCATACTAATACTGCTACGCACTAAGAAGCATTGCGTACAAAAAGGGAAGGGGGCGCGCCGGTGAAAACCATTCTGCGATGGGCCATTCTAAAACTGTGCTGGGCACCGCTGTACCGCCTGGGGCGCCTGCGCAGGCCCGACCCCCGGCTGGTGCTCTTCGCCAGCGAACAGGAGCGCGGCATCAGCGCCAACTTCCTCCCGCTGATGGAACGCCTGGCCGAAGAGGGCTACGACTGCCGGTTCTTCAGCGTCACCCGGGATCTCCCCCGCTGGAAACGGCACGCCCGCTCGCTGCAATTTCTGTGGGCCTATGCCCGCGCCCGCTGCACCTTCCTGGTGGATTCCTTCCCGCCAACCAATGTGTGCAAGCCCCGCCCGGGCGCCAGCCTGGTGCAGCTGTGGCACGGCTGCGGGGCCTTCAAGAAGCACGGCTACTCCACGCAGGGCCTGGCCTGGGGGCCGGGCCGCCGCCGGCTGCGCCTGCTGCCCATGCACCGCAACTACACCCACGTGTGCGCCAGCGCGCCGGACATCCTCCCCCAGCTGGCCGAGGCCTACGGCTGCGCCCCCGCCGTCATCGTCCCCTGGGGCGTGCCCCGCACGGACTTCTTCTTCAGCGCCGCGAAAGTGGCGGCCAGCCGCCAGCTCCTCCTTGAGGACTTCCCGGATATCGGGGAGCGCAAAATCGCGCTGTACGCGCCCACCTTCCGGGGGGAGCACATGGGCGTGGCCCACCACGACGGCGCGCTGGACTACGACACCCTGGCCAGCGCCCTGGACGCCGACTGCGCGCTGCTCGTCAAGCCGCACCCACAGGCCCTGGGGCACATCCCCCTGCCCCCGCCGGAGCCCTGCCCCTTCGTGTTCAACGCCGCGGAAGTGCCCATCGAAACCCTGCTGTGCGCCGCCGATTTGCTCATCACCGACTACTCCTCGCTGATCTTCGAATATTCCCTGCTGGGGCGGCCCATGCTGTTCTACCCCTACGATCTGGAGGCCTACGACCGCGACCGCAGCTTCTATTCCCCCTACCTGCGCTTCGTGCCCGGCGACCTGGTGTGGGACACCGAGGACATTATCAACGGCGTGCGGCGCAACCTGTTCGAGGGCCAGTTCGACCCCGCGCGGGTGGCGGCGTTCCGGGCGGCGAATATGTCCGCGTGCGACGGGCACAGCACGCAGCGGATACTGCGCAATGTACTGGGGGTGTGAGGAACCCGATATCCTCGAAATCACCCTACCATAAGGAGGCCCACCATGCACCTCTCCCTCGTCCTCCCCTGCTACAACGAAGCCTCGAACGT
>Ga0123353_10011417_pt1 | contig 12515 bp, 6 predicted proteins | sample TergutLab28metaG_3_FD_92763 | JGI IMG/M metagenome (GOLD analysis project Ga0123353, IMG submission 92763) | Labiotermes labralis P3 segment gut microbial communities from Petit-Saut dam, French Guiana - Lab288 P3 | ecosystem: Host-associated > Arthropoda: Insects > Digestive system > Gut ... | reverse complement strand
CTTGTCCCACATAAGGAAGTTAGTGGGAAAAATAAGCAATATTAAAAAAAGAGGGTCCGGGGAAGTTTTTGGGGGACAGGGTTGGGGGGGGGGGGGGGGTCGTTTGTAGTATTAAAATTGGCTTTAAGAAAACAAGACGTGAGGACTTGGATTGGCTTCATGTGGCTTAGGATATGGTCCGGTGGCGGGCTGTTCTGTACACTATAATGGACTTTTGATTACCACGACATACGAGGAATTTGTTGTCCAGAATTCGACTTTCGGCTTATTTATAAGCGTTCTTCATAAAGTGTTCAGACGATGCTAGGGATTTACTGTGGTCTGTTACAGAACGTGTAACTTGGCGATTTGTATATTTCGTGTAATATAGCGCGGTAGAGCAGTGAAATCTGTTCGGTTGCAAATAGCTTCACCTGTATATGGGCAAATGTACAAGAAACTGACACACTGTATTGGTCGACAGGTCTCTTGAATTGTGGACACGAAAAAGTATCAAGGATGTGGCGATGTGATAGTGTTTCGGAATTTGTTACTGGGTGAAACTGCATTCACTGCGCAGCCGTAATATTAGTGTTGAGTTGCAATTGAAACCCCGCCGATGCGTAGGTGTTGCTTCTGTGCGGAGATTAATGGGAAGCTTGCAAAAAAAAAAAAGTGCTTCATGAAGCACGCCTGGCTTATTTTAAACTCATGTAGCAAGCTGGTTCAGGTACTTGAAAAGAATGGAACGTAAGAGACGTGAGTGTAGGTGGGAGGATAATATTAAAATTGATTTGTAAGTAAGGTGGTTGGAACGTTGTGGATTTGTAATGGAATGGAAAAAGATATGAGCTATATTGAAATAGCTCAGAATAGGGACGGGTTTGCGGGCATTTTTTGACGCGGTGATGGGTCTTCTGGATCCATAAAGTGTGCGGAATTGTTCAGCAGCTAACCGCCTGTTACATGGAGTTTGTGGCGTTTCTGTAGCTGCTTATCCGTGAAGAGGATTTTGAACTGAAGTTCTTAAACGGCAGTCGCTCCCTCGTGTGACACTTCACAGCAAAACATCAAAACTTCACAGTTGGTTAGGCGTGTATTCGGACATCGAATAAAACCTCCAAAAAAATGGTACAAATTTCGATGATGGACGGTCGGCTGTCCCCATTCTACTTTAAATATATGCTTTTTTTGCAGTGAATCCAAAAGGAATAAAAAATTAGTGCTGGCTGGTTATCTTTTTCATCTCAAAGGCCGTCCGGAATCACACAGTCTGATGGGCCTGCATTGTTGGGTGGATGTAACGCTGATACGGCAGATTGTAACCCCGATAGAGACGTGTGTACGTGCTGCCAACAATACGTAGGTGAAAATGTAAAATAATCCCCCTACAGTCTGTGAGGGTTCCAGGAGGTAGAGGCTCCCAGATTTCAAGACAAGCAGCACATGAAGTTGGTAAGGTTGTCAACCCTAAGCACCGGTCACCCTTACTGCCCAGGAAATATTCATGGTACTCCTTTCCGTTAGAGGTTGAGTCATCCTCAGGGCCACAGTGCGGCCGGAAGGATGATGTCAATTTAAAGTTCCAATGGTACCATCGGGAATCGAACCCGCGACCTCCCGGCTTGTATTTCAATTATTCGGCCAAATGCGCCGCCTTGTGCCCCCATCCCTCCAGCCCACCGTATACACAGGGTCGCACCATTTCATAGTTTCAGAACCGTGAGTCGCACGAATCGGCGGGCCTGAGCCGCAGAACTTGGGCAAGGGAGGCAGACCTTGGCTGTCTTGCTTTCCCACATCGAGAAGTGCCTCTTTTCCAAGGGGGACAAGATACTGCCTTGTTAATTAGTACGAGTTTTTAACATTTGTAGTAGGGTCTCAACAGACAACTAAGAAGAATGTAGGACTGCCAAATGAGAACAAATTGTTATGCGCCTCAGAACATCAAATTTTATTAAATCGATAGTTGTCACACAAATGGAGCTTTAGTAGATGACTCTCGTGGTCTACAGAGTGACACTGAAATGATATTTGTTTTTAATTACGGTGCGACCCATATGCATTATTGGTTTTTGACCTGTAATACGTTCAATGTCCGAGGTGGTCATAAATTAATTAACCTGCTCACTGATGGAGTTAATTCTAATGTTACCGGGCGTACATTATAATCTGCTGACTGCCAATAAACTGTAAACAGGATCACAATACAGCTGCAGTATGCAGCGTGTACCGAATGTGATTCTGACGGCACAGTATCAAGGTTATTATCTCACAGCCCTTTGTCGTAAGAGGAAGAAAAAGTTAAGATAAAGTGTTACAGGATATTTCAGCATATCGACCGGTAAATAGTTACCAACGTTTCGAAAGCACTACGCTTCTTAGAAACGTCTTACTGTTTGCTAGTTGAAACTGTGTAACAGCCCAAACACTCGAATCATCACCAACCCTGCTGTGACAGCTGGCTTAAACAAGTTGCACGTGACTTTACGATGCTGTACTTGTATATATTTATGGATTTATATGACGTCTTATAAGGTGCATTAGGGTGGATGTGAAGGGTAAATCAAGCTACAGTCGAGGATACCCCACACTGTTACCCATCTTTTTTGAGGACGAACGGAGGGGAGTCTCTCACTTTCACAAGCGATCCCTCTTACATTCGTAGCACAAGGTGCACAGTAAATGACGGTAACATTTTTGCGCAGAAAGCGAATATCAGAGGGAAGCGACAGACACTGTTCAGCACAGCGGCGTAAACAACAGCGAACGAAATGTATTTGTTGTAAGCTTCATAGCGAACAGGATCCGGAATAGTGACTAGGCTACTTAACCGCGGAATGGTAGTTCGTTCTGTGGCAGGTGTCCATACCGGCCCTGGAGCCCACTCAGGTTGCTTCTCTTTGTCCAAGCGTAAAACGGCCGAGATATGAAGCGGACTTCTTCTGCATCTAGTGCCGAAGATTGAATGGAGGTGTGCCTACACTTTCGCACATGTGTTCCTAGCCTGCACGTTTTACGTTACTGCGGAGAATACGAGCACTGTTGTGGGTGCCAGTACTGTCGATACACATGCTGATCAAGAGGTAGAAGAAGTAGAATGCGGAACGAAAATGCATCGGTGAAGTGTAGCTGAAAGTTTACTGGGTAGCGATTATCCTCAGGTAACTGTGCTGCGATATCGTGTGAAGGCTGATACTTCACACTCAGGTACTAAAAACGTTCCGCGTCTTTTGGGGATCGCTAAAAATGTGTGTTCTCGTAGGCCCGCTACTGGACCCTATCTTGAACCAAATGAATGATGATCCCCCTCCCCCCAGATACAGTGAGATGTATACCATGTGGTACCATCAGCTGCAGTTTTTGGGACTGAAATTTTATATGTGTATCTCATTGCATATTTGTCTAAAAGAAAATTAAAATTACATACGTGTATGCTGTAATACTCGTAAAATTAACCCTTTAAAGACGAAGCGTAGACTGCTTTATTTAGAGACCCAGTCCGTACCGCGCTCTAAACACTTTTCATCTATAGGTTATAAAAACCAATCAGTTTATGCTGTAAGTGGTAGAAGTCGCTGTTTGTTCTCAGATAAATACAGAACACATAAATACAGTGTGGGCAGAGCGTACAGTTGTTGAATGTTAAACTGTTGGTGCATCACGTGACCAGAAGGCTTTAAAAGATTAATACTGCCATGTACTGCACTGTATTATACCGTTGAGGTCAATTGTTTTTCCCTACGAGTACAACATTCAACCTAAAATATTTCACATTTCTGAGTTTGGTTTGCGTTGTTTAAATTACGAGGCATTCGACGTAAATTTGTGATGGGCCTGTACATTTGTGTAAGCAGTTCAATCAAACGTTTCAGTCATCATGTCGACCGTGTCGAGGTTCATTTACGTGACTTCGTTCCTGATTAATATGCATGCTCTGCACGGCTAATGAAGGACAGCAAGTCGTATAGGGCCTTCCGACAGAAGAGGCCATTCAGTTTGCGAGTTGATAGCGAAGTATAGACTACGTCACTTGACGTATTGACTTAGTTTTGCTGGATTTTAGCGCGTTCGCATAGTTGCTAAAGGCGGCTAGTAGCGTAGTCGTGTTTGTCGGTCCGCATGTAACAACGCAAGTCCTGCTGGGCGGATTTTTGTGATATTTTTTATTGGGAACTGTACTAAAAATCTGTCTTTTTGGTGGCAAATTGAAGTTTGGCTAAAATTGCTTAAAAATAATAGGCACTTTACACGCGAAACTGTATAAGTTTACGATAATATCTCACTGAACTTTTATTTTGGAATGGGAAAGATTTCAGACAAAAGTTATAGAAAATTAAAATACACATTTCATTTCAATTAATGTTTTTTTTATGAGTGTCGTCCCGTCTAGTACATAATTGCAGGAAATTCAGCACAGCCAGAGATGCCAAAAAAACAATTGTTTGTACATATAGATTTGTTGTGGTGTGAAATAATAATGCAGTATGACACAGTATGACACTCTATTCGTGTTGTTACGTCACGTCTGTATGCAGTTACCATTTTGTCTCTTCATGTGCATAATTAAGGAATATAACAATGTGAAGTCATAAAATGTAATGTACGTTGACTTTTTTTTTAAATTTGGAATTTGGTATGTAGATGGATTTCAGTATTTCCCAGTTTATTCGCACCCACCCGGAGTTCTTACATTTCCACTCGCGCTGTTGTACTCTCTAACCCACGTTGTTTGTTGCCCTTGGCACGTTCAATCTGGTACACTCCGATGAGTCTGTGTTTCGTTCACCATAACGTACTTTTAGAATCCTACGTTTATTGGACGGTGCATCATTGTGATAGTTGTAGTATAAAAGTATAGTTCGTTGTGTGTTGGAGATGTGATGCGACTGGGTTGGAGTTGTGTCCGTGTTGCAGGCTGAAGCCTGCAACACGGACACAACTCCAACCCAACCACACCAAATCTCCAACACACATCGAACGAAGAACAAAACGACCAATCTGGTAATTCAACAGAATAGTCGCAAGCTCCTGATGATGGATATATTAATGTCCGAAACATGTTGAGCACATAAGAAGTGAAATAAAATAGCAAGTGACATCAAGTTGGTCTTCTATTCTTCAACAAGAGTCCACTGTAAGCTAATATTGTAATGGCAATATAAATATTTACCTTGTGTACTGAACCGACTTGGTGTACACGTTACTGCCCTCTTAACACTGGTTCATATTTCTTATTATATACGAGTATGCCTTCCTCTCGCTTCCTCGTACCCTTTCATTCTTCGTTTCTTTCTAATTTTGTCTTTCTTTTTCCGTCTTTCTATATATACCCCTACCCCCTACTTTTAAGTTTAATGCATTTTTCTTCATTTTGTTTCCTTCTTCTTGCCTTTCTTCCTTTCCTTCTTGTTTATTATGGCATCTGTTTCATTTTACCCACTTCATTTCCACTTCTTTCTCCCCTCGGTGCATTAATGCCTGAGGACCTGAAGGTAATAAACCATGTAACATCCAACCAGTCAAGAGCGGAAAGGCACACAATAAATATTCGAAATATCACAGTAATAGCGCACTCAACATCACAAACATTGTGTTTTAGCCACTCAGAAAAGTGACAGGTGCTTTAAGTCGAGTGTTCGTTGAATTCAGGACACTGTGCTTGAACCCCTTCTTCATTCTTTTTAATAAACTTACACGTTCAGCCATAAAGCCTAGATATAAAACCGGCAACGTTAACTGTACCAGCTAGCTTACTAAGTCCAGCAGACAATAAACGTCTCTGAGGTATTAAGTTAAGGTTATTAACTTCGCCTCTTTATATTTCGCGCTTATGTTCCGTTAGTATAAAAAGTCTCTAAATGTTCAAGGAAACCCAGACCCGTGAAAATGTGGCTGTTCCCACGTGAGGGCAAGTGTAATGCCCTGTGGAAAACCAGCTGACGTGTTCTCATCAGTAGTGGGTTGCTGTGTCTCCTTCGTTGCTGTACCTGTAGGCACATTGTGCAGCAAGTGATAATTGTTACGGCCAGACACTCGAATGCAGACATTGAGGTACTGAGTTCTGTTCAGTGCCTCTGCTTAATGCTTTAATGCTGAACTGTGTCGCTGTTCTGTATGACCTGACACGTAATAAAGAGGCGTTTAATTTAGCACACCAACTAATTTAGCACACCAACTAATTTAGCACACCAACTAATTTAGCACACCAACTAATTTAGCACACCAACTAATGCGCATACATAATTTTTTTACATTAAAACATCTAAAATCGCTGCAACACGTTTCGATCGTAAGATCATCTTCAGGGAGCTACACTGTTCCTTGCTAAAGTCACATTTTTAAAAACACTCACTGATTAATTTCTTTGTACTGCTTGGTGCTGTGGCAGCATGTCGTATTGTGTAAGTCGTACACGGCTGAGAATGCGCCCGACTATGGCTGTGTGTCGTGTGTTATGCTGCGTGAGTCTCACGCAGCAAAAGTAAGTAACGTTAATTTCTTTTGATACTGGCCTACGTACGTAACCAGTTCGTTCATGTAAACACGTATAGACCGAGCCTTAGTCCAGGCAGTCCGTAGTCAGCCTCTAACCTAACAGACTCATTTTCGATCCCGTGTGGAAATTGTGGTGGATGATGTTGCACTGGGACACGTTTTTCTCCCAGTACTTCGGTTTTTTTTATCTTCAGTATCGATGAGCCAATGATCAGTACTCGTATTTCATGTGTTTACTCGCGACGCTATCTACTGTTAGCAGTGCGAAGTAGAACACTTTTCCGTCTGCTTGTGGCAGTTCTTGTAGAATAATCCCATCCTTGCTTCCTATGCTCGTCTGCCCTCGGTATTTAGGTAATGTCCTTGTAGGTCCCATGTTGTGAACCCGCGGTGCAGTACATAGTCATTTCTTTAGATTACTTGCAATATATTCCGATCTCTCAGTATCGTTTCCAACAGTAAAATGGACTTCCAGTTTTATTTCTTTCATTTTTTTCAACACCATTCTCGTTCTCCGTCCTTTGAAAGTGTCGCGTACCTTGGAGAACTTGATTACTTCCCCTGAGCAATAAAAATAAACCTTTCGAGGAAGCAGTCCGTCTGACTCCGTGAGACCCAGCAATATGGGCCGTAACTTCCGTGCTGCATTGTCTCTCTGAACGAGAGAGAACTTTCTTTCGGCTTGGTATAGCTTGTCTGATTCTGTTTGACCTCTCTGTTGAGCATCTGACTGCAGGGTAGAAGGGGTAGGCTACTTTGTGTCAAGTAATTGAGATATAGACCGTACTACTGGCGTTGTCTTCATCACAAACCGCAAATGGAAGCTTCCGCTCACCCATGCGCATTGTCATAGCTTTAATAGACGACTCGTTCTTGGGAATGTAGCCGTGTTTGTGGATGTGGCGCCCTGTCACATCCCAGAAGATGATGGTTGTTGTATTCAACAGTCGTGCTAATCTCGGACCCAACTTCTCAGGATACCTTCCTTGTTCCTCGCTGTATTTTATACGCCAGTGTGGAACTCGTCTTATTGCTTTAATACTCGTACTGTACGTTCGTTGTGCATTTTGTTGTCAAACGATATATTTTTAGAGTAGGTTTCCGCTGACAATAGTGTCAAATGTAGATTACAATGAAATAATTAGAAATATATTTACAGAACCACACACTGCGGTATTACGTAACTCGGTACAGTGGCTTTGGTGGAGGGTCGGGATATCTGTCACTGTAGTTAGAAGGCAGGGGTAGAAATATCTGTCAGTGCAGTTAGTAGGCAGGGATGGAGATATCTGCCACTGTAGTTAGGCAGGGGTGGAGATATCTGTCGGTGTAGTTAGGCAAGGGTGGAAATAGCTGTTAGTGTAGTTAGTAGGCAGGGGTGGAGATAGCTGATAGTGTAGTTAGCAGGCTACCGGTTGGACAATAAGTGTTCAGTTGCCGACAGGAGGGAATTTTTCTGCTCCGACCACGGTCCGTCTGGCTTTCGGCCTGTCCGCAAGTTCTTACGCAGTGAGTTCTGGGGCCTCTTATGCGGTAAAACGTCCAAAGCGTCATGCTGACCGCTCGCTAATACGTTCTCTTGATTCTACGGCTACCAGGATATGTAGTGTGTACATGTATTGTCGAACGTTTGTGTGTTTTGGTGCTTGATCGGGGGCACGCAGTGGTGCAGTTGGTTACGGCACTGCGCTGCAATTCGGGAAGGTCGCTGGTTCGATTCCAGATGGTGTCATTGGAAGTTTTCATTGACACAATCCTTCTGGCCGCACCATGGCCGTGGGGTCGACACAGCCTCTAACAGAAAAGAGTCCCATGAATATTTCGTGGGGTATAAAGACGGCCGGTGCGTAGGGCTGACAACCTTGCCACCGTCATGTGCCGATTGTCTTGAAATTTGGAAGCCTCAACGTACTGGACGTCTGAAGTCTGTGGACATGACTAGGCCCGAACAGCGATTCTTTACCTCTGCTTGACTCAACAAGGCTTCAAGGGTGCTTTCTTTTGCACCTGCACCGGCAGCTTGGTTGTTCATGTATTGGGGTTGCTTAAAAGTGAATTTTACGAGATATATTTCATATAAAATTGCCCCTTAATAACGTGTATCACATGTTTCAGTTCATTTAACGATACCTCTACCGTGTGTCATTTGTACGCTAGTTATGCTAATTTGTTAAGCTAAAACATAAACAGGCCTACCCCTAAAATCACAGCAATTCTTTTGGAATTTAACGTGCAGTGTTGTTGAGACACAAAAGCAACGAGAAATAAGTGCGCCTTCGTGTCTTGTTACCGAAATACAGGACACTATCATAACAGCTAATAGTCTACTTGTATCAACCAACGCAACCAACAACGAACACAAACGCGCGGATCACTGTTACATTTATCATCTTCTGCATCGTGTGCAATATGCCATTCACATGACAACATAGCAAATGGTTGCACATTGCTTGACTGCATTTAAGACGCGTAAAGGTCCGCCTGTGGACAGCTGACGTATTTAAGCTCACTACACATATTTTAACACTAATTTACATTAGTAGTTATTTTAATGTTGTATTTTGTTTATTGCATCAGATTTTGTTATACTTCTTTCTTTTACTGTCATTAAAATATTATGCAGGTCGTGAGGACATTTATATATTACTGAAATCCAGCGGCGTACCGAGGGGGTTTGGGGGTTGGGGGTTAAACCCCCCCCCCCCCGAAATTCCGATGGCCCTCCAAAATCGTGCCAAACTCAACCCGATTGTGAAAACTGTTAGAAACTGCTGAATTTAGGACGCCAACACCCCAAGATGTTCGGAAAAAAAAGGCAGTAAAATTCTGAAACTGCCGCCGGTTCGCAATTGTTTTACATTAGCAATGAGAAACAATTGGTTGTCATCATAAATAGTCTTAAAGTACGAAAAACTAAGAAAATTTTACTATATGAAATGAAAAATTTTGTACGAAATTACAACTGCCTCCAGAACTCCTGACTAGGGGGCTACCGACCTCAGATCCCCGTTCTCTCTGTCCTCTGTCCTCAATTGAATTTGTTGAACCCCCTCCCCAACAAAATTCCTTTGTACGCCAGTGCTGAAATCGTGGCTGTTGTTGGCCGGGAAAACCAAAACATGGAGGAGAATTTGATTAACGAATGTGATACCGAAACACGAATTTGTCTTCTTTGTCGACTGCATTATTTGAAAAAAAAATCTGAGTGCACGCCGAAAAATGTATTTAAAAAATTCTAACAATTTCTTCGAAAATGTAGTCAAATCCAAATATTTGGAATGCAGCTTTCGGTTTAGGAGCTTATTGTGTACATGACTGCACCAGACGTGCCGAGTTAGTGGCGAATGGCGGGCGAACGTGCTGGACTTGTTCTGTGCTGCGGTTTCAGAACAGAGAATTTACGCCGTCAGCAGGGCTACGAACTGCAACAAATACATGTGATTGTTTACGAAGGAGAATACACGAAGATCACCCAGTTTACAAATAGGACAATAGAATACAAACACGTCAATGAAGCTGTGTGAAAAGTTATTAGATTAAAGCGGCGCAGAGGGGAGGGGGGAGACTTCATTTCCATTTCAGGGTGTATTGAATGCGGCAAAGCGCAGACGCCAAGCTGTTTTCGAACACTCGAAGTATCTTAATGGGTAGAGAAATTAGATAAACGGACTCGACAGAAACGCTAATTTCACCAGCCGTCTCATGAAAAAGTCGACTCCGATGGGACATGTGAAGTTTCTAAGAACTGCATAGCCCGCGCAGTGTCTCTGCTAAGCCGCCATGAATGATAATGCTGTTCAAACTGATTTCCGAGACAAGTATGACTGACACGTGGCCGACTGTACGTATCTGGTGGCCGATTAGATAGTTTACTGCGGTTTCTTTGCTACTTTACGTCTGTATAGTTAACTGTCCGACTTCGGCGACCATGAGGAATACTGTCTCCGGGACGGAGGGGTCGTAACTTTCAGAAATTGGGTTTCCTCCGTATTCTTCTTTGCGGCCTGAGTACACCATCATCAGAAGTGCATAATTACTGGTTGCATACAGGTTTCAAATTATAGCAAGGATCGTCCCTCTGCGACGATGATACAGAATGTTGCCGTCTATAGCGCAGAGCAGCGTGACTTCCTACACGGTTAGAGACAGTGACTTGTTTATTGCGATGTTGTCTAGTTTATAATTCTTAGCTTCAATGAAATGGAAATGTTTGTCCCCTTATTATAAAAAAAAAACCTTGTAGAATTATATTGGTCTTTAAAATTTAAATATTTATTGAGTACAATAAGAAAGAACATAAAGTTATAATGATGAGTTTTGTTTTTGCGGGTTTTGATGTTTTGCCGACCGTGCATCTCAGTATAATCTTAGCAGTTGGCCAACTTAATGCAAAAATTCTTTTTTTTAAATAAGTTTATTATATTCCTCTACATGTTTCGAGCACTTGTACTCATCATCAGGAGGTCAGATGCTGTATAATACAATTTGACCTCCTGATGATGAGCACAACAGTGCTCGAAACATGTAGAGGAATATAATAAACTTGTTAAAAAGCAAGAATTTGTGCATTACGAGTTGGTCAGTTGCTAAGACTAAGATTCTTATTCCGGGTTGCACTTGTGGTTTGCATTTCAGCTCCTTTTGTCGCTCGGCATACATCGGACTTAAAATGCAACAGTTCTCGTGTGTGTGCTAATTATCTTGGATAACTCTAGCTTTGGTTTCGACATCCGTAGTTTTAATTAGAGCCACGTCTGTGGTTTCGACATCCGTAGTTTTAATTAGAGCCACGTCTGAATTTATTCGATGGCTGAAGGGAAAATCCAACATTGGCGTCTCTGCCCTCTTAAATATTTATATTGATGACGTTGTACAATCGCAACGATATGTTGTCGCCGAAGTGTATTGAAAAATATTTCAAGCTATAATCAATTTAGGCCTAAGTATATATGAAATAAATGAATAAGTTCATGGTACAGAGTCCGTGAGAAGGTTCTAATTTCTCGGCTTGTAAAGAAATTCCTCGAATTGTATTAAAATCTTAAGTTGCATTGTCGCGTCCACAAAAGCTGTCCGCATGTTTCTATCACAAGGCAGATGAGCGCAATCCCATCCGGTTTCTTTAAAATCCGTTTTCGCTGTTACACTGTTATGTGTCTTCCAAGTGGCTCCTTCCTTCAGATAAATGTGTTCACGGTCAGTATGTGCGTACCGGAAATGTTTAAAAATTTCAGATTGCAGCAGACTTTGAGCCCTGCAACACTTTGTGTAAGTGCCAGGGTTTATATGACTTCGTTATAGTGAGCTTTTAAAATGCCGCTGGGAAATGGACAGTGCAGAGCACTTTGGACAGCAGGCAGAGTTTCAGTGGTATTATTCGGCTTTTGGAATAGTCCATGGTGACGTGTTTAAAACAGAACATGGGCTGCTGGATGCAGCAGTTGTATCACTGAAGGAGAGCTGTTCGCGAAAAGTCTCGTTCCCAACTCTTTTCACTAAATGATGTATTTTTCTGTGTTGTCACCAGGTAGCTTCACTGGGTGTTCATTAAATCTGTCGCCATACGTCCACTGGCCTGTGCACAAGAACACTGCAGACCCTTGCAGTTCTGTCCGTGTGTTAAAGTACTTCACGTTTCTTCGCTCTTCACCACCTTGCCGCGTTATGGGCGTCCTCTTTGTCTTTTGCTCTTCACAAACGAAACGAACGCCAGGTTGCCGCGATGTCGATTCTGCGCCCGACTGTCGTATACTCATCGAAGTTTTTCTTGTTGTCTCACTGCTTCTGCTCACTGCCTAGATATTCCCATGAAATGTCCACGGGCGCTTCCTCAACATCTTTAAAAAAAAAACACGAAGATGGACGAAGCTTATTCAAGATTTGAAGTCAGAACGCACATAAGCCTTTGAACACTAACAAAATAAACAGTAACACTCCTTTTCTTTGTTGGTCCTCTCCCGATTCCTGAAAGAGCATCACATTTTGTTGGGGGGGGGGGGGGGGCGCCCCCCCGGTCGCGCTCCTGGTTGGGCCCCGCG
>Ga0123353_10011415_pt1 | contig 12516 bp, 9 predicted proteins | sample TergutLab28metaG_3_FD_92763 | JGI IMG/M metagenome (GOLD analysis project Ga0123353, IMG submission 92763) | Labiotermes labralis P3 segment gut microbial communities from Petit-Saut dam, French Guiana - Lab288 P3 | ecosystem: Host-associated > Arthropoda: Insects > Digestive system > Gut ... | reverse complement strand
TCAGCTCAGGTCGATCCCCGGGTACAGCGGGAAGCCCGCCAGCAGGTCCGCCGCACGGCGGGCGACCTGGTCGGCCACCGCGGCGTCCAGCAGGTGATGGGCCTTCGACAGGCCGCCCTTGGGCGCCGGAGCCGCCGACGTGGCCGCCAGTACCGTGTCGATCAGCCCGGCGATCTCGTCCATCTCCGCGGCCCCGAGGCCGCGGGTGGTCAGCGCCGGGGTGCCGATGCGGATGCCCGAGGTGTACCAGGCGCCGTTCGGGTCCTGCGGGATCGCGTTGCGGTTGGTGACGACGCCCGCCTCCAGCAGCGCCGCCTCCGCCTGACGGCCCGTCAGGCCGTAACCGGAGACGTCGATCAGCACCAGGTGGTTGTCGGTGCCGCCGGTGACCAGCCGCGCGCCGCGCTTGAGCAGGCCCTCGGCGAGCGCCCGAGCGTTGTCCACGATCGCCTGCGCGTAGCCGGCGAACTCCGGGCGCGCCGCCTCCGCGAGCGCCACCGCCTTCGCCGCCATCACGTGCGGCAGCGGGCCGCCGAGCACCATCGGGCAGCCGCGGTCGACGTGCTCGGCCAGTTCCGCGTCGCACATCACCAGGCCGCCGCGCGGACCGCGCAGCGACTTGTGCGTGGTGGTCGTGACGATGTTGGCGTGCGGCACCGGGTCGAAGTCGCCGGTCAGCACCTTGCCCGCGACCAGGCCCGCGAAGTGCGCCATGTCGACCATCAGCGTGGCGCCGACCTCGTCGGCGATCTCCCGCATGATCCGGAAGTTGACCAGCCGCGGGTACGCCGAGTAGCCCGCCACGATGATCAGCGGCCGGAACTCGCGGGCGGTCGCCCGCAGCGCCTCGTAGTCCAGCAGCCCGGTCTGCGGGTCGGTGCCGTAGCTGCGCTGGTCGAACATCTTGCCGGAGATGTTGGGCCGGAAGCCGTGCGTGAGGTGGCCGCCGGCGTCCAGCGACATGCCGAGCATCCGCTGGTTGCCGAAGTCCGCGCGCAGCTGCGCCCAGTCCTGCTCCGTCAGCTCGTTGACCTGCCGCACGCCGGCCTTGGCCAGCGCCGGGCTCTCCACCCGCTGCGAGAGCACGGCCCAGAACGCGACCAGGTTGGCGTCGATGCCGGAGTGCGGCTGCGCGTAGGCGTGCGCGGCGCCGAAGACGCTGCGGGCGTGCTCGGCGGCGAGCGCCTCGACGGTGTCCACGTTGCGGCAGCCGGCGTAGAAGCGGCGGCCGACCGTGCCCTCCGCGTACTTGTCGCTGAACCAGTTGCCCATGGCCAGCAGCACGGCGGGGGAGGCGTAGTTCTCGCTGGCGATCAGCTTGAGCATCTCGCGCTGGTCGGCCAGCTCCTGGGCGATGGCGTCGGCGACCCGCGGTTCCACGCCGCGGACGACGTCCAGGGCGCTGCGGAAGGCGACCGACTCGGTGCTGTAGGGGCTCGCTGCGGACTCTGCCATGGCAGTCCTCCGGGTTCGGCATCGGGACGGCCCAGGCGCACGGCACTTCGGTGGTGGAGACGAGCCGCTCCCCGATGGTTGACCCCATCCCAGCGCGCCAGTCACGGCTCGCCGTCACCATAGCAACGCCCGGACCAGGGCGGCGACCGGTTCCGCCCTTCGGGACGGCCCCTGTGGACGGCGGAAAGCGGGTGTTTGGATGGGGGGCGAGAGGGGGCCTCCGGCGTGCGGGGGCCGGGACCGATCACCCACCCGCGAGCCACCGTCTGGAGACCCATGGACACCACCGCCCCGCCCGTCAGGACCCGCGTGAGCGCCGGCACCGGGGTGATCGCCCTGGACCGGCCGGGCGCCCTCAACGCCCTGGACCTGACCATGGTGCGGCTGATGACCGAGGCGCTGGAGCGCTGGCGGGACGACGACGGCGTCCGTTCCGTGCTGGTGGTCAGCACCTCGCCCAAGGCGTTCTGCGCCGGCGGCGACATCCGGGCCGTGCGCGACGCCGGGCTGCGCGGCGACGACGACGCGGTCACCGCCTACTTCTCCGCCGAGTACGCGCTCAACGCGCTGATCGCCGGCTACCCCAAGCCCTACACCGCACTGGTCGACGGCTATGCGATGGGCGGCGGGCTGGGCATCTCGGTGCACGGCTCGGCCAGGGTGGTGACCGAGCGGGCGGCGCTCGCCATGCCGGAGAGCGCGATCGGCTTCTTCCCCGACATCGGTGCCAGCCACTTCCTGCCGCGGCTGCCCGGCGCGGTCGGCTGGTACCTGGGGCTGACCGGCGAGCGGATCTCCGGCGCGGCCGCCGTCGAGTGCGGCCTGGCCACCCACTACGTGCCCGCCGCCGACCTGCCGGCGCTCCAGGACGCGCTGACCGGCGGTCCCGGAGACCCGGAGCCGGTGCTGCGGCGGTTCGCCGCGCCCGCGCCCGCGTCGGAACTGGTCCCCCACCGCGAGGCGATCGCCCGCTGCTTCGACGCCCCCGACCTGGCCGCCGTCGGCGCCCGGCTGGCTGCCGAGGAGGCCGACCGGGACTGGGCGCGGCAGACGCTCGGCGTGCTGCGCCGGGCCTCCCCGATGAGCCTGCGGATCACCTTCGACCTGCTGCGGGCCGGTGCGGACGACACCCTGGCCGGCTGCCAGGCGCGCGAGCTGGAGCTGGCCAGGAAGACGGCCCGCGAGCCGGACTTCCACGAAGGTGTGCGTGCCCTCCTGGTCGACAAGGACCGCAATCCCTCCTGGTCGGAGCAGGAGTCGCCCATCATATGAGATACGGGTTTCATGATGCGGACGCACCGGCGTAGCGTGACGGCACAACCCGCCCTCCACCGGCGGGATCTGACGACGTGTGCCGGACGACGCAGTGCCGGCCGGACGGGCCGGACGACGGAGTGCCGGACGATTGGAGCGCCATGCCCCGCGAGTGGGACGCCACGACGTACGACTCCCTGCCGCTGCCGCACCTCCGCTGGGGGCGCCGCACCCTGGACCGGCTCCCGCTGCGGGGTGACGAGCGGGTGCTGGACGCGGGCTGCGGCACCGGCCGGGACACCGCGGGACTGCTGGACCGGCTGCCGTCCGGCGGCGTCGTCGCGCTGGACGGCTCGGTCCGCATGCTGGACCAGCTGCGGGAGCGGCTGGCCGGCCGGCTGGACCGCGTCGAGGTGGTCCGCGCCGACCTGACCGTTCCGCCGCTGCCGTTCGACGGCGAGGTCGACGCGGTGTTCAGCGTGGCCGCCTTCCACTGGATCGACGACCACGCCGCGCTCTTCCGCACGCTGGCCGCCCGGATGCGCCCCGGAGCGCGGCTGGTCAGCGACTGCGGCGGCCGTGGCAACATCGCGGCGGTCAACGCGGCCGTCGCCCAGGTGCGCGGCACCGCGCCCGGAGGCTGGGAGTTCGCCGGCGTCGAGGACACCCGCCGGCGGCTGGCGGACGCCGGCTTCACCGACGTCGAGGTGGCGCTGCGGCCCGACCCCGCCCGCTTCCAGCCCGGCGAGCAGCTGGAGTCCTTCCTGGCCACCGTCATCCTCGGCGCCGAGCTGGACGGGATGCCGGAGGACGAGCACGAGCCGTTCGTGAAGGCGGTCGCCGGGCGGCTGGCCGAGCCGGTGGTGGACTACGTGCGGCTGGAGATCGCGGCCACCAGGGCCGGCTGAGCCCCGGGGCCGGCGGCGGCACGGTGGCGCGCCGCCGCGTCGCGCCATCGTGCCCGCCCCCGTCCGCGCCCCGGAGCCCGGTGCGTGGGACATCGGCGGCTGAACCGGTTGAGCGCCCGGGGGCGCCGGGTTCCGCCCTCCCCGTGCCGCGGTCGGGGTCGCGTTGTTACGGTGTGCCGCATGAGCCCGCTCAAACGCCCCACCATCGCCGACATCGCCGCGGCCGCCGGCGTCTCCAAGGGTGCGGTGTCCTATGCCCTCAACGGCAAGGCGGGCGTCTCGGCCCAGACCCGCGAGCGCATCCTGGAGATCGCCGCGCGGATGGGCTGGCACCCCAGCAGCGCGGCCCGCGCGCTGTCGGACGGGCGGTCCGGCGCGATCGGCCTGGTGGTGGACCGGCCCGCCTGGGTCCTGGGGATCGAGCCGTTCTTCATGCAGTTCATCTCCGGCGTCGAGGCCGGACTCGCGGCCACCGGCACGGCGCTGCTGCTGCAGGTCACCGAGGACGCCGGCGCCGAGGAGGCCGCGTACCGCCGCTGGTGGGGCGAGCGCCGGGTGGACGGCGTGCTGCTGGTGGACCTGCGGGACGACGACCCGCGGATCGCGCTGCTCTCCGAACTCGGCCTGCCCGCCGTGGTGGTGGGCCACGCCGCCGGTGCCGCGGGCGTGCCGTCGGTGTGGATCGACGACGGTGCCGCGGTCCGCGAGACCCTCGCCTACCTGGTGGCGATGGGGCACCGCAGGATCGCCCGGGTCGCCGGTCCCGCGCACTTCGTGCACACCCGCGAGCGCGGCGAGGTCTTCGACGCCTGCGCCGCCGAACTCGGGCTGCCGGGCGTGGACTGCGTCCACACCGACTACTCCGGCGAGGACGGCGCGCGAGCCACCCGCCGCCTGCTGTCCGGCCCGGCCCGGCCGACCGCGATCGTCTTCGACAACGACGTGATGACGGTCGCCGCGCTCAGCGTCACCCAGGAGATGGGCGTCTCGGTGCCCGGCGAGCTGTCACTGATCGCCTGGGACGACAGCGAGCTGTGCCGGCTGGTGCACCCCGCGCTCACGGCGGTCAGCCGCCGCGTCCCGGAGCACGGCCGAAGCGCCGCCGCCGCGCTGCTGTCCCTGCTGGACGGCGCCGAGGTGCCCGACATCCAGCTGGACCCGCCGGTGCTCGTGCCGCGCGGCAGCACCGCGCCCGCCCCCCGCTGACCCCGGCGCCCCACCTCCGTCCCGCCCCGCCGTGCCCCTTCCTGGCCGCGGCCGTCCCCCGGCGCAGGTCACCTGCCCCGCCCTGCCCCAACTGCCGCTGACGCACGGGTGTTTCACGGTGTTTCAGCGGGGCGATCCCTGTGCGATGCCTTGACGGTGCTGGTGCGCCCGAGTTAAATCACGACACGATATAAGGCGTGAAACAAGTAGTGAAACAAGCGTGCAGACCCCCTCGCTGCACGGTCGTTCCGTACGTCACGTCCTGACGCAACATGTCAGGCCCATGCCATTTTCCGAGCACCTCTGCCGAGAAAGGCAGCGACCATGAGCGCAGCACGTCGCCCCCGCGGGGGCAGAGCCCGCCTGCGACGCTCCGCCGTCGGAATGCTGGCGGCCGCGGCGGCCGCCGTCGCCCCCGTCCTGGCCGACCCCGCCACCGCGCACGCCGCGGGGGAGAGCGTCCAGGTCTACCTGACCACCACCAACGACTCCGGCGGCCGCAACGTCGTCCAGGGGCTGGCCCAGCAGACCCCGGTCTCCTTCGCCTCCGGGACCGGCGGCTCCGGAGCCAACGTCACCGTCGACGAGGGCACCACGTACCAGCAGTTCACCGGCGCCGGCGCCTCGTTCACCGACACCGCCGCCTGGCTGATGAACTCCAGCGGCGCCCTGTCGGCGGCGACCCGCAACTCCGTGATGCAGAAGCTGTTCGACCCGGTCAACGGCATCGGGATCGACTTCCTGCGCAACCCCATGGGCGCCTCGGACCTCGCCCGCTACAGCTACACCTACGACGACATGCCGGCCGGCCAGACCGACCCGAGCCTGTCGCACTTCTCCATCGCCCACGACCAGGCCGACGTGCTGCCGCTGACCCAGCAGGCCAAGCAGCTCAACCCGAGCCTGAAGGTGATGGGGACCCCGTGGACCCCGCCGCCGTGGATGAAGGACAACGGCAGTTACGTCCAGGGCTGGCTCCAGTCCCAGTACTACGCGGCCTACGCGCAGTACTTCGTGAAGTACATCCAGGCCTACCAGGCGGCCGGCGTGCCGATCGACTACGTCACCGCGCAGAACGAGCCCACGGTCGGCGGCGACTACCCCGGCGCGCAGTGGAACGGCTCGGGCCTGGCGTACTTCACCAAGAACGACCTGCTGCCCGCGCTGCACGCGGCCGGCCTGTCCACCAAGGTGCTGGCGCTGGACTGGAACTGGGACACCTACGACAGCTACGCCGCCCCCACGGTCAGCGACGCCTCGATCCGCAGCGACCCCAACTTCGGCGGCGTCGCCTGGCACGGCTACGGGGGCAACGTCTCGGAGCAGACCACGATCCACGACCAGTACCCGAACCTCCCCGCCTTCGACACCGAGCACTCCGGCGGCACGTGGATCGGCAACCAGCAGAAGGAGGACATGGAGAACCTGATCGACTACACCCGCAACTGGGGCCAGAGCTGGGTCAAGTGGAGCCTCGCCGTCGACCAGGGCATGGGCCCGCACAACGGCGGCTGCGGCACCTGCACCGGCCTGATCACCGTGCACAACGGCGACAGCCGCAGCGGGCAGGTCGACTACACCGTCGAGTACTACACGATGGGCCACCTGACGAAGTTCGTGAAGCCGGGCGCCACCCGGATCGCGTCCACCGACAACTCCACCATCCGCAACGTCGCCTGGCGCAACCCCGACGGCTCCAAGGCGCTCATCGCCTACAACGAGTCGTCCTCCGCCCAGCAGTTGCGGGTCAACTGGGGCAACGAGAACTTCGCCTACACCCTGCCGGGCGGCGCGTCCGCGACCTTCACCTGGTCCGGCACCCAGAGCAACGGCGGCGGCGGGACCGGCCACACCGGCACCATCACCGGCTACGGCGGCAAGTGCGTGGACGTGGCCGGCGCGAGCAGCGCCAACGGCACCGCGGTGCAGCTCTACGACTGCAACGGCACCGCCGCCCAGCAGTGGACCGCCTCCGGCACCACCCTCCAGGCGCTGGGCAAGTGCATGGACGTGACCTCGGCGGGAACCGCCAACGGCACCCAGGTGCAGCTGTACGACTGCAACGGCACCGGGTCCCAGCAGTGGACCCGCGGCGCCAACAACAGCCTGGTCAACCCGCAGTCGGGCAGATGCCTGGACGCGACGGGACCCAGTTCGGCCAACGGCACCCGGCTGCAGATCTGGGACTGCACCGGAGCGGCCAACCAGCAGTGGACGGCGCCCGCCGCCTGATCCGCTGACCCCGAGAACGGCCTCCGGGGGACCTCTCACCGCCGGGTGGCCGCGCTGAAGGAAGCAGCCGCCGGTCCGTGTCCGCACGGGCCGGCGGCTCGCCGCGCCCGCCCGGAACGCGCCGCGCACCACGTCAAGGTGAACCGCCGTGGGCCGGGTTGACGGGTGACGGGCCCGTGCAACCGTTTCGTCGACGGATGTTCGGCTGACCGTTGAGCCATGTGGGCGTCGGATGGTGGGAAGGGTCCTGACGTGCACCTACTCTGGCAGGACCGTCCCGTCCCCTCGCGGCGAGGAGTTCCCCGTGTCCATCGCGCGCAGCGAGAACGTCGTCTGGCAGCGCGGCTGGCTGCGCCCCTGGTTGCGGTCCGCCGCCGTCGTGCTGCCGCTGGTGGTCGTCGCGGCGGTGGTGGCGGGCAACTGGGAACTGATCGGCTCCAGCGCCGGCCGCCTCGGTGAGGCGGACCGCAGGTGGCTCGCCGCCTCGTGCCTGGCCGCGTTCCTGACCTGGGTGTGCTCGGCGACCGCGCAGCAGGGCGCCGTGGTGGAGACGCTGCCGCCGGGACGGCTGCTGGCGACGCAGTTCGCGGCGTCCGCCGCCAACCACATCCTGCCGGCCGGTGTCGGCGGCAACGCGGTCAACCTGCGCTTCCTGCTGCGCCGCGGCCTGTCGCCGTCCCGCGCGGTGGGCGCGCTCGCGGTGCGCACCTGCGCCACGGTGACCGGCCGGCTGGTGCTGCTCGGGCTGGTGCTCGCCTTCTTCCCCGGCGCCCTGCACATCCGCCGGGTCATCGCGGGCGGATCCGTCGTACCCGCACACCCGCTGCTGCTCGTCGCGGCGGTCGCCCTGCTGCTCACCGGCGGGTACGTGGCGACGCGGTGCGCCCGCAAGCTGCGCGAGCGGGCGCGCGCCTTCCTGGCCTCCGCGGCCACCGACGTGCGGGCGCTGCACCGCAACCGGGCCCGGATCGCGGCCCTGTGGGGCGGCGGGCTGGCCTTCCCCGCCATGCACGCGATGGTGGTCGTCACGGTGATGCGCGCGCTGCACTCCCCGGTCCCGGTGAGCGGCGTGGTGGCCGCGTACCTGTGCGCGAGCACGGCCGCCGGCTGGGTGCCCACCCCGGCCGGCCTCGGCTCGCTGGACGCGGCGCTGGCGCTGGCCCTGGTGACTGCCGGCGCCCCGGCCGTGACCGCGACCTCCGCGGTCCTCGGGTACCGCCTGGCGACCACCTGGCTGCCGCTGGTCCCGGGGGTCATGGTGCTGGCGGTGCTGGTGCGCCGCCGGGAACTTTAGGTACGGACCTTTGCCGGAAGTATTGACGGCCCCTGCCGACCCGATTTAAATCACGTCCTGAACTAAGACGTGACGTAAGTCCCGTGCGGGCCTTCGGGGTTCACCGCCGACCTCCACCCGGCGCTCACGGTTCACAGAGTGTCAGGGGCATGACCGAATCCCGCGACCGCGCGAACCCGTCACGAGCACCGCTGCACCGTCGTACCGCCGCACCGTCGTACCGCCGCACCGTCGTACCTCCGCTCCGGCCCACCCGCCGTACCCCCACCGAGGAGTCCCGTCGTGTCGGAACCAGCCACCACCCGGCGTAGCCGCCCCCGCCCGCTCGCCCTGTTCGCCTCGGCCCTGGCCGGCGGCATCGTCGTGGGCACCCTCGGCGTCACCCAGGCCGCCGGCGCCGACCCCGCCGGCGCGATCACCGGCTACGGCGGCAAGTGCGTCGACGTGGCCGCGGCCAGCAGCGCCAACGGCACCGCGGTGCAGCTCTACGACTGCAACGGCACCAACGCCCAGAACTGGACGGTCGGTTCGGACGGCACGCTGCGGGCGCTCGGCAAGTGCATGGACGTGACCGCGGCCGGCACCGCCAACGGCACCCAGATCCAGCTGTACGACTGCAACGGCACCAACGCGCAGAAGTGGACGGCAACCGGCGGCCAGTTGGTGAACACCGGCTCCGGCCGCTGCCTGGACGCCACCGGGCCCAGCTCCGCCAACGGCACCCGCCTGCAGATCTGGGACTGCACCGGCGGCGCCAACCAGAAGTGGACGCTGCCGACCGGCGGCGGCACCACCCCGCCGCCCGGCGGGGGAGTGCAGGCGGTCGCGCCCTACCTCTACAACGGCTGGGGCAACCCGCCGGACCCCACCACCGTCATGAACGCCACCGGCGTCAAGTGGTTCACCCTCGCCTTCGTGCTCAGCAACGGCTACTGCAACCCGCAGTGGGACGGCGGCCGGGCGCTGACCGGTGGCGTCGACCAGAGCACCATCACCAAGGTCAGGGCGGCCGGCGGCGACGTCGTCCCGTCGTTCGGCGGCTACAGCGGCAACAAGCTGGAGTCCTCCTGCTCCAGCGCCGGCGAACTCGCCGCCGCCTACCAGAAGGTGATCAGCGCCTACGGGCTCAAGGCCATCGACATCGACATCGAGGCCGACGCCTACAGCAACGGAACCGTCCAGCAGCGCACCGTCGACGCGCTCAAGACGGTCAAGGCCGACAACCCGGGCCTGACGGTGTACGTCACCATCGGCACCGGCCAGAGCGGCCCCGACACCAGCCTGATCAACCGGGCCGCGTCCTCGGGGCTCACCGTCGACGCCTGGACCATCATGCCGTTCGACTTCGGCGGCGCCGGCCAGAACATGGGCAACCTCACCACGCAGGCCGCCGATGGCCTCAAGAACGCGCTGAAGAACGCCTACGGCTACAGCGACGACCAGGCGTACCGGCACAGCGGCATCTCGTCGATGAACGGCATCACCGACAACAACGAGACCGTCACCGTCAACGACTTCCGGACCATCCTCGCCTACGCCCAGGCCCACCACCTGGCCCGGCTGACCTTCTGGTCCGCCAACCGGGACCGGCCGTGCCCCGGCGCCTACCCGAACGACGACACCTGCTCCGGGGTGTCCCAGAACGCCTGGGACTTCACCCGGACCTTCGCCCAGTACGCCGGCTGAGACCGGCCGGGCCCGACAGGGGGAGGACTCTCCGCTCCCCGGCCGTGCAGCATGGTTCCCGCGATGCAACCATGTGCGGCCGGGGAGCGGAGGTGCGTGCGGTGGCAGGAACACCGAGCGGAGCGGGGACGGTCGACGGGGCGGACGGCGGCGGCCGGGTCCTGGTGGTGGACGACGACGCGGCGATCCGCCGCTCGCTCGGCCGCGCGCTGCGGCTGCGCGGCTTCGCGGTGACCGAGGCGGCCGGCGGCGCGGCCGCCCTCGACCTGCTCGACCGCACCCCGCCCGACGTCCTGGTGCTGGACGTCTCCATGCCGGACGTCGACGGCATCCAGGTCTGCCGCACCCTGCGCGGCCGCGGCAGCGACCTGCCCGTGCTGGTGCTGTCCGCCCTCGACGAGGTCGCCGACCGCGTCGCCGGGCTGCAGGCCGGCGCCGACGACTACCTGGTCAAGCCGTTCGCCCTGGAGGAGCTGGTGCTGCGGCTGCACGCGCTGCTGCGCCGGCGCCCGCCGCGCCCCGACGACCAGGTGCGCGCCTGCGGGCTGGTGCTCGACCCGGCCGCGCGCACCGCCGCACGCGACGGCGAACCGCTCGACCTGACCCGGCGCGAGTTCGAGCTGCTGGAAGTGCTCGCCCGCAACTCCGGCCTGGTCCTCACCCGCGACCAGCTCCTCGACCGCGTCTGGGGCTACGACTTCGACGTGCGCACCGACGCCGTCGACACCTTCGTCAGCTACCTGCGGCGCAAGCTGGAGGCCGGCGGGCGGCCGCGCATCCTGCACACCGTGCGCGGCGTCGGGTTCGTGCTGCGGCCCGCCGCCGGTACGGCGCCCGGGACCGGAGTTGACGGAACGCCCGGAGGCGCGTCATGAGGCTGTCCACCCGCATCGCGCTGGCCGTCGGCGTCCTGGTGCCGCTGCTGGTCCTCGCCTCCGGCTGGATCATGGTCCGGCTGGTCAGCGGCGACGTGCACGCGCAGGGCGACGCGCACCTGCGGCAGCGGGCCACGGCGGTACTGCCCCAGGCCCGCAACCTGCTGCGCGCGATGGCCAACGACCGTCCGCCGAGCGTCGAACAGGCAAGGGAGCGGCGGCTGTTCACCGCCGCGCTCGACGTCGGCATCCGGGTCGCCGGCCCCACCGGCACGGTGAGCGGAGGGCCGCAGCCCGGCGCGGCGGTCGTGCTGCCGCCCGCCGCCGGGACGTCAGGACCGGTCACCGTGCCCGACGGGAAGCGCAGTTGGCGCGTGCTCGCCACACCGGTGTCGGTGACCCGTCCCGCCGCCGGCGGCACCCTGTGGGTGTTCGCGAGCGACACCGCGGGCCAGGCGCAGATCGGCCAGGTCCGCCGCCGGATCCTGACCGTGGCCGTGCTCACCGCGCCCGTCGCGGGCCTGGCCGCATGGGCCGCCGCGACCCGGTTCGCCCGCCCGCTGCTGGCCCTGCAGCGCCGCGCCGGCGGCATCGACCCGCGGGCCAGCGCGACCCGCCTGGACCACACCCCCACCCGCATCCCCGAGATCGACGATCTCGCGCGCACCCTGCAGACCGTCCTGGCACGTTACGACGAGCAGGCCGCCCGCACCGCCGAGGCACTCGCCACCGCCCGCTCGTTCTCCGCCGCCGCCTCGCACGAACTGCGCACCCCGCTGATGAGCATGCGGATCAACCTCGACGTGCTGGACGGCACGCCCGAGCCCGGCCCGGGGGAACGCGCCGAGATCGTCGCCGACCTGCGCACCGAGCACGAGCGGCTGCTCGGGCTGCTGGTGATGCTGCGCACCCTCGCCCAGGGCGACCTCGTGGAGGCCGACGCCTTCACCCCCGTCGACCTGGCCGACCTGGTGGAGGCCGCGGTCACCGACCTGCGGCGGGACCGGCCGGACGCCCGGGTCGCGCTGGACGGAGCGCCGGGCTGCGTGGTGCACGCCTGGCCGCCGGGGCTGCGCTCGGCCGTCGACAACCTGCTGGCCAACGCCGCGGTGCACGGCGCCGGTCCTGACGGCGCCGCGCGGATCGAGGTGGTGCTGCGGCCGGGCACCGACCCCTCGGCCGTGTGCCTGACCGTCGCCGACCACGGCCCGGGCATCCCGGCCGGCGCCCGCGGCGAGATCTTCCAGCGGTTCCGCCGCGGGGCCGACAGCCCGGGCTCCGGCCTCGGACTCACCCTCGTCGCCCAGCAGATCGCCCTGCACGGCGGCACCGTCGCGGTCACCGACCGCCCCGACGGCACCCCCGGCGCCCAGGTGACGGTCCGTCTGCCGCGCCCGACCGCCCCGCACGCGCTGCCCGCCCGACGCGCCTGGCTGCCCGCCCCGACCACCGCGCCCTGAACATCGGGGCCCTGAACTTCGCGCCTGAACATCGGGGCCCTGAACGCCGCCCGGCGCCACAAGGTTTCCACAAAGAGCGTTCCTACCCTCCGGGACGAAGCGGCGCCGCATCGATGCGGCGCCCGCCGACGAGGGAGGACACCATG
>Ga0123353_10011414_pt1 | contig 12518 bp, 13 predicted proteins | sample TergutLab28metaG_3_FD_92763 | JGI IMG/M metagenome (GOLD analysis project Ga0123353, IMG submission 92763) | Labiotermes labralis P3 segment gut microbial communities from Petit-Saut dam, French Guiana - Lab288 P3 | ecosystem: Host-associated > Arthropoda: Insects > Digestive system > Gut ... | reverse complement strand
TATACAAACTGCAAGAATTTTTCGGTAATGATTTGATAATTTTATCTTCCCTCACCGCGATGTTCGTCACGAGTGAAGCCTTTTTGGGATTCAAATAATATTCTTTTGTCAGAATTGATTTAATTTCATTGATACCGTTGCCTTTATGTAATAAATCGGCGGCGATTTTCGACGGTCTCACACCTGTCAGGATTCCCCACGGAGGAACGCAACCGAATAAACTTTTCCCGGCTTTGAGCATAGCGGTTCCCGCCGCGAATTTCACGACTTTTTCTTCCGTGTATTCCGAATTGTACAAGATATAATTCTTTGCTTCCGCAGATTCTCCGCCGTTTTTTATATGTACTTTCGCGTTTACGCCGAGCAAATCTTTATCGATTGTGATGGTAACGACAGGCGTATCGTCGGTTACCGTCTGTTTTTCGGAAAAATCTTCGCCGGGGAAAAATATCATACACAAAGTCTGCGCGTAGTATTGATTGATTTCACCGTCAATTTTAAGTATCATGTTTTTTTCTTAAAACCTCGCTATCCATATTAATCGTAACCGGTCCGTCGCATACCGCGTTTATCTTCATATGCGCCCCGAAAATTCCGGATTCTGCTTTGGGGACTTTTTCTCTTACCTGCGCGATAAAATAATTATATAACTTCTCCGCTAACTCCGGCGGCGCGGAATCAAAGAAACTCGGACGGTTGCCCTTTTTGTAATCCGCGTATAACGTGAAATTGGAAATCACCAACACTCCGCCGTTTACATCGTTGACGGATAAATTCATATTACCGTTTTCATCGGAAAATATACGCAGTTTCGAAATCTTTTCCGCAAGGACGCGCGCGTCGACCTCGGTGTCGCTCGGAGCGACGCCTAACAATATAAATAATCCGCACTCGCAAACTCCTGTGACTTGTCCGTCTACGGATACTTCCGCTTTCTCTACTCGTTGAATAACCGCTCTCATTAGCTGAACCCTCTTACAATATTTTCTATATTGCTTATCGTTTTTAAACGCGAAACAATCGATTTAACGTGGTCTAAATTTTTACAGCTTATTATAATATTTATAATAATTTGCCTGTCGTCTTTCTTTTGCGTGTTGATATGAAGCAGCGAAACTCTCATTTCCGCAAGCGCAACTGTTATATCCGCGAGCAAAGTTATGCTGTTGATTGCAAAGATTTGCAGTAATGCTTCAAACGCTTTCTCGGTGGTTGTATTCGATATAACGCCGGACTCCCATCTTGCGCTGACCCAGCGTTCGTCGTATTCGGGATTGTTTTTATAAACAGCAACGTTCGGACATTCGGACGTGTGTATCGATATTCCATACCCTTTCGTGATGAATCCAATCAAACTGTCGCCTGGCAGAGGATTGCAGCACTTCGCGAATTTAACGTGACACCCTTCCACTTCGTCAACAATTACGCCGGACGTGGATTTTTTACTTTTCGGAAGCGTGACGGTTTGGATCTGGTCGGCTTCGGTTATTATTTCTTCAGGTTCACTATCTTTTTTTACACGTTCCCATTCGTCTTTCAATTTCGGCGCGAGTTTCGATATCGCCAATCCGCCGTATCCGATTATATTATATAGATCGTCGATGCTTTTAAAATCCAGACGTTTAGTGATATTTGTGAGTATCTCAATTTTCTGTTGTTCCGTAATTGAAGTAGAATATCTTCTCAATTCGTTGTCAATTTCGGTTTTGCCTACGATAATATTCTCCGGTCGTTTTTCTTTTTTGAACCATTGTCGGATTTTATTTCTGGCTTCGCTTGTTTTGATTATCTTTATCCAATCGCGGCTCGGTCCTTTTGATGTTGAAGAAGTAATTATTTCAACGATTTCGCCGTTCTGCGGTATGCGGTCGATAGGAACAATCATGCCGTTGATTTTCGCGCCGACCATTTTATTGCCCACTTCGGAATGGATGGCGTAAGCGAAATCGATTACAGTCGAGCCCTGCGGCAATGTGATGACGTCGCCTTTCGGAGTGAAAACAAATGTTTCGTCGTGGAATATATCTATTTTCAAAGCGTCGAGAAACTCATCCTGATCGCGCGTATCGTCGTCCATTTCGATGAGTTTGGCAATCCAGCTGAGTTTTTGTTCAATTTCTTCTTTACTGTCAACGTTGGATTTATATTTCCAATGCGCGGCTATGCCGTATTCCGCGATCTGGTGCATTTCCCATGTGCGTATCTGAACCTCAAACGGTATACCGTCGCGTCCGATAACAGTCGTGTGCAATGAGCGGTACATATTCGGCTTCGGCGTTGAGATATAATCCTTGAACCGCCCGGGAATCGATTTAAACATATCATGAATGATACCCATAGCCGTGTAACACTCGAGTTCGGTATCGACTATCACCCTTAATGCGTAAAAATCGTAAATTTCGCTGAAACTTTTATTCTGTTCGTACACCTTTTTGTAAATGCTGTAAACGGATTTAACCCTGCCTTCGAGCGCGAAGTGCATATTTGTTTCGGCGAGTTTATCCGATAACTGCGAGCGGGCGCGTTCGACGAAGTTACGGTTGATACCGTATCTGTGTTCGATGTCGGTTTTCACTTCGTTGTAACCGATGGGGTCGAGATAGCTGAGCGCAAGGTTTTCGAGTTCCTGCTTAATGCGCTGCATACCGAGCCTGTGCGCTAACGGCGCGTAAACGTGCATGGTTTCGAGCGAGGTTGTTCGGCGTTTGTCTTCCGATTTGCCTTCGAGCGTCCGCATATTATGTAACCGGTCGCAGAGTTTTATAAAAATTACGCGAATGTCTTTAGACATCGCAAGGAACATTTTACGCAGGTTTTCGATGTGTTCCTCTTCTTTATCTTCAAACGGAATCTGCACAAGTTTCGTAAGCCCGTCTACCAATACGGCGACCGGCTGCCCAAAATCACGCTTGATTTTATTCAAATCAATTTTAGAACCGCAATCTTCAACAACATCATGCAGCAAGGCAGCGCATATCGAATCCGTATCGAGTTCAAGCCCGGCGACGATTTCAGCGACGGCGATGGGATGTGAAATATATTCCTCGCCGCTGTTCCTGAACTGACCTTCGTGCAGTTCTTTCGCGTAAAGATATGCTTTTTTTATTTTTTCGGTGTCGAAATTTTTACCGGTTCGTTCAAGCGTCGATAACAGCTTATCTATTCCGGTATACAACATAACTCAACTCTTTTCTTGTTTGCTCTTTAATTTTTTATATATTGACGATTTATCTAAATTTACTTTATTATTGACGTAATTCAATTTAAATTTGTAAATATCTTCTTTTATCATTTCTGCGCTGATAATATTTGTTTCGTTTAAAATATCTATTATAAATTTTATTTTTAAATAATTATCGTTGTTGTTACCGCCTAAGTAACGTTCGATATTGTGAATACTTATAATATCATGGTCGCCGCGGATCTCCTGTTTCAGATAAAGATAGATGTTGACGAAATCGTCGCGGGTAGGCACTGCGCATTCATTTTTTAATATTTTGCGCCCTTCTTTGATTTCCTGATAATCTTTTCTTTTTTCATCAAGATTTTTATAATACTCGCGGTTTTGTTTTATATCGCGTATTATTAACTGCACCGATTGATAATTCTGAAAATCGTTGATATCTAAATTGAAAATTATATCGACAGTATCGCCGAGCATATAATTGAATTCATTTATTGAAATGCCGAAATATACGCTTGTCAGTCGTTTATTGTCTTTTTCGACGACAAACTTTATATGGCGGTTGTTGCCGATCGGCGTAATTTCAACCAACTTTACGTCATGCAGAACGAAAACCGGAATAGGATTGGAAATGCCGTGAGGTTCAAGGCAGTATAATTCGTTTACTAAGTCCAAATTGATTTCATTCATTTGCAATTCGCAATCGACGTTGATACAGGTTATTAAATCTTCTTTTTTGATTTGATTCCGTGCGTATTCATTGATTTTTCTTTTAAATTCCGGTAACTTTTCCCTTTCGATCGTCAATCCCGCAGCCAGTTCATGCCCGCCGTATTTAATTAAACAGTCGCTGCAATACGTCAGCGCTTCTACTAAATTGATTCCCTTGACACTTCGACCGGAACCTTTGCCCAAACGGCAATCGCCGTTATTATCCTCCTCAAACGAAATTAAAATCGACGGCAGATTGTAGTGTTCGGTAATTCTTGACGATACGATCCCTATAACCCCGTGATGCCAGTTGTCGTTATCTAACACGATTATAAAATCTTCATCAAAGTTATGTTCCCCTGCGATTTTTTTATACGCCTGCTCGATTATATTATTTTCTTCGTTCTGCCGTTCGCGGTTGGTTTCGCATAATTCACCGGCGATTTTATTCGCCTCAAACTCGGATTCCGTTAAAAACAATTCCACCGCTTTAGACGCGTTGCTTATCCTGCCGGCGGCGTTGATACGGGGCGCGATTACATACCCGACAAGCGATGATGTGATTTTTTTCTTTTTATTATTTCTCAAACTTTTCGGATCGGGAAATGCTCCGGACTGTTCAAGCAACGCGATCAATCCCGGCCGTTTTGTGTTTTCAATTAATTTCAATCCCAAACTCACTATCAGCCGGTTTTCATCGATAAGCGGCATTACGTCCGCTATCGTCCCTATCGCGATCAGGTCGCCGTATTTATAGCATATATCGCGCAGATAGTTATTTACGTTATATGTTTTTTCAAGCGCGCATATAAGTTTGAAAACAACTCCCACACCCGCTAAATCTTTAAACGGGTATCCGCAATCAGAACGTTTCGGGTTTACAACGGCTGTAGCTTTCGGTATGTCCGCATAACATTCGTGATGGTCGATAATTATTATATCGATTCCCAGCGACTTTATATATTCGGTTTCGTCATACGCGGTTATACCCGTATCGACTGTGATAATCAGATTTATATTCGATTTAGCTAATTTATCGACGGCGGCATGATTTATACCGTAACCCTCGCCGGTTCTGTTCGGGATGTAATAATCCGCATCGGCGCCTTTTTCTTTCAAATACAGATATAAAGTGCTGACGGACGTTACGCCGTCCACGTCGTAATCGCCGTATACAACGATCTTTTCATGTGCGCTGCAAGCGCGCTTTATCCGTTCAACCGCTTTATCAATATCTGTCAGCATGAACGGATCGTAAAAAAATTCCGTTTCTTTGCGCATGAATTTCAAGGCCGATTCCGCGTCGTACAGCCCTCTGTTATACAATAATACAGCCATAACGCGCGAAACGGATAACTTTTGTGCTATGTCATTTATTACATCAGGATTTTCAGACGAAGGATCTTTTATATCCCATTTTTTTCTATTGTTCATATATCCTTGCTCCCGGGTTCTATTATATTTGTTATAATAATATCCGCTTTATTTCTTTTATTGATTGCGAAATACAGGATTACAAACGGCAGTATAAATCCGGTAAATGTAAATATATACGGTATAAGGTCATTCTCAAACATTAATAACGTAATATTGTACAATAACAAACCGCAAACAACAGGTACTACAAATGTAAGCGCTGCGTATCCTATTACAATTTTGGAATCGGTTTCGATTTCCACGGTATCGCCGACATTCGCGCCCGCTTTGTTATACGCTTCCGCTGTTATCGTTTTATAACAGGTGTTACAAATAACGGAACTCTTACAGCTCACACATGCGGATTCTCTCTTAACTTTAATAATCGCCTTATCTTCGCTGACAGATTCCACTATTGCGGTTTGTTTCATTTTAATTTTTAATCTCCCAATTCTACAGATATTTTATAATCGCTTAATTCATAAACAGTTTTCGCGTAAGGTTCCAATATTTCGATCGATACCGGAATCGACGCCGCGCCGGATAAATTAGTTACATCGACTATCGCTTTTACATTAGAAGAGGTTATATAATTTATCGATTGAAAATCGCCTCGCAACCGTACATTGATCGAATCGCTTGTAAAGTGAAAAGCAATATCATTCGGATTTATAATTTCAAAGTTATCGGTATATATGACAATTTCTTTTGTATCCGTATTTTTATATGTTATATTGATTTCCGCCATTGCGATATTATCGACGTTAAAAATTCCTTCCGGCATGTTTATTAATTCAGATAATTTGTTACCTTCGGTTTTCTTTTCATCTATCGGCGTCAACCAGATCTTGTCAATATTCCGTATGTCTTTTACTTCGCCTTTTATCCGTATGTTTTGCGGTTCTATCGAAATGTTTACGTTATTACTGGTAAAATACCCGTACTTATATCCTACTTCAATCGGTACAGTTTTAAATTGATAAATCGGAACGTCTGCTATAACTGTCGTTATACTGGGGGTTATATAAGGATTCGTAACTTTTTTGCCGTCCTTATCTACATACTCAGGAGTACCAACAACAGTCAGCGAACTGACGATTTTGCTTAATTTTAAATTAATAACCGCATAATCTATTGAATCAATTATCGCTTTCGGACCTGTGATCGTCATTTCTGTATTATTTAAACTTATTTCACTTTCTCCGATTTCATATCCTTCTTCGAGTACAGCTTCTGTTATAACCGGTTTTATCCGTATAACCCTCGACTCGCTGATGTCAAGAACTACATTTATAGAGGAAACGGATTGTTCGTGTTTAAGTCCGTAAGGAACTTTAACGATAACATCCAGAGAATATCTGTCCGCTTTTGTTATATTTGTAGCGTCCGCAATTGCTGAAATATCACTATTTTTTAAAGCGTTAATTTCGTTTCTTTTTCCTTGGACTGTAACATCAACAAAAAAACTGTTATTACCGGAGTAAACCCCTAAAGCTGCGTTTTCATTCATTTGGATAACGATCGGTACGGCGGGAATGGTTCTGGTTTCAGACGGGCTTTCTACGCTCATAATATAAAACCAAATAATAAAAGCGACAACAATTGATAATACTATTGTCAGTATCTCGTTCATTTTATTTTTTTTCATCTGATTCCACACCGCCTTTACGCGAAAATAATTTCATTTTCGCTTTAGTTGTATTGGTCAAGAATATCTCGTCGAGTTCGCTTCTTATTGTTTCATAATCGTAATTGCGTCTTAACTGACCGTCTATTGCTAACGATATAACGCCGTTCTCTTCCGAAACGACAAGTACGACTGCGTCGCTGGTTTCGCTCATTCCCAACGCCGCACGGTGACGCATCCCCAATTCTTTACCGCTTTTTATATTTGTCGATAACGGAAGCTGGCATCCGGCTGAATAAATCCGGAAATTGCGGATTATCACCGCGCCGTCGTGGAGCGGAGATTTATTTGTGAATATATTTTTCAATAAAGAAGCGGACATCACCGCGTCGGTTATCGTGCCTTCTTTAATAACGTCACCGAGTTTGGTAGAACGTTCTATTACGACAAGCGCTCCGGTATTGGTCTGTGACATATCAAATAACGCTTCGCATAATTCATTTATCATATTCATTATTATCTGCCGGTCTTTTTGCTGTCCGATACTTTTCAATCCCTTAAGCGATTCTCCGCCTACGTTTTCAAGCAAAGAACGCAGTTCCTGCTGAAATAATATAATAATCGCGATTATTCCGACTTGAAATACATTTTGCATGATAAATTTTACAGCGACCAAATCAAATATATCACCGATAAACTGTAAAATAATCAAAAAAACGACGCCTATAGCCAATTTGCCTGCCCGTCTGTCACGTATAAAACGGAAAACATAGTAAAGCAAAATCGATAGGAGTAATATATCTATAAAATCAGCAAATGAAATCCTTATATTTGAAATATACTCAATAAATGTATTCACTCAAAACACCTTCACGAAATAATATTATTATTCTAACACATTCCAATGCAAATTTCAAATAATATATGTAAATTATTAAAAAATTTTTATAATAATTTTTTATCAAAAGGTCTTGTCATGTTGATTTGTTTATGGTATAATGTAATTTAAATTAAAACTGGAGGTTTGTATGTTCAAGAATTTCATAATCATAACCGGACATTACGGCTCCGGTAAAACTAACATCGCCGTTAATCTCGCGATGACGTTAAGGCAATCAAACAAAAACGTAACTATCGTTGACATGGATATTGTTAATCCGTATTTCCGGATGGCGGATTCAAAAATCCTGCTTGAACGAATGGGTATAAAATGTATCATTCCGGAGTTCGCAAATACAAACGTCGATATGCCCGCGTTGCCCGCTGAAATTTATTCGACTTTCAATCAAGACGGCTATGTTATCTACGACGTAGGCGGCGACGACAACGGAGCGACGGCGTTATCGGTTTATAAAGAATATTTTGACAAATGTGAGTACGATATGTTTTGCGTGTGCAATATGTACCGCCCGCTGACAGCGGATCCGCTTGACGCAGTCGCGCTGCTGCGCGACATAGAGAAAAAATCACGCTTAAAATGTACGGGTATCATCAACAACAGCAATATCGGCGTGGAAACAGACGAGAAAATTCTTTTTAATTCTTTTGAATACATAAGTGAAGTATGCCGAATCAGCGGCTTGCCGCTGATCTTTCATTCAACAAACTTAAACTTTTTTAAAATGCAAAATGTAACTAAAAATATATGGAGGTTAAAAAACTAAATGAATAAAGTAACGATCAATATCGATTGGTGCAAAGGATGCGGACTTTGTGCGGAAGCGTGCCCGAAAAAAATTATCAGCCTCGCTTCCGATAAGCTCAATAAAAAAGGCTATCATCCCGCTTGCATCACTGACGAAGAAAAATGTATCGCGTGCGCAATGTGCGCGGTCATGTGCCCGGAAACAGTTATTAAAGTAGAAAAATTATAAATTGAGGGAGAGAAAATACGTATGGGAAAAGTATTAATGAAAGGTAACGAAGCGGTTGCCGAAGCCGGAATAAGGTGCGGCTGCCGGCATTACTTCGGTTATCCGATAACACCGCAAAATGAAATATCAGCATATATGGCGAAAAATATGCCGAAAGTCGGCGGACTTTGTCTGCAGGCGGAAAGCGAAATCGCGGCAATAAATATGGTTCTCGGAGCGGCAGCTTCGGGCGTGAGAGCTATGACTTCGTCGTCGTCGCCGGGTATCAGTTTGAAAAGCGAAGGACTCAGCTATATCGCCGGCTGCGACTTGCCGTGTCTTGTCGTGAACGTACAGCGCGGAGGTCCCGGTCTCGGTGGAATCCAAGCCGCGCAGTCGGATTATTATCAAGCTACCAAAGCTATGGGGCACGGCGATTTGCGTTTGCTCGTTTATTCGCCGTCAACGATTCAGGAAATCGTTACATTGACAAGCAAATCGTTCGATACAAGCGAAAAATACAGAGTTCCGGCAATGATATTGACGGACGGCGTAATCGGGCAGATGATGGAAGCGGTCGATTTCGACGAGATGGTGATTAGCACTCCGGCTGACAAATCGTGGGCGTCTTGCGGTCACGGCGATCAGCGCAAAAAGAATATTATCAATTCTTTATATATCGAACCTGAAAAACTCGAAGCAGTTGTTGTTGCGAGATTCAAACGTTACGCCGAAATTGAAAAGAATGAAGTTATGTTTGAGGAATATATGACCGACGACGCGGAACTTATTATCGTTTCTTACGGTATCACGGCGCGCATATGCAAATCAGCCGTTAATCTCGCGAGAAAACAGAATGTCAAAGTCGGGTTATTCCGTCCGATTTCGTTGTGGCCTTATCCGTCGGACGCGCTGTTGAATCTGGCGAAGAAAGATATAACGAAACATTTCCTCGTTTCGGAACTCAATATGGGACAAATGGTTGACGACGTAAAAGTATCAACTCACTGCCTTAAACCGGTATCATTCTATGGACGCACGGGCGGTATGCTGCCGGCTCCGGAAGAAATATTAGCCGAAATAAAAAAGATTTTAGGGGGTAAAGCATAATGGGACAAATCGTTTTTGACAGACCGAAAGCGTTGAGTGACGTTCAACTCACTTATTGTCCGGGCTGCACGCACGGTATAGTACACCGTCTGATCGCTCAGGTTATCGACGAGCTTGAAATAGAAGGCAGAACGGTCGGAATAGCTCCGGTCGGATGTTCTGTATTCGCGTATAACTTTTTTGACTGCGATATGATCCAGGCGCCGCACGGACGCGCTCCTGCGGTCGCTACGGGCGTTAAACGCGCTCATCCTAATAACGTTCTATTCACGTATCAGGGCGACGGCGACTTAGCCGCGATAGGTACGGCGGAAACCGTTCACGTAGGCGCGAGGGGCGAAAATATAACTACGATATTTATCAACAACGCCATATACGGCATGACCGGCGGACAAATGGCGCCGACGACGCTTTACAAACAAGTCACCATGACAACTCCGTATGGCCGCGAGAAAAACATTCAAGGTTCGCCTATTAAAGTATGCGAAATGTTGGCTACCTTAGATGGTACTGCGTATGCGGAACGCGTTGCAGTCGATTGCGTTAAAAACGTCAACGCAACGAAAAAGGCTATCAAAAAAGCGTTCCAGATACAAATGGCGGGCAAAGGATATTCGATCGTTGAAGTGTTATCCGCCTGCCCGACAGAGTGGGGCAAATCACCGGTAGAAGCGCTCGAATGGATACGCACCGATATGATGCCGTTTTATCCACTCGGCATTTACAAAGATGTTACGGAGGGTTAAAAAGATATGACAAAAAGTATTTTAATCGCGGGTACAGGGGGACAGGGTATACAATTTGCGGGAAAACAACTTGCGGGCACAGGGCTTGCCTTTGATAAATATGTATCATACATACCATCATACGGTCCTGAAGCGCGCGGAGGTACTTCCAATTGCAGAGTTATAATTTCCGATGAGGAAATCGGGTCTCCCGTTTTTAATAAACCTGATATATTAATGGTTTTCAATCTCGAATCGTTCGAAAAATATGAGCCGATGCTGCGTGCCGGCGGTATATTGTTTTCCGACAGTTCGCTGGTGAATAAAATTTCGTGGCGCGACGATCTGAACGGTACATATTACATTCCCGCGTCCGGCCTGGCTTCGGACAACGGTTTGACGGGTATGGCGAATGTTATCATGCTCGCGAAAATGCTCGCGGTGACGAAAATCTTCGGGCGCGACGAATTTCTTGACCATATGCTTGAATCGATTCCTAAATCGCGCGCGGCGATGATAGACCTCAACCGCAGGGCGTTCAATATCGGGTACAGTTATAAATGAGTTTATCCGCAATTATTGTCGCCGCGGGAAACGGTTCTCGAATAAAACGATTCCCGACGGAATCGCAGAAACAAACAAAACAATTAACCCCTCTTGACGGCATACCTGTCGTTGTGCGGTCTATTCTGCAATTTGAGGAGTGTGAATTTGTCGATGATATAATCGTCGTTGCGCGTGAGGATGAATTGAGTTTTTATGATGACTATCAATTCAAGAAAGTCAAATACGTCGTTAAAGGCGGCGAAACGCGTCAGCAATCGGTTATGAATGGATTCAAATATGTCAAGAGCGATTATGCAGCGATCCACGACGGGGCGAGATGTCTCGTCACTCCTGAAATGATTGAACGCGTAGCACACGAGGCATACATCCACGGCTGTGCAACGGCTGCCGAAAAAGCAAAAGACACGTTAAAGCAATCCGACGCTGATGATTTCATCACCGCGACGGTTGACCGCTCGCAAATCTGGCGCGCGCAAACGCCGCAGATTTTCAAAACAGAAATTTATCAAGCTGCTATTGAACAGAATATCGAAGTGACGGACGACTGTATGCTTGTTGAGAATTTGGGTTACAAAATCAAGCTCGTCGACTGCGGGTACGAGAATATCAAAATCACCACGCCGGATGATTTTTATCTGGCGGAAGCGATATTGAAGGTGAGAAAACATGTTTAGAATAGGGCACGGTTACGATGTTCATCGTTTAGTTGAGAATCGAAAATTGATAATCGGAGGGGTTGAAATACCGTATCACTTGGGTTTGCAGGGACATTCAGACGCTGATGTTTTGCTCCACGCCATAATGGACGCTGTGATCGGCGCGCTGGGATTGGGCGACATCGGGAAACACTTCCCTGATACCGACGAGAAGTATTTGAACGCTGACAGTAAAGAATTGGCTAAACAAATATATGCTATCGGTAACTTTGAAGTCGTGAACATCGACGCGACGATTATCGCGGAGAATCCTAAAATGTCGTCGTATATCGAACAGATGAAATCAAACATCGCCGGTATTTTCCATACTGAAAACGTCAACGTCAAAGCCACGACCGAAGAAGGTATGGGCTTCACCGGAGCGGGCGAAGGTATCGCCGCGCACGCGGTTGTGTTGATTTGCCGTACAATCAAAGATTTTTAGGAGGTTTTCCATAGTGAAAAAATTTTCACCGATAAAAATTTCACCGTCTATACTTGCTTGCGATTTCGCGCATCTTGCGGATGAAGTCATAAAAGTTGAGAAAGCCGGAGCGGAATATTTACATCTCGACGTCATGGACGGAATTTTCGTGCCGAACATATCGTTCGGAATGGGTACGATTGCCG
>Ga0123353_10011412_pt1 | contig 12518 bp, 7 predicted proteins | sample TergutLab28metaG_3_FD_92763 | JGI IMG/M metagenome (GOLD analysis project Ga0123353, IMG submission 92763) | Labiotermes labralis P3 segment gut microbial communities from Petit-Saut dam, French Guiana - Lab288 P3 | ecosystem: Host-associated > Arthropoda: Insects > Digestive system > Gut ... | reverse complement strand
CTAAGAAGAACTGAGCGAGATATGGTCAAAAATGTATATTGGTCTTCATGTAAAGTGACCGTTATTCTTGTCATATTGAAATGAAACTTGAATCTTCTCGACAGATTTTCGAAAAATACTGAAATATCAAATTTCATGAAAATCCGTTGAGGATGAGCCATGTTGTCCCTTACAGATGGACGGACGGACAGACAGGCGTGATGAAGCAATTTTGCAAAAGCGCCTAAAAAGTCACAAAATTTACAGAACTGAAAACTTCAGTCAGAAACGTGAATTTAAGAAAACACTTTTCACAAGCAACAGTAGGTGGAAGAATAATTATACAGGGATCTTCAAGAAACAGGATTTTAAGATGTTGACTGAATAAATCTGTCTTAAGAAAGGGCCAATTAGTAAGGTCCTGTGAACAAATACAGAAATATCCTTCTGCTTTTTGATGTCATATACTTTCGTACAAAGGCACCAGCATTTAGGAAGAAGTTTAACCTTCCATCTGCAGGGTACAGAATCTCACACATCACACAAAATTTATTGAGTAACTAAACGACTGTGAGTTCATCGAATGGAACACAGCTGCATGAAATCAAATAGTGGTGTTATTTAGGTTAAAAAAAATTACGTAACACTCTGTACAAAAATAATTTTATTTTTTAATGAATTGAGTCGAACAAAATTTGTCATCTGCAGAAAGAATTAATTGGGAATATGTTCAGGAGTGGTGTGCAGTTAAAGATATGGAAGGATATGATCGCAACATATAGAATGTATCCGGTTAAGCGAGGCTCAAGAAAACCACGGACATTTTTATTAAAACGACCCATAACCCGGACGAGTTTCAGACAAAGTTCATAACGAAAGAAAGAAAAAAGATCAGTGCAAAAGCCACTTTATTTTACACTAAGTAACTTAAATATAGTAGAGGGATATCCACGACATATTTTCCTTCCTAAGTAAGAGCCTATGCTTTTGATTTTAAAAGTATCTTAAACATTTACATTTCATAACAACATATAACGGCAGAACTGATAATACTAACTAAAATGTTTTTCAGTCAAAATACAACAATATATTCAATATAGTAAAGCTGCCAAATGTTTCCGTTACAAGTAACCATCATCAGGCAGACATTTCAGTACATGGACATGACATGTTCAATGTTACAGAATAGGATCCTACATTGTTTACATTTGCTGTGTAGAATTTCAGACAATTTTGATAATAAACTGCACAATATTTAATATCTTAACTGATGTATTTTTATATATAATTTCTGAAAATACATCAGTTAAGATATTAAATACTGAGCAGATTTTTAATCTAAATGTCTGAAATTTTACAAAGCAGATGTAAACAATATGGGATCCCATTCTCTAACACTGAACATGTAATGCCCATGTACTGAAATGTCTGCCTGATTATGGTTACGTGTAACCGAAATATGTAGCAGCTTTACATTATTGAACAAACTGTTGTGTTTTGACTGAACAATATTTTAGTCAGTACAACACGAGACGGCTCCTGTCAAGAAAAGAACTGATAATCCTTTGCAAACCGCTCGTACAATCTATATTGCAATCTTAGTCTATGAAATTCACCTCGCAGCTCTCACTTATGTAACCAAAGACAGAAAGAGAATTTGAATATTCTTTTTTATGATGCCAGTTTTTACGTCAGTTCTCATTCTTTCCATTTACGGTGATTCGACGTAGAAAGGCTCGGAGCCAGAAATTAGCATTGCAGATCCACCCTGTTCTATAAAGTTCGGACAATGGCAATGATTGCGTCTAACTCGGTTATTTGTGATTTAAATACCTCCGTGCTTTGTCTTCCAGAACACTACTGCGCGCATCTTGCAAAGCGTCAGGTGTTCAACAAATAGTAACTGGTAACCGAGAGTGTTTGTTCTATGGCGTAGTTAGCATATGGCTCTCAAGACGTCAAAAAATTTACAGGCACCTGGACGTCAATCTGCTTTCAACATTTGCACTGGACAAAAGAATTTCGTATAAATTTCACATCGAATGGGCATATTTTAATAGAAGACTCATCGAAACAAATTATACCTCCAAAACAGGTCAAATTTCGCAAGAGAAAGTCGTGTGTATATTAATTGATTTTTAAAACCCCCAGAAAACTAACTGGGACTTGAGATTTTGTCAGCATATAAAGAAAAATATGTACCTGACCACGCCATGAAGGCTGCGGACGCCAAGAGCGGATTCGGGGACCGCTGAAAAAAAAATTATATTCTCCCCACCCCAACCCCAATCCCCCCCCGCAATGACGGACACCTGCCAAACATCTTTACATTATATCTTAAAGACTGATTCTCAGTTGTTGAGTGACTGGCTTAGACTGAAAGGGTTAATTTGTACATTCGACAGTAATGATACTACCGGGAACGACAAAACCTTATGCAACACAGTCGGGTCTCGGACCCCCCTTCCGGACCGCCGGGACCCTGTAATTTTTACCAGCTTCCTGATTAAGGCATGTAGGGGGAGTAGAGTAAGAGCTTCACTCATTATTAGCCTAAATTACAGTGAGTTGTTAACTTCACTCCGTGGCTGCTTTACCCCGGGGAAAGAACCCAGGTACCCTTTAAGTAGGAAACTGGATTGGCCTCAGAGGTTGTCTGGGTGTTGTGAAGAAGAAAAATATATCTGTAGCCTGCCAGAATTTGAACACCAGCCCGTCCATCTCGTAGCCACTCGCTGTACCGACTGAGGATATTATTTGCACTTTTTTATTGTCCTCTTACTCAAAACAAAACGTTTAAAGAGTTTCGTTTCTCCTTCGCTTTACAGGGTTGTTTGTGTATCAGAACGTATAACACGGAATGACAAGGTGACTGAAGGATGAAGAATTTGAAAGGGATTGCGGATGAACTGCCGTCCAGGTACTTGCCAGGAGTGACTCGGAAATACCACGAAAACCTGTCACGATAACTGGTGATCCGACTCAGATTCAAGGAGGAAACGCCCCATATGCAAAACAACCTGCCTATAACGGAACAAACGGTACTGCAGTTCCCCCATCCCCCTCACCCTCACCCTCCACCCATTGCAGATTAGTTCCTTTCACACAGGTATTTGAATTTTGGATTCTTGGTCTGCCAGATCATGGTGCTGTTACAACTTCTGCACTAAAGACAAGTTTCCTTTATGCCCAGGTTCCGTTTCAGACAGTCCTGTGTACAAGTCTAAAAGCATTTCTGATACAGCAACCCGTTCAGTACAAATTTTTGTACATAATTCTTATCTAATCACTTAACGTTTGGACACTGCAGACATCTCAGTCGGTAAAGTGAATATCTACGATTCGATCTTCAAGGTTGCGCCGTGGATCAATGACATATAAACACTTTATTATCCAACTTATGCACAAATATATAATTTGTAGATACAATTAAAATTATAAAATATTTAAAAGTGCTCCAACATGTTTCGGATCACAGAGGATCCATCATCAGAAAGCCTTTTACAGTACTTGGCGAAAATTACAAGAATGGTTCTATCGCGTCCGTTGACATGGACGTGGTCTTTGTTACGGCAGCATATGCTGGAGCGCTTTTAAATATTTTATAATTTTAATTGTATCTACGAATTATATATTTGTGCATAAGTTGGATAATAAAGTGAGTATCTACGATTCGAGTTTGATTGTGGTAAGATCTTTCTCTTGACCTTCACGTCGAGAGTGGATCTTGGGTTCAACCTCAAATCCAAAGTTCCCAGGGAGTCCTTTCTCTAAGTTAAAGCGACTGGAGCGTGAAGATGAACATTCACCTCAAACTCAAACTGAGTGCATGAAATTTCACTTCCACTACTACACAAATTGTGATGGTGTTTCAGTACTATCACTTACAGTGACTGCCATAACTTAGATTGCTAATTATACAGCACTTACTTTCTGAAAATTTAATCCTAAACTGTAACATTAATTAATCCACATCATGTACCCCTTTCATATTGTAACTCCAGCCCTTCCTATTAGCCGTATTAACATGTGTAATATTTCCAGCATTCATATAAATCACATTTATTAATTTCAAACATTTGCTACTTTTACCGGAATAAGAACACTTTTACAGTGGATAAACTAACAGGCGTTTTCCAAATATAATACTATGAAAATTCGTATTAATTTTCCGGTACATGATAATCATAAACACGTTTAAAAATCTTTTTTATTAATTTGTCTCCAAACTCCTCGTTTCCGTCTCTGAAGTCCAATTGTTTTCCTCAGCAACCTGTTCTTTCAAACATTAATTTTGCTCATGGAACTAATAATAATAATAAAGGTTTCCGTCAAACACACATAGTTTGATACTTTATTATAATTATAGTGGCAACATGTTTCGACCCTATTGGGTCATCATCAGGCCTTCACTATGAACCAGTTAACTGTAAAACTGCGTAAATTCTTGCGATCCCAAACAATGTTTACAAGTAATAATTATAACCAGTTCAGTGTCTAATAGAATAGTTAAGTAATAAAATTCAGAAGGCGTAAAATTTCATTAGTTTCAAAACAATAAAATATATTAATAAAACGTGTAGAATGCATAAGTATCCAACAGGGTCGAAACATGATGCCACTCTAATTATAATAAAGTAATAAATTAAGTGTGTTTGACGGAAACCTTTACTATTGTTAGTTTCTAGTCAAAACACATCGGGATGGCTTCCATCAAATTTACGGCTGGGCAAGCTCGCTCCGTCAATCACTATAATAGGATATTTATGCATTCTACATGTTTTATTAATATATTTTATTGTTTTGCAACTAATAATGTTTTACGTATTCTGAATTTTATTACTTAACTATTCTATTAGACACTGAAATGTTTATAATTATTACTTGTAAACAATGTTTGAGATCCCAAGAATGTACAAAGCTTTATAATTAGCTAGTTCATTGTGAAGGCCTGATGATGACTCAACAGGGTCGAAACATGTTACCACTATAATTATAATAAAGTAATAAACTAGGTGTGATTGACGGAAACCTTTTATTGTTATTATTATTATTAGTTTGTAGTGAAAACACATCGGGATGGCTTCCATCAAATTAATTTTGCTCACGTTCCTTCCTCGTGAGGGCACTGCAAGTGTATACATACATAATAGAACAAATAAATGTTTAACTTTTAATTCACTCTCCTGCTTCAATAGGACTTTTTAATATTATGATGTGAATGCCAGCAAGCATATTGAAAAATTGATCAGCTGTCAATTGCCGGCAGATGTAGTTCCAATTTATTCCAATTTTTTCCGCATATTCCGAATTTGTCGTATCATTCTAGAACGTGTTATCGACCTTTCCATGGTGATCATACCCAACAATCGGGACAAAGGACAATGGACCTCTTTCACTCTCCCTGCCTTCACGTCTAAACCAAAATCCATTAACCTTTAAGGCCCAGTTATTAATTTATTTACCACCACTTTTAACACTAAAAAATTATCCCCTCCGCGAAAAAACTGTACTGATAAAAACAACGATTATTTCGCTATACAGCGATAAACAGGTTAAATTTTATAACCGATACGGAAAGAATTTACTACGCGGTACGAGCTGAGCTTTTCAATATTTGTGTATGAAGAGTTACTATGGTCTGCTCGGGTTTTGTTTGTTTGTGAAGGATTTATATTTTCTCTTAATAAAATTAAAGTCATCCAGAAGCTTCTGCGTCCCAATTGGCCAGTCACTTTTTATGGCTTTACCAAATGGCGTATTCGAAAGCTATATTTCAAATGGGTGCCGTCGAAGCATGTCACTCTTTGAAACTATTCTCATTACGAATTTATACACAAGACAAGCTGCGTATCACTGAGGCGCTTTCACGTAACACTTTTTGCTGTGGAAAAGCAATAAGTATTCCGTATTCTTAGAGTGTGTTTGTAGCGTTAGGTATCCAGCATGCAATGCGCATGCGCCGTGTTAAATTGTCATCTGTGATCTGTCCTCTTCTATCATATTTTACGGCATTATCTCAAAAACGGAACGATTTTCGGTAAAATGTTATTGAATATAATATGTGTGTTTTGGTTTTTTCTGCAGCTTTGGCTGAAATGTTTCTCATTCTAAGCAGAATTCCTCGAGATATTATAAATTCACAAAGATCTTCACGTAGGCAACCTGCTATTCTATCAGGTTTTAACAAAAATTAAAATTTCCCAAGAAATTTTCACAAAATCCACAAACTCCAATTTCCATGAAAATCCTTCCAGCGGGATCCGAGTTGTTCCATGCGGACAGATGGACGGACAGACATACCAAAGGTACTAGATGCTTTTCGAAATTTTGTGAACACGCCTAAGAATGTTTACCCATATTACACTCCTTACGTTAGCCGAAATAACACAGTCGGTGTGGCGACTTGTTTTGGCTAGAGAGTTCAAGATTCGAAACCCGATGAACGCGAGACTTTCCGCATCCGTCCAGACCTACCCTAAACCCACCCAGCCTTCTCTACAGTGGGGTAATGTGTCTCTTTCCCAGGATCCAAACAGCGGGGGTGTGGGTTTTATCACTGACCACCTTCTAGCTCTGAGGTTAAGGATGGGTAAAGGAACAACTCCATTCGCCCTCTTTGCCTCAAATGGCATGTTACGGGTTGGGGTTTACCTTTATCAGAAAATTTCACAGTACGTTTTGTTTATACAAATTGTCCTTACCACAATTAGTGTCGTGGGTGCAAACAACCATGGCTATTATTTACCGCAGTTCTATCATTCACACCCATCTGAATGACTGCAATTAGGAAGTACGTAACTTTAATACAGACATAATAAACTTAGAATGTATCTGAGCACGTAATTATGAAGTAGAAATGCTTCTAGCATATTTTTAAAGCAAATAATTAGAGACATTTTCTGCATCAAGCAACTAATGACCGCTCCTTCACGGTCAGTATTGCCAACCAATAAGAGATTCATTTCCCGTGTCACACGGAACATTTTACTGACACAATCACGTTGCAAATGCTGCAAGAGTAAAGGCTAACTAGCAAAATAAAATTGTTTTCCTTTTATATTAAGATAAGTAGGCTCCGATTTACAAATTCATAAAGCGTTAAAGAGATAAAGAAATGTAATTACATCTTCATATTTTTTGTGTCTATTGTGGTAGCATGGCTGTCTCATTTTCATACTCTTTTTTTATTACAAAAATAAGTAAAAATATAATAAGGACCTAAAGAGGAGACTCAACTGGCTCAGGAGCACGAGAATGAAATTTTAGGATTTCATAGAAGTCAACATAAAATATCTTGGACAGATGAATGATTATCGTCTGCTTGAAATAAGTCTGATTCATGCAACAGCAAAACGAATCAAAGAAACTTCGAATGCCAAAGAAAAGATTAAAAAAATTCCACATCACACTGACAGCGCTACTAATGTCCTTATATTGACATTAATTTTGGACGTTAATGAAAGAGCGGAAGGAAAATGAAGACGGTTGAAATTCTTTTCTTCAAATGTTTGCAATATAGCCTGAACGTAATGAAGATATGTGAGAAGCATTGGAGCAAGACGAAATAAACAAATCAAAACAGCCAGAGTATTCGGAGAGAAGGCCTGAACTTCGTAGATGTTTTTACAATATAAACCAAATAATATAATGCTGAAGACATAATTTGAGAGAAAGAAAAACTAAATCCCATTAACAGTGAAATAAAATATCTTATTTTCTATTTAAAATTGTAATTGCTGTACTTTTTATTATTGCTATTATATTATTGTGTTAACGGCTGTGGTGGTTCTCCGGCTTTTAAATATGTGTTCTTTTATTTCATAGTCATATATTAATTTATTGATCAATAAATTTTATTTCTTATCTAAGTTTCAATATGACAATTAGGGAAATAATTAATTTCTTAGCCGTAAGCATTCATATCTGCTTCCTTTACTTTTTACTGCCCAAACAACCCGAGAGTGATATTAGCTCAGATAAGCTGTATTGCAGCATTCGATGCAAGCCGCCTTGGCTGGAACAACCGCAACGTGACTATCATCTCGTTGTGTATTCTTACCATATCAAAGTATCCACGCTTCATCGGCCGACAATAATATGAACAGATCTAAAGAAACTGTCAGCCTGAAAACAGCAAGTGTAATCAGATACATCACGCAGCCAAACACCGTGTAAATTTTTTTTATTACATTTTTAGGTCATAACAACATAAACCGAAGAAGAAGGATGTATAGAAATAAGAAATAAACTAGTACACGATTTTCGTGAGTGCCTTGCAAGGGTAGAAAAATTACAGCTGTAAGTAGGTCAAGCTTTATTTCTTGTTCACATTGACTTTAATGTTTATTGTTTAATTGCTTGTAACATGACAAAAGAAAGAGTGGAGTTGAAATAATACTGATTGATGACATGATATGTCGACAGTGTGCACAGGCATATTGTTTCAGTTTTGATATCACATCGAAAACGTGACACTACGTGAGAAACGCCTGAACAGATGACCGGAGTTCACGTGCAGCAATGACATATATTCATCAAAGTTATTTATTCACCAACGAATGCACAAGTGAATTATCTTAAAAACAATATGGAAATTTATATTAAAATAGCTCCGACATGTTTAGGTGTAGTCACACCATCATCAGGGAGGTCATTATCCGTTCTTGTTAAAGTTACACTTCGTTAAAATAGTTAATCATGGTACATCGGTATGTGATTAATTCGGTGGTGATGTGGCTGCATATATAAGCAGGTCCTTGTTGCTGTGTGTACGTTGCACTGTCCGGAAGTATAGTATAGCGTAGTATATTCGTGTCTAAAATCTCTAGCAGAACGTTACAGGTGGGGGTTTGGATTTAGGAATTTTTCGAAAACCCGTGTATCGGAAGTACTTTCCTAAAATTTAATTCCGAAAGTATCGAATATATGTATGATCAGTGGCATTGTTCAGGCACCTGCAGACCCCGCAGTTCTTGGGTCCCCTTTGTTTGGTAGGCCTCATACATATGAAATTCTAAAATCTGCTTTCGAATTATTCGTTCTGGATTCCGTTTTTCTGTTAGCAAGCAGTAAGCCGATAGAGATACAAAATATTTGCAAACACCTTTAAAATGGGCCCTTATTTTCCAAGTAACGGTAGATTGTGGAAATGACTGTATCAGCTTTAGTCTTTTTTAGCCGCTTTCGCAAAATTACGAAAAGCAACTATTAGGTCTGTCATGCCTGTCCGTCCGCCTGTTCGTCCTGCCGCATGGAGCGACTCGGCTCCCACGAGGCAGACTTTCATCTAAAATTGATATTTGAGTATTTTTCGAAAATCTGTGGAGAAAATTCAAGTTTCACGAAACCCTTACAAACACAACGTGTACTTTACGTCATCACCAATATATATTTTTCAACATATCTCGCTCAGCTCTTCTCAGAATGAGAAATGTTGCAGACAGAATTTGTACAGACAATCAAAACACGCTCTTAGTGTTACACTGATTTTTTTTTATTTCGAAAATCCTTCCATTTATGAGATACAGTGGAATAATACTGTAGAGCCGGAGAGGCCACAATGATAAAATATGGCACATGCGCATCGCATGCTGGATACCTAAAGCTACAAACACACAATCGCAATGTGTAATATTTGTTACTTTTCCAGAGAAAGAATGGTTAGAAGCGCCTCAGTGTTAGGTTCTATGTATACTGTCTGCCTTTTTTACTCTAGCTGTGTCATGTTTAGTGTTGTTTTTGGAGAAGGATGGATGTTAACCTCTTCACAGGCCTTCCGACCAAATTTTTATAAATCAGCGGATTTAAACTTCTCATATTTTCTCAATGTTGAAGGTTTCTTTTTTTCAGGACGCGGCTCAGTATTACAGAGCATTTTTTAAAGAGATTTATTAGACAGACGGTATACACAAGATGTACAAGGATGAATTGTAAAATTGTTCCTGTAACCAATTCCAATAGATACGTACAGTATGGAGCAAGTGGTAAGGGGGTAGTAGAAATACAGATATGAATAACGGCAGTGAAAAAGGAACAGAAAGAAAAAAACACTGCGGTAGAAAAAACACTGCGGTATTACAGAGCATTCGCAGGCCAACAGTTAGGAGCAAATTACTGCTTTCCTCTTCATGAGTCGATAGGTTGGAATTCGGTCAAGCTCCGACTTGCAAACACGAAAATCCGACCCAAATACCCAAAAATATAAAATTAACATCCAGCTGTCTGGAAAACTCACGGTTGAAGTAGGTTAGGCAACTCTACATTTATTTAGCCCAAGTTCTCTGGGAAAGCTATGTCATTTAGATAACACATTACAGTGAATCGAAAATGGACACGGGAAGAGTGTTCGAAAATTCCATCAGCAGAACACACTAGAGAACAACAAGGACATAAACAAAGAATATTAGCCTCCATAAGAAGAAAGATTAAAGATCCTTGAAGTGTCATATATGAACAGTAGTTCTAAAAGAAGCAATCGTAATCAAAATAAATGTTAATGATTAATTATAAGAAAATTACTGTCTTTATATGTTTAGGACCTGACGAGAACGTCATTTTGTAAACGCAAGTTTGAGACCTCAACCTGGTTTTAACAGACTTTAATGTTATTAGGTAAATATCTCTGCACACATTTTAATTTAACTTGATAGTAGCTTAACACAGCACCAAAACATGTAGCTATGTTTATAAAACAAAACACTCTGCGTTATTAATAAATATTTGTGTTTGACAACTCTACTTTTTCTATAGTAGGCCACAGAATCGAGGTAGGCCCTTGTAAACATGCTAAAGAAACTTCGAACCTTATAAAAGAAGTTTAAATTGTTTACTATCTAGAATGACTGTTGGTTTTTCAAGGACCCTACTGAATAGTCAGATGGTATGACTATTGGCTGTATCATGCAGTGGAGTGTCAGGGAATCTCTGAAAGCCCACAACAATTTTTCGTTCTTGTACCCTAAGTGTTATGAACTATTGAATATATGCATATGCACACCGTGTTCGTGTAATTTTATGATGTGTCGCCACTCTGTTGTAGTAACGCCCAAACCTCTACCCCACTTTCTGTTCATCTTGTTTTGAATGGCATAAGAAAAGAGAATTAAAAACGTCAAAAAAAAAAAGTAAGTTGTCATTCTCTAAATCCTCTTCACACAAACGGCCCAATGACAAATGCTGTTAACAAGACAGTGTAAATGTTTACACTGCGACCAGTGCCATGCAACACTTCTTTTTCAGCAGGATGTAGGTTACGTAGAAAAGATTTTCCGGAAATGCTAACTAAAAGAAAGCGTCAGTGGATATTACTTTTAAACAGTACTTGACCATGTATTAAACTGATTAGATACGTTAACGAATCCAACAGATACGAGGAAGAGTCAACTGAAAACCTTAAAATTTAACAAACAATTATATTACGACTTTTAAGGTTTTCATTCGACTCACCCTCGTACATATGAATATTTAAGAGCATCTTATATTGTATTATAAACACATTCGTCCTACGTGTTTCGTTCACTCCTGTGGCCATCCTCAGGGAGATGCATTACAAGGGATATTTTACAAATTTTTTAACCAATGGGCAAATGTAAGATACTGTCATAAAATATATTGTTTTAAAAGCAGAGTGGGTCAAAAGTAGGTATACAGTATATAGTATAGCATCTGGTGTATACCTGCTTTTGGACCACTCGGTATACAAGAGGTAAAGTTCACCCTAGAACAAGCCACGAAGACCCAGACGGGGAGTAGATGTATAACTCTACTCTTCCTTCAACTTCGGCGCTAGATGGGGTGGGTGGTCAACGTCACGGCCCGGCCGCTTTAACCCCGGGATAGAGCCGGTACCCATAGTATAGGATGCTGGGTCGGCCCCAGGGCCGGTCTGGAAAGGTGCGAAAAATTTCGCCCCCACCGGGATTCGATCCCCTGGACCGTCCAGGTCGTAACAAGTCGCTATACCAACTGCGCTAACCCGGCCCCGTTTAAAATATATATCAAAATATAAAATGCGCTGAAAAGTCTTTTATTAACCCAGGTGTGAAACGGATGTTCTATGTAGTTAGTGTATAGTATGTCACCATCCAAGTAAAGCAGTATTGTTGGTGTTTGGGCGGCAACAATGCTTAGATAATAAATTATCAGCCCAATGGGCACTTTGTGTCATAATTCAAGTTCTATTATTCTACAGGGCAACAGTAAAAAATAAAAATTTTATCCAAGAAAATGTTAGGAGCAATTAATTTCCATAAATTCTTGGTACATTTCGATTATTCAGAATATTTATCATCTATGTAACAGTAAGACCAACGGATAGGGGCAGAAGCTGATATCTCGCCCTGATGTCAAAGCACACTGAGAGTATCTGTTAATAGGGTGACTGGCAGCGACAGAAACATTAAAGCATGACAGGCTATACAGAGTGTTTCACGACTTTAGGGCATAACTGCAGGAGGTGATTTCCTAGGTCTTTGTGATCAAAAAAGTTCATATAAACATGTGTCCGATTTTGGACGGTTACGGAGTTATGACCGTTT
>Ga0123353_10011411_pt1 | contig 12518 bp, 12 predicted proteins | sample TergutLab28metaG_3_FD_92763 | JGI IMG/M metagenome (GOLD analysis project Ga0123353, IMG submission 92763) | Labiotermes labralis P3 segment gut microbial communities from Petit-Saut dam, French Guiana - Lab288 P3 | ecosystem: Host-associated > Arthropoda: Insects > Digestive system > Gut ... | reverse complement strand
TTGCACAAATAATACCTTCTTTCCCGTTTTTCATTTCGCCATAAATAGCAATCAATATATGTATCAACACATCGACCACAATACTATTTCCAGCTTGTTTATACATCTGTGTATCGCTAACAACAATTTTGAAATCATCTGAAAACCCCATTAAGCGTAGACACTCACGAGGGGTTAATTTTCTTATATTTTCGCCACGAGTAATATAATTATCAACACCGGCACGGTGCATTTTTGCCATCGTCGAAAGCAAGGGACGAGCTATCTCCAAGTCTGTTTCGGGTTTTGAATAAAATTCTTTTGTGCCGGACGAAAGCACATAATTTTTAACACTTTCCGACAAATAGTATTTATCCATTGAGGGGGTTAAGGAAACGAAATCACCGTGCCAATTAAATTGTTGATTTGCTTTTTGACACAGAGCTACTTTACCGTCAACCTGTGTGTATTTTTTTGTTAGATTCTTTTCATCGGTAACAAACTTAACCCCTTTTTCAGGCAAAAAGTATTTATCTGCAACGACATCTTCCAATAAATCCTGCATGGTTATTTCCAAAGGAATAGTATCAGGAAAAGAAAATTGTCGTTTTGTTTTAAAACCTACCACAAAAAGACGTTCACGGTTTTGCGGTATGCCGTAATCTTTTGCGTTCAAAACATCAGGAAAAATCGTATAGCCGATTTTGCCGAACTCTTTTGATAATATATCCCATGTCTTTCCACTATCGTGGCTCAATAGACCTTTTACATTTTCAAAAATAAATACCTTTGGCTTTATTTCTGTAAAGTAATTTACCAAATAAACCATATAGGGCAAGCCGTTGATATATAAGGGTTTGTCCGTTTTTTATTGCGGTTATTTGCGGACATAACCGTAATTGAAACCCCATAAACATGAATAAAAAGAATGGGGGTTTTAAATAGATGGAAAATGATAGCATTAATAATGAAGTAATAAAATTATCGCCCGAAATCCAAAAAAGCATATTGAAGTTTTTTATGAAAACATCAATACCGAGAAAAGCCAAACAAGAGAGGGCCAAAAAAGCCTTGTTGGAATCTGAAAGGCAAGGGCCCCAATGAAAACGGCGATATATGTTCGGGTTTCGACGGAAGAGCAAGCCAAAGAGGGATATTCAATCCGGGCGCAGGTTGATAAACTAAAAAGTTATGTGCAGATAAAAGATTGGGATTTTTACAAGGTATACGCTGACGAGGGGATCAGCGGTAAAAATATTAAAGACCGTCCCGCCATAAATGAACTGATAGCGGACATCAAAGTGGGCAATGTCAATAATGTCTTAGTCTATAAAATAGACAGGCTGACAAGAAGCACGAGAGATTTAATTGATTTAACGGATATTTTCAAAGAACATCATTGCGCTTTTAATTCACTCATGGAAAGCATTGACACGCAGACGGCTTCGGGCAGGATGTTCTTGAAAATAATCGGTATCTTTGCGGAGTTTGAACGGGAAAATATTATCGAAAGAATCACTTTAGCCTGTGAGAAGAAAGCAAAAGAGGGTTATTCATTAAGCTATTTTATTACGGCATACGGGTATGACAGGGAAAACGGCGAGAAAGTGCAAACTATCAATCATGCGGAAGCTGAAATAGTCAAAGAGATTTATACAATGTATATAGACGGCAATATGTCATATAGTGCCATTGCTAAAAATCTGAATCATCGGAATATAAAATCAAAGACGGGTACGACATGGAGTTTTTCCAGTATCAGAAACATCTTGACGAACCCCGTTTACATAGGCAAGGTCAGATATTCCGTTGATAATAAAGACCGCTATTTTGAAGCGGAGGGCAAGCATGAGCCGATTATATCAGATGAACAATTTTATGAAGCACAAAGCCGAATGGGAAAGATTAAATTTAAATCCTATACCAAAAGGCCGAAAGACGATAATTATTTCAGCGGGACGGTTTATTGCGGGTTGTGCGACGCAAAGTTAATTACTCACGCCAATTATAAAATAAGCAATGGCGGGGAGCAGCTTGTCAGCAGTAATTACCGTTGCCCGAATAGACAAAAAGGCGTATGCGATAATGCGACATTCAGCCAAAAGAAATTGGAAGCGGCTTTTGAGGAACATATGGCGGGCATACCCGACATTGAAAAATGGGTAACAGATGAAACCGAACTTGAAGAAAAAAGCAAACAGGACAGTATCAACAATCTCATTCGGGAGGAATACGAGAACGCCATAATGAAACTCGATAAAAAAGCAAAAGACGTTATGACGCTTTATCTAAATGACAAGATTGTTTTTGAAGATTTTTCAAAAATGAATACGGCTTTAGCAAGTGAAAAATCATCATATATTGAAAAATTAGAAAATATCCCGACCGAGCCAGACGAGGATATACTACTCACGAGGGAAGAAATATTGACGAATTTCCGTGAGAACTGGACGATTTTAACCAATGCTGAAAAATTGCAGTTTTTACAAAATTACATTGAAAAAATAACGGCGGTATCAAGCAGAGAAGAAGGGCAAACCCGAAATATGGTAAAAGTTTTAAAAGTTAAATTTTATGATAAATAGATTTCATAAAAAACCTTGCTGAATGAACGCAAGGTTATTTTTTATTCTTTTCTCTATATTCTTTTTCTTTTTGGCGGCGTTCCGCTCTTATTTCTTTTTCATACTCCTTCGCAAAACATTGAATCCGACTGACCATATCAAGATTTTCTATGCTTATTTTTTTATTAGGTTTTTGCACATTTGCGGATTTTTTTCCGCTGTCATTTGCTTGCATTATTACCTCCGTCTATAACAACATTATTATATGCCATTAAAGAATTATTAGCAATAATAATTATCATTATTTCCCAAGGTTCTGACCCTTTCCAGTAACAAAATGAAAGGGCGGTAAACTATGCCCGTGCTGAAAGCATTGTAAATAGGCTTCGTAATAGCGGGGTCACGGCTGATTTTTTGCGAAAAAGCACCCGTGACCCCGCTATTACTACGTGAGTAATTAAGAAGTATATTGTACAAGCGCACGGGCATAGTTATGGAACGGGAAATAAGAGAGAGTAAGAGTAATAGTTTAGAGGTGGGGTTAGGTTAGTGTTAGTGTATGTGTTAGGCACTTTCACCACCCACCGTGAGCGACATTTAATGTTTTTTCGGACGGCTCCCTCCCCAGTGCCAGCGGGAGGAAGATTGACCCCACCCACGGCCTACGGCCTGTCCCTCCCCGGGGAGGGAATAACCGCCCCTGCCCACGGGAGGGACTAACTAAACCCCATAGAAAGGGGATTGATTATAAAATGGAAGTAACAGACCGGGATTTATATATTTTAAAACTGGTAAATAAATTTAGATTTTGTTTAGGCAAGCATATAAAAATCCTTGCCGGGTTCGGCGGCATCCGTGCAACGGACAGGCGATTGAAAATATTAATTGAAGCGGATTATTTAATGCGTAAAAAATATATGTACGGTATCTCATATCTTTATACGCTCACCCACAAGGGGCGGATTTTATTAGGGGCGAATAAGCGTGAGGATAAAATCCGCATTGACAGAATCACACATGACATTTATGTTTTAGATTCGGTCATTTATTATATTTTCAATTATGGCATTTCAATATCTGATATTGAAAGCGAAAAGGAATTACATATCAAGGACGGTTTCGGCACAAGGAAGCACCACCCGGACTTTGTTTTAAATATGAATGATGAAAAAATTGCCGTTGAGGTTGAATTAAACCCGAAAACCAAAAACCGCATGGAAAATAATGTCCGTGACAATTATTTAAATTTTGATAAACAAGTTTGGATAACAAGCGACAGCAAGGTCATTTCCTTGCTCCATGATTTTGAAAATGAATATTCTAATCTTGAATATTTAAATTTAGAAAGCGTTTTAGATAGTGTCAAAGAGCGATATAAATAATGTTTTAATGATTTTGGTTTTTACGGGGGTTTTAATGGTGCTTAGGCAAATGATTTTCGGTAAGCGAAATAAAAGTGATGTGTTTGATTTTGAGCGAGACCACGAGGAAGCGATTAACAAACCATTATATAAAGGCGAAAAAGGGGAAACGGAATCAATTTTTATCGGGACTACGGCAAACAAGAAAAATGTGTTTATTCCAAATAATGCGAAACATATTTTTGTCTGCGGTACGACCGGGAGCGGAAAAACAATCGCATTATCCAATTTTTTGAAAAGCGGAGCAGATTTTAATTATCCGCTTTTGATTATTGACGGCAAGGGCGATACTGACGAAGGTTCTTTACTCGAAATGGTAAAAACGATATGTAAAAATCGCAAGATTTATATTATCAATCTCAACGAGCCGACCGAAAGTGATAAATATAATCCCTTTAAAAACACGAATACGGACGTTATAAAGGATATGCTTATCAATATGACGAATTGGAGCGAGCCACACTATAAATACAATACGGAGCGTTATATTGGCAGATTATGCAAGCTGTTATCAATGAAAGAGATTGATATATCTTTAGAGAGTTTAACGCAGTATTTACCGACCGTTAATTTTGTAAAGTTAAGTAAAGATTTATCGGGGCAAAAGCTAATCAGCAAGGAAGAACACACCGAGGATTTAGACCTTGCCAAGACGAGCGGAAAAATAGCCGAAAGTGCGGCGGCACGGTTCGCCACGATAAAAGAAAGCGATTTGGGGAAGATTTTTGATGTTTCGGGCATTGATATTTACACGGCCTTACAGGAAAACGCCGTTATCCTCTTTGTTTTGAATCCCTTGCTATATCCCGAAATGTCACCGTTAATCGGAAATCTGATTGTTATCGACAGTAAAAAAGCGGTCAGCCATTTTTACAGGGAAAAGAAAAAACGGGTTTTTTACATTTTTGATGAAATTAATACATACGCAAGCGGTTCATTATTAGATTTAGTAAATAAGAGCCGAAGCGCAAACATAACTTGCATTTTAGCCACGCAGAGCCTTTCAGATTTAGACCATGTTTCGAGTGAATTTAAAGAGCAGGTAATAGAAAACTGTAATAATTATATTGTCCTCCGTCAAAATAGTTCGGTCAATGCCGAGCATTGGGCGAATGTAATCGGCACACGTCAGACTATGCAAGCGACCTATCAAATAAAAGGGGAAAGCGGCGAGGTGAAAAGCACCGATTTAGGTTCGCTCCGAAAAGTGCGTGAATATATCTATCACCCGGACGACATCAAGCTACTGGAAACAGGCAAGGCTATTTTTGTTTCAAGGGATAAAATGTTTCATGTGCGAATAAATATAAACAAGCCATTTTAAATAAATATTAGGGGGATTTTTTTATTATGAGCAAAGAAGCGAAAAGCAACTGGCCTTATCTTTTTTGGTTTCTGTTTTATTTTCTCTTGTTCGGGGTTTCGACTTTCGGCGTGGCGGTTATTTTTTATCTTGTTTTCGTTCCGCTTGCCTTTTCCTATTTTGCCGAGAGCATATGGCGGAGGATATCGGGCGTTCGTCCGCTTCGGTTGAAACAGGAAAAAGACCGCCTGTTGCCCTTATTTAAAGAAGTCTATGAGGGAGCGGTAACAACCGACCCGAAGTTATTCACGGGCATTAAACTATACATACAGGAAGATATGAGCATTAACGCCTTTGCTTTTGGAAAGAGTACCCTTGTACTCACAAGGGGCAGTATCGAATTATTAAATGATGATTGCTTAAAGGGCTTGATTGCTCACGAGTTCGGGCATTTTTCCCATTATGACACCGTGGCAAACCTTTTCGCCACGGTCAGCAATCTTTTTCTTTCGGTCATTATGAAATTTCTGAATGACACTAAAAATAAATATGACGAAAAAGAGGGCATGGGGATTTTTCAAAGCCTGTTCAAGTTTCTGTTTGACATAATTTATTACGTTTTTAGAAGTATTCAGTTTATCGGGGACTTGATTTTAATGCGTGTCAGCCGGAAGCATGAATATTTAGCGGACACCTTCGCCTTTAAGAGCGGTTTCGGCAAGGAATTAACTGATGTTTTGATTGAGATATACGGGGTATCGGTTGAAAAGCCGAAAAGCGTTAAAGAGCAGATGAAAAGCACCCACCCGCATATTACATTAAGGATTGAAGCATTAGAAAAGGTTATTTATTAAGAGGGTTATATAAAACGGTAATTATTGTTGGGGGACAATAATTGCCGTTTTTGCTTGTTAGGATAAAATCTATAGGGGAGATGATGTGTGAATGAAAAAATACGGCTACATAAGGGTTTCAAGCGCAGACCAAAACGAGGATAGGCAGTTATTTGCCATGCAAGAACTAAATATCCCGCCCGATTGCTTGTTTATCGACAAAAAGAGCGGGAAAGATTTTGACCGCCCCGAATATCAAAAGATGATTGAGCTTTTAAGACCCGGCGACTTGCTTTATATATTGAGCATTGACCGCTTGGGGCGAAATTACGAAGACGTTCAAAACCAGTGGCGGGTAATCACCAAAGAAAAAGAGGTTGACATTGTCGTTATCGATATGCCTTTGCTTGATACACGCCGGGAAAAGAATTTATTGGGGACTTTTATTGCCGACTTGGTTTTAGGCCTTTTGTCATTCGTAGCGCAGAACGAGCGGGAAAGCATAAAGAAGCGGCAGAAAGAGGGGATCGCGGCGGCTCAAAAACGCGGCGTAAAATTTGGCCGCCCTGTACTTGCACCGCCGGACAATTTCGAGGAACTTATAATCAAATGGGAACGGCAAGAAATCAGCACGGACGAGATATTAAAACGGTGCAAGATAGGCCGTTCAACTTTTTACAGCCGCTTGCGGGAGCGCAATATTTTAAAGGAAAACCAAAAAAATGAGCGTCCAAAAAAGTGTACTTTATTGGACGCCCCGATTAACAATTAAATTATATCATTGCACGCAAAAAAGTCAATGATTTTGTCGGAAATATTTATTTTCGCCCCAAAATATGCCGATTTCTAAGCCGATTTTTTCCAAAATCAGCTTTTTTTATTTTAAAATGGCTATTCCAAAAAGGTACACTTTTTTGGAAAACCCGAAACTAAAAACACGGAGGTATTATCATGAAACAAAGGTTATTCAAAAGCGTGGTCGCTTTGGGGTTAGTGGCGGTAATGGCGGTTGGAATTATGCCGTTAGGCGGTCTTATAGGTTTTGCGTTGCCGGAACAGCCGGAAAACGATTTCTTGGCTACGCAATTAAGCACGGCGGGCTACGGCTCAAACAGTAAATTTCTTGCGCCGATTGAACCGCCTGTTGCCGGGTCTATTCCTATATCTAATAGAACTGGGTTAGAGGCAATTAAGAGTAATATAGTCGGCAATTATCACCTTGTCGCTAATATTGACTTGTCTGGTAGCGAATGGATACCAATTGAAGAATTTGGCGGTGTTTTTGACGGACAGGGGTACACTATTCAAAACATGTACATTTCGGGTGATTATGAATATGCTGGTTTGTTTGGTCGTATTTATCGTTCGACAATAAAAAATGTTGGATTGGAAAATTCAAGCATAAATCTTTTTGGCGCTGATTATTCCATAGTTGGAGGAATTTGTGGTTATGCTCAAGGTGGCTCTATTTATAATTGTTATAACACTGGAAATATTTCTGCCGAATCAGGTATCTCTTACTATTATTACTTCATTGATGTTGGTGGTCTTGTAGGGAATAACAATTTATGCAGTATCAGTAACTGTTATAATACCGGCACTATTTCTTCAATCTCATCCGACAATAATAGTCCTAGTGCAGGTGGTATCGTGGGGAGAGGACATTACCCCATTAACAATTGCTATAATACTGGTTCGGTTTTTTCAATCTCATCCAATAATAACAGTTCTTATGCTTCATATGCGGGTGGAATAGGAGGATTGTATTACGGATATATCCTCAACAATTGCTATAATACTGGTGATATTTCTTCAACCGCCCTCTCTCATATAGGTGGCATAGTGGGGGAATTTTCTGGGGATAACATTACTAATTGCTATAACATTGGTGTTATTTCTTCTTTAGGCAATATTGGAGGGATATGCGGTTCTGCTACATCTACGACTAATGTTAGCAATTCATATTGTTTAAACCTTTATGGTAGTCAAGTGGGTACACAACTTACATCTTCGCAGATGAAAGATAAAGCAAATTACATGAATTGGGATTTTGATGAAGTATGGGACATTGACCCTAATGTGAATGAAGGTTATCCGTTTCTTCGGAATATTTCGACAAATGGCGGCACAAGTTTAACACTTAGTTATCTTAAAGACATTAAATTCCCACAAGGAACATATTGGAATAAACTGGGTTCGTCTGTGAATGGTTTAGAGGGCGAGGATAGATGTTCAAATACCCCATGCCCGCAAGTTTTAGTTGACGGGAAATGGAAACATGCCCCCGGCACTTCTACTTGCAACGTATTTCCGTTAAGCACATCTTCTCAATGTCTGGGATTTGCGGAAAAATTGGCATATGATGTTTACAATGAGCACTCCAGAAACTGGGATGAGATAAACAAAAAAGATGATGGTTATAAAGAAGCCTTTGACAATTACGAGATTAAGCCGGGCGACCATATCCGATATGACGGACATTCTGTCTTTGTGGTTTACGTAGACGAGAGTGGCGAGAAATTAACTGTAGCCGACTGTAATTCTGATTATAGATGCGGTATTAACTGGGAAAGAATAAAAAAGAAATCGGACATAAGAAAGAACTTAGAATACCTTGAAATTGCGCCATATTCAGCAGAACAATTATCATTAAATATACCGGGTCGGCAGGTAAAAATCGCTTGTCCTGTCGATGTAGAAGTATATGATGATATGGGAAGATTAGCAGCCAGGGTAATTAATAACGTGGCAGATGATGACATTGACGCATTCGCTTCCATAGCAGCCTTTGTGGAAGGTGATACAAAGATATTTATGTTTGGTGGTGGGTTTGATTATACTTTTAAATTGATAGGCACAAATAATGGTTCAATGGATTTAGAAATATCCGATATGGTAAGTTTTACTCCGACAGGTGAACAAAAAGAATTTGTTAATGTCGTGTTGGAAAACGGCAAGCTATTTGAATTTACAGTTGGTTCATTAGATGAAACAGAAGTATCAGAGGTACAGCTTTTCGTAACAGACGGGGAAAAAACAATTGCCGAAGTAATGGAAGACGGGACAGAAATTTCAAATGAAGAACCGCCCGTTACTTGCGGTTGCTGTGATAAACACAACCACGGAGACGGCTTCTTTGACCGCATAGCCTGTTTCTTCTGTCAGATATGGCAATGGTTTCTCCGCTTGTTTGGCAAGGCGTAAAAATAACATATAACTTTAAAAAATGTCAGTTCAAAAGATTACTGGCATTTTTTTCATGAATAAAAATAATCTTAAAATATAGGGGGACAAAAAAGTGATAACTTATAATATCATTGACGAATATAAAAACGATATAAATAATCTTGATTTAAGTAAAATTATAAATTACAAACTATATAAAATAATAGTAGAAATGGAAAGCAGTAATTTAAAAAATATGAATTGTGATTAATCTATGTTACAATTATATTGGTTATAAAGCCATTGATTATTACCTACGAAACAGAGGTAATAATAATGCGTGAAACGGAGAGTGTTGATAGTAGAAATAAACTTTTAAGAGTTGGAATTTACTTGCGTCTGTCTGATGAAGATAAAAACAAGAAGAATAAAGAAGACGATAGCGAAAGCATTAAAAATCAAAGAAATTTATTGCTTGCTGAAATTGATAAACATGCTGATTTTATTTTTGCTGATGAATATTGCGATGAAGATTTGTCGGGAGCGGGGACTTACCGCCCGGAATTTGAAAGATTGATAAGGGATTGCGAAAACGGAAAAATTGATATCGTTCTTACCAAAAGTCAAAGCCGTTTTTCAAGGGATATGGAAATTATCGAAAAGTATCTGCACAATAAATTTACTGAATGGAATGTCAGATTTATTGGCTTGGCGGATAACGCCGACACCATTAATCCCGGCAATAAAAAATCAAGGCAAATTAACGGCTTGGTCAACGAATGGTATTTAGAAGATTCTTCCAATAATATCAGAAGCGCTTTTAGAACCAAAATGAAAAACGGTGAATTTATCAGCCCTTTTGCGTGTTACGGCTATGAATTATCAAAAGAAAACAAGAATCAGCTTGTAGTTGATGAATATGCCGGGCAAATCGTTAAAGATATATTTAAGATGTATTTAACAGGGCATGGGTACGGCAGTATTGCCAAGGAATTAAACGGGAAACATATTCCTTGCCCCGCTGTTTATAAAAAACAAAAGGGCAGTAACCTTTATATTGTCAGCAAAAGACCGATTGATAAAATTAAATGGTCGCCCGAAGCGGTTAAAAAAATCTTGTTGAACGAAACCTATTTAGGGCATTTGATTCAAGGGAAAAGCACCACGGTCAGTTATAAAAATCACAAAAAGATAAAAACCGATAAATCGGCATGGGTTAGAATTGAAAATACCCACGAAGCAATAATTGAACAAGCGACATTTAATAAAGTAAAAATATTGATGAAAGAAAGAACACGGGTTTGTAAAAAATCCTGTCAAATTCATAAGTTTTCGGGCAAAGTATTTTGTTTGGAATGTAACCATTACTTTAAAAAAAATTGCACCGCTCAATATGAATATCTTGTTTGTAAATCCAATCGTAAGGGCTTTACTGATTGTGAAAACAAACTTTCAATAAGATATGACGTATTGGAAGAAATTATCTTAAATGCAATAAATGATAAACTTGATAAATATTACAATGAAGCAATATTAAATGAAGCAAGTCATATTTATAAAACTAATAATAAATATGATGATAAAATAAAAGCCTTGAATAATCAAAAAATCGAATTGGAAAAAGAGAAAGAAAAAACAAACTTTTGCTTAAAAAGCCTATATGAAGATAAAGTTACGGGGCTTATTACAAGCGAGCAATTCAAGGAATTAATAAGCGACTATCAGAAATCGGATGATAAATACAGGGAGCAATTAAAAGCTATAGCAATTGAAATTGATTATTATAATACTAAAAAAACAACTCTTAAAAATGAAAAAGAAATACTGTCAAAATATCGAAATTTAAAAGAACTGAATCGAATCATAATTGACGAGTTTATCGAAAGTATTCATATCGGTGCTTTCAATCCGTCAAAAAATAGCAGGGATATTAAAATTAAATGGAATTTAGAAATATAATTATTGTGGGTTTAGTGTATTCCAAACCCTGGACGAACACTATAAACCCACAAGGGTAATGATTGAAAGGCTTATAACCAAGGGCATTTATGCCTTTTTAAATGGTAAAAAAATTAACGCTATTTTTCGCCAAAATGCGTACTGACACCAAAATGACAGATAAATGACAGCATTTGACCCTTCCATTATAAAATGGAAATGTTATAATTGGTAGCATAGGCGAAAAGTCTGGAAACAAGGAACACGTTTAAATGACGGGTTCTTTTTTCGTTTAGAAAGCGGGGGCTTGGAATGTTTTATAATTTAAAAATTCCGTAATGTGTCAATATAATTGTTTATTCGTCAAATACGGACAATATTCTACAAAAGAATCAATGTATAATTATACTAAGGGGGCAGGGTTTATGTGATAAGACCGATTTACAAATAGAATGAAAATATAACTTTTGAAGATGGTAGTAAATAAATGCTTGCCATCTTTTTTAATAGGTAGTACGAAAGGGGATTTTATAATGAAAATGTCATTAACGCAAAATTTAAATGATTTTAATTTAAAAGAAACAAAAAAGAATATAAATAATTATTTTATGGATTTAGAAAAAAAAGAATGGGAACAGGCAAGGATAAAAGTCGATAAAGGATTGATAACAAAATATGCGATTTCGCTTGAAGATATTAGAAAACGTCCGTATATTCTGGTTGGGAAAGACGAGTTTAACATACTTGCCAAAGCGGAAAAAGACGAAGAACTAAAAAAGAACTTGTCAGGGTTCTATTGGGCAAAAAGTATTTTGACCGAAAAAGAACAATTATATATAATCGAATACTTTGTTAATGGTAGATACCAAGATGAAGTAGTGGGATTGTTGGGGTTTAACAGTAGCGATAACCGGGATTTTAGAAAATTAAAACGTCGAGCAATTTATAAATTCGCTTATGTTTTAAATTTAATAGTTTAAAAATGGATAGGGGGAAAAAAGAAAAATGAACAGAAAAAAATTAGCGAATGAATTAACTGATTTTTGCCTTGAATATAGGATATTTAATATATCGTGCGGGACGGCGGAAATTAAAAGAAGAATCGAGGAACAGTTTATTGACCCGGTATTCGTCGAGGGACTTATTAACATGATTATCGTTAAAGTAAAAAATCATGATGACATGGACATTGACAGGCTGATTATACTGCTTTCAGACCTTGAAAGACTAAGGTTAGAGTTAGAATACAAAGAGCCGGAAAAAGTTTAAAAAATCATCATGTTTATGGAGTATGGTTTTTCTAAGAAGTTACTAA
>Ga0123353_10011410_pt1 | contig 12519 bp, 9 predicted proteins | sample TergutLab28metaG_3_FD_92763 | JGI IMG/M metagenome (GOLD analysis project Ga0123353, IMG submission 92763) | Labiotermes labralis P3 segment gut microbial communities from Petit-Saut dam, French Guiana - Lab288 P3 | ecosystem: Host-associated > Arthropoda: Insects > Digestive system > Gut ... | reverse complement strand
TGTCAGTAATCGTTACCTTCTATTCCGAGATGCAAACGGTCATAACTCCGTAACCGTCCAAAATCGGACACATGTTTATGTGAACTTTTTTGATCACGAAGACCTAGGAAATCACCTCCTGCAGTTATGCCCTAAAGTCGTGAAACACCCTGTATATATATATATAAACACACACACACGCATGCACGCATGCATGTGGATAGTGTTCAAATGACCAATTGCATGCTCTTCTATATAAGGTGTGGTCTGTTGCAGTGCTATCTGGGATGCACTATTAAGCAGACTGTATTTCAGACATACTAAACATGACTTGCAGAGGTCCACAAATCGTGGGTGATGGGTCACCCAGGAAAATAAACTTCGTGTGGTAGCACCTAATATTTGTTGGTCTTCAGCGTGGAACTGGCTATTGTTCACCCTTCTGACACCTAGAATTTTGAGGTTGCTCCTACATTTTTGGAAAATTTGTGGATCTCTGGTGACCAGTATCGCATCATGAACGCCAGCATCCTCAGCATGTATCTGTCTGATTTCATCCCTTTTGCTTACCCAGATGAAGTCTTCCTTCTATGGTTTATCACTTACCTCGTCTGTATGCAACAATGGGATCACCATCAAGGCGCTCAATCATCTCTTCCTTCCACAACTTTATCTCACTCTTCAGTTCTTTCAGTCCATCGCGGATCAGCTCGGTTGCTCTAGGTTTTGGTTCATCTCGCAGGTACCCACCTTTGGGATCACGTTCCCAGAACAAAGCCACATGTGATGTGTGAACCAAACGTGAAGTTGTACTGCATGTCACAGCTCTCAAGTGCCACAAATTGTAAATTATTCTTCTTGTGTTCATGTTCATTCAGATGAATCTGGAACCAACAACCAAGGATTTCATGTCACTAAACAAGTCACAACTCTCAGTGTCATGTAGCATAGAAACGAAAATTATATTTCCCATGAATGCAAACACTGGATGTGAATGAAATCTGCATGAAGTAAAATTTGTGAAGTTGACCTCCTTTACAAGGCAGCTTGGACACTTTTCTGTATGATATACTTACAAGTTAGGCAGCCTTTTGATTCTCCCTATATTCTAGAGTAACACAAAGAGACAAGGATGTGCATTTCAATTTTGCTGCCTTATTTCTATTGAAGTATCCATAAATATTTATTAATGTATGTAAAAAATTTAAGCTCTAAATTGAGTAAAAGTTATTATGTAATTCAATTCCTTAAAGACACAAAAAGTGTCAATATCTTCAGAACTATGTATTTTTAAAATTGTCATTCATGTTTAAGATATGGCATACTTTAGGACATAGGGAGTGTTACTTCTTACAGAGAGTTCTTTAAATTAAACAAAAGTAGGCTGGAACAAAACTCAGAAAGACATGACTATAATACAAGTCATATATCAGATCTTCAGTCCATTTTGTAGAACTCACACTTTCAAAAACTGTAAATAACATGGAGATAAAACTATATAGCTATTTTTATAAATCATTTAAACAATTTAAAGAATATTTCTAGAAAGTTGGTTACGCACTGTAAGTCCTTTGGCTGCGGGGCTTCTTATCCTTCACTAATTCTGCAATGGATGGTGGTGGTTTATTAAAAATCTTTATGCTCGCACAATACACACCGTCCTGTTATGACGCAAAATTTGCTATCGGTCTTTGTAGTTGCAACTTCTTTCTTGTATCGATACTGTGCATCGAAAAGTAAAAACTGGAAATATTCTATTTTTATATGCCAAGATCACTAAAGATATATATCGAGTAGAGTCATTACATAAAGTACATGGTTCTTCGTCGGTGTCATCAATTATATATGAGGTATCACGTCGGGGGTCACCAATTATATGTGGCATCACGTCGGGTGTGACCAATTATATGTGGTACCACGTCGAGGTCACCAATTATACGGTGGTACTGTAGTTGTCACTCCATTACAACCCTACAGTACCTCCATATAATAACTACTGTACAAAATGTTATCACATTTTTTCCAACATGTATCATAACATAACCATACCTGTCCAAAAGTCTCATATTTACAGCGCTTCATTAGCTGCAAAAACACGTAACTTTGAGGTTAGGTTTACACCTCGGTTTTTTTTTTCTTTCAAAATCACGCATCAGTGAATGCGTGAATAGTAGTAAGTGATTAACACGTAGCGCAGAATTTGGAGCACGGGTACTGTACGATCGTTGTCCGTTCAAAACCACGCGCGTGACTGCCAGAAAACCACTCAACAGTGCGGTCCGAGTGACTTGCGCGTGTGACGCAGGGCTGTAAAGAGGTTGATTTTCAGAAATGGATTACAAATCCTTTCTTGATATTTTCGTTCAAAACTCTAAATTTATTTAATGATTACTCATCCTGTTCTGTAGTAGGAGAATCATAGATCTAAATATGGTTTAGAAAAAGTCAGGGGACCGTTATATAACGGAGGTGAACCCTAACGTAAAGCAAGAACGTGAATCTCAATTCGCACTCACATGATAGTCTTCTACTAAATTTACAAGCCTAAACTCTAACTAGGCGTGACGAGGATGCTTCAGTTACTCACACATTGCAATGGATATAAATCGGGAAGGAACATAAATGTGTTTTAAAATTCAATGCGCAACACACGATTATTCTTCACGTAGCGCACATTCTCTGATGCGCGGTTTTCGAAGAGTAGGGTTTAACTGTGAAATCATGGCGTTCATGGTGTAGAGGCCAGTTGAAATGTGATGGCACACGCGCAGAAACCAGAATTCGTGTTTCGGCGAAACGGACGAGTCCATTTAAATCGGCGGTGGCGTCACTTCAGTCGACTACTGACAGCCGAGCTGCGCGCGTTAGCGGTAGTAATGCTGGATACACCATGTTCCGAGACAGTTGGAGGGTACTAGTTACCACTCCATTCACCAGTTTCCCCTTCACTTCCCATCCTGCGCGACTCTGTGTGCAATCACATTTAAACTGGAGTTTACGTATGGCATTCATGTATGGACATGTTCAAAGAATGGAAGAGGGGAGATTACCAAAAGAAGTTATGAAATGGAGCCCACCAAGAAGAAGAAAACGAGGTAGACCTAAACTTACATGGGCGGAAGGGATTAGAGGACTGATGGGTGAAAAGGGTTTAACGGAAGAAGACTGGAACGACAGTGGCAACTGGAGGAAGAAGATAATATAATTCTCAAATGGGCGCAAGAAGATGTGGAAACATTGTACAACCAGCCAAATAATAATAATTCTTGTAACAAGTTTCGGATTTCCAACAAATTTCCCTACGATTCTGAAATGTGCCACCCCGTTGTGTGTATAAATAAATAGGTACAGGCATTTAGTCAATTGCACAACAAATATTTCTAATGATGTTTATTAGAGGATGGTAACAACTACATGTTTCGGCCTATTCCGGCCATCATAAGGTTTACATCCGAAAGAGTATTAATGTTTATAAGATTTATGCGGTTATTTAACGTTGGTGAGATCTCATCATCTGTGGTTTTGATTATTACTACTAATAAGTGACGAGATTGGGTTAGTGGGATATTCTGTAATGTGGGTGTTGTGCTGACTTAGGGGTGCAGTGTTCGCGTAGGTGTCTATTTTCGTTGCAGATCTCCTGCCAGCTGCAACGAAAATAGACACCTACGCTAGCATTGCACCGCCTAGTCAGCACAAAACCCAAATTACAGAACATCACAACCCCCTTCCCACCCTACGAACCGCGTTTCTTAATAAGAGTAATAATCAAAACCACAGACGATGAGATCTTACTATCCTTACATAACCGTATAAATCTTATAAACACTAATATTATTTCGGACGTAAACCTGATTATAGGTCGAAACATGTAGTTCTTATCATCCTCTATTAAACATCATTAGAGATATTTGTTGTGTTATTGACTAAATACCTGTACCTATTTATTTTCCCCACGATGTAATTACGAGTGCGCGCATGTCATGGATCATGTACATATATGCCAGTCTTATCTTCTCTTCCGTGGTGTTGGGCGGTTGTGTCATGTTGTGTATCGTTACCGTGTGAGCTCCGTGCCGCCCATAGCGTCGTGATACGACACGTGGAGTACGTCGGTTTACACACTACATGTCTGCACTGGTACTTTACAAAGGAAAACGTTCACCGACGTGTCTGTACATTGTGCGTGGAAAGATGGCGGTGTCCTCGTCTGCGAGATTTATAAAATCAACAATATCAAATTCGTCAGGATGGAAAAGTTTAATAACATTTACAGTTTTGTTATTAGCATGGATATCAGGATTTTCTTCTCGTTTGTTCGCAGTAATACGATTCGAAAGCATAATTCATGAATTCGACCCTTGGTAAGTAAATTTGGTGTGTGAGTTTTCCGGGCGTGTTGGCAATAACGAATGACAGATTTAAGACAAAGCTATGTGCTGATAGCAGTGTGTAGTAAACTTCGTATTTAGAAATTATTGGAAATGCCATTACTATTTGCATTGGGTTATTTACTTGACAGTGTTGACGTAACTTGGCTTCGTAGGATAAGGTTAGACCGGTTTTTTATGTGCGGGATCACATGTGTTCAAGCTGTTGAATTTAACACGTTCATATTACCGACACCCTAGGACACGAAATTGTAGAATTGCTGGCTCACCGGCACAGTCGCCACACATGATAACCTCGGAGAATTAAAAATCGTACTGTATGTAAGTCCTGTGAAGCTTTACGGAAAGAAGAGTGTAACTTCGCTACATGCTCGTTTTGTAGCTGCGTTTGGGAAAGAACTGTTGCTCCTTGAGATACACTTCTTTTTATAAATACGTCCATCATTATTGGTGGTGGTTTAGTGTGATATTCCTCAGTCACTCTAGATACCAGCTGGCAAGGTATTTTGAATTAGGGCTTGATGATTTGATTTTGGATACTAGCATAGCTGTGCATTTCATTCATGCGCAGTTGGAGATGTATGTACAAAACTGATGAGTTCATTTTGGTTTGATTTACATTTTAACATAGTCATATTAATGGCTGTTAGATGTCTTTTTGTACAAATGAGTTTGAAATGTGTTTTTTTTTTCTCTATGTAGATACATTGTCACGTTCATGAAGCATTCAGTATTGGTATGAAATTGGTTACACTAATGTGGGCCTAGCTAAGTGTAAATAGCATATTCAGTTGTGACATATTTGTTGGCAAATACTTATAGGAATGTTTTATCTGGTGTAATTGGTTCAAGGAATAACACGCCTTAATTGTATTTAGGAGGTACCAGGTTAAGAGTGTGACCAGGATGTTGACTATCCTGATACATTTTTAAGGCTTGCCTCAGTCACTTCGGGCAAATGCTAGGATAATATTTCAGAATGTGACATGGCTACTTTTTTCTTCATTTTTTCCAATCTACTTATCATGCTACCATGCAACACAGTTTATTCTGATACTTCTGACAGTGTCCTTAATAAACTGAAACTGAAACATACAAAATATGAAGTTTCTGCTTGTGTCTGTTGTTTCCCGTCAATAAATGATGGCAGAACATACCTGTAGGAATGGTTTCTGTAAGATATGTTGCAGTTAATGTTGTTCACTCCTTGATGCAACACTATTTCTTCATGGTAATGGAAATTCTCAGTGGAAGATGAAGTATGCCTGGGACTTAGAAACTTATTGCTCTTCTGTTGTGAATGTCTTTGAGTCCCATAAATAAGGATAGAAATATTTTTAAAAATTGTTTTGACTAATATGTATTCTGCCTCCACAGTTGTGTGCATGCACACAAATGGAGCGTGTTTGTATGCTTTCGGTGGAAACCAAATCATGTCTTATTCATTACAGCTAAGTTTCTTATTAGCTCTTTGCTGTGTTATTGAGGAGTAGTGTATGTTTGTTGTTTGGTGAAATAAAAATATTATTTTTTTGTCCAAAGAAATTTCTGGATTTTTTGCATGCTATGAAATACATGCTGCACAATTGTGTATTAGCTTAATAAAGAAACACAGTGCTACATTACAGTGTAGATTCTTAATAATGATCAGGTTAACTAGACCATTACCAGAAATTTATTTTCTGTTTACATGTGCAAGGTAAGTAAAAGAGTTGTGCACTCTTTGTTTTGAAAGGCCATTGGTATTGCCTGTGGTGTGAATCTTGCATGAATATTGGTTCTGCACAGGTTTAACTACCGGTCCACAGCATACATGGTGAAGAATGGTTTTTACAATTTCCTGAACTGGTTCGATGAAAGGGCATGGTACCCATTGGGCCGCATTGTTGGGGGCACTGTTTATCCAGGTCTGATGCTCACATCTGGAAGTATACACTATGTGTTACATACTTTCAACATTCCAGTGCATATCAGAGACATATGTGTATTTCTGGCACCAGTATTCAGGTATGCAAAAATGCTATGATTTGAGTATTCAAGTCTTTTTTATGCATCTGCCATGGTGAAGAGGCGATAACAGTTTCTTAAACCACTTAATACAACTTAGATTGCATCTTGCTTGCTCTTTCAGCAAAATTTAAATGACAGAAAGTCTGTGCTGTTGCATTATCTTCATGTTAGATCTTCTTTGTGTACATTCCTAAATAGATTGCATTCTTTGGTTAGTGAAGATTTGATTAACATAATCAGTAGGTGACAGTGCAAACTACTAGCACACTGTAACAGTTAATTTCATATATGTTGAAAATGCAGTACGGGTTTGGCAGATTGCCTGCCACATCTGAAAGGTAATGTTTGTCAGAAGTGACTTAGCCACCAAGTTCATAAGGTTGTGGATTTTTGATAAGGGGAAATTCAGTATGCTCTCATTCATGAAGTCTTGTGAAAATGTGTAGAGCCACTATAAAACTGTTGTGTTAGGTTTGTAAATAAAATTCAGGACCGTGAAACTGAAATTGCAAAAGGAGACTATTAAGGCTGTGAATTAGTGTCTGTGGCTCTGTGCAGTGGGTTGACTGCCATCTCAACGTATCTGCTGACAAAGGAACTATGGTCGCCAGGAGCAGGACTGTTTGCTGCCTGCTTCATGGCCATTGTACCAGGATATATTAGTCGTTCAGTGGCAGGCAGCTATGACAATGAGGGCATTTCCATCTTTGCACTCCAGTTCACATATTATCTTTGGGTGAGTAATTGATTTAATACAATTTTGGCATGTGCATGAAGGGACTGAACAACCTTACATTGTGGTGCTTCTGTAATTCAACATTTGTCAAACGTAATGTTGTACAGCCTCCATGCAGTTGACTAACAAAACAAGTTTATATCCAACAAACAGCACAAACTAAAAAGAGAAAATACTCGTAATGTTTTGGCTATTGTCCCTAGCCATCTCCAGGGAGGATCAGTACTAAAAGATGAACACAGCATTGTTATACACCATGCGGCTTATAACAGTGTTCTGTTAAGCGTGTGTTTAGTGTTGATCCTCCCTCGAGATGGCTAGGAACAACAGCCAAAACTTTGGGAATATTTTCTGTTTTTAGTTTGTGCTGTTTGTTGGTTATACACTTCTTTTATATCCACGTTTGTCTCTTCATTTACTGATTGAACTACAAAAATCACTTAGAAATGAGGGTTGTTGAGATGAAATTAATTTGGGAATTGTTCTAGATGAAGGGCTGTTAACTCAGGCAGACATTCCATTGACACACAAGTAAGCGTGTCGTGTCCATAAAGAACTTCTTGGTTCAAGGACTCTGTCATGACTTGCACATTGCCATTGTGGATCCTTCCAAGACCTTAGTGTTACTATCAAAAGGGAGTGTCCTGTCATGTTGCAAAACAAGTTGTGTCACACTGTAGCTTGCACTCTTCTGGGTAATATACTGTGCTGTGTATGTGTATGTGTGGGAAGCTACTGGGCTATCCCAAGTCTCCCGTCCTTCACCTTGTGACATACATGTATTGCCTCCTCATGGAAGTGCTACGGCACCATAGATTCTGGTTGGTTGAAGACAGGACAGCTGCAGGGGTGCAGTGATTCTTTCAGCGTGTAGGAAATTTTTGGCAGAAAAGTACTGTTGTCTGGTATTGCAGTGGAATGCCTGCCTGATTTCTTGTGGTGACATCTCTGCTCCTTTGTCCAGAACAGTTCTGGAATGGGTTTTATTTGAACAAATTGTCATTTTTTGTTTCATTTTGTTTTGAACAGCATGGTACTATACCTACTGCCATCAACAGTACCAACATGCCAGGCATGTAAGGTTATGAAGTGAGAACAATAAAATTATGACTGGCTGTTGTTACTGTTTGGGTTTTATTAGATACTTTGATTCAGTGAATTTTGAGATTTAATGACACTTTCCTAACTGCAGAGATTTTATATTAACAGATATGAAAAGATGACCATGTATAGTAAGTGTATAAGGGTTTGGAAGTGGATGTTCATGGCCTGTTTCATGGTGTGGTGCTGTTGGGATAGACTGAGGAAAATTGTAATAGGAAGATAAGTTGCTACTGCAGCAAAGATCTGTTATGTTGTATGCTTTCTTTTGGGTAATTCCTGGTGCCTGAATCAGACAGCTGGGAATTACCCAGAAGAAAGCATACAACATTCACAAAACGACAAAAGTTTGAAATCAAGAAAGATCTGTTACGTTTTTCTCACTCCCCCTAGGCCAGTGTTGTGTTAGAACCTTCAGTTAGGTACTGAGTTCTTGCTTCTGTATCCTTCCCATTTCATTCTTTACTGATCATTCTTCTATTTGTTGTTGTGACTTTTTTTGTTGCTGAGTGCATCCTTAAGTAACCCCTGCTACATGGATAATGGTTGGAATACTAGCTTAGAAGTAATAGTTTGTGTGCTGACAACTTACATTTTATCGTACATGAGCCTAACTCATATAACTTCCTGTGCAGGTGAAAGCAGTCAAAACTGGCTCCATTTTCTGGTCTTGCATGACGGCACTGTCATACTTCTACATGGTAAGTCCATCAGCAGGATGTGTGCTTTTCACTTTGTGCAGAGACAGTGTGATGGTTCCATTACAATGGTTTGTGAAATGAATGTATTATCAGCTTGTTGGGTTCTGTTTGTTTATCATCATGCTTGTGCCATAAGGATAGTACCATGATGTAAAAAGACATGAGATATAACCTCCCTATTTTAGTGGCTTCAGTTCAGCAGTCATTGAAGGTTGATGTGGGAGTGTGTTTTAGGACAGAACATCATGAAACTGCAGATCTGTTACTAGACCACTAGGTCCCTTCATTATATTACCATACAAATGTAAGCAACATTTGCTTGCAGGTGTCAGCATGGGGAGGCTACGTGTTTATTATCAACTTGATACCACTACACGTCTTCGTATTGCTGGTGATGGGGCGTTACTCAAACCGCCTGTTCACCAGTTACACCACGTTCTACATACTAGGGCTCTTGCTTAGTATGCAGATACCATTTGTTGGTTTCCAGCCCATTCGGACTAGTGAACACATGGCAGCTTCTGGTAATTATTCACAGTAGGAAAGGAAAGTTTAAATTGTATGTTGTAGATAACACCTCTGCTGTGGTGGGGGTGCAGAGAGCACTGGATGCTTCTGTGCATTTCAGTCTGTGTTGCAGTCTGTGCAGAACTTGCAGGCTGCTTCTAACAGCCTTCATTTGCTTGCTGTGTGATCAGTAATTATTTTGCACATTGTTTTTATTTCTTGGCTCAGTGTAAGAACGTAAATTGCAGGTTTCTGAGAGCGAAGGGGAATTTTTGGACTCTGAGGGATATTGGGAGTATTTAGTGGCAGATGAGGAGGTTATGATGGGTTGGATGTATAGTTTGGGTGGGGAGACAAGGAATATTGGCAGACCCTTTGCTGTTGTGAGCAACCACTTCGAGTAACAGGAGGAAGATATTAAGTGGGATCTTAGGGAAGTTTGAGGTTTGTTGGCAGGCGGAAGTATCTTAGCTTTAGGTAGCATAACTGTCAGTGGTGGAGAACACTTCCCTGTATGGACAGGGAATATCTGTTTGCCACTAAAGGTGCAGAATGTTACTGAAATTGCTTGAAATAATGAGGAAATGCATATGAAACAAATAATGTAATGTGTGTTCAGCAAAGTACATAGATTTACATTACACGCATTGAAGGGTGGTCTTTATACTTTGTCAACAAATTCTGTATTTACTAAACTTACTGTGAAGTCATACAGAGAGGCTTATTCAGAAAGTAAATACTGTTTCACTGTAAAAAAATTTGAGTAAGATTTCATATAAAATTTTATTGTTATCAGATTCTCATTCTTCATACTATTTTTCCACATAGTCGCCGCCATTATTGAGGAACTTATCATAGCGGGGCACAAGTTTTTGTATACTCTCATAGAATGCGGCCGCCTGCAATGTTAGCCACTTCTGCACTGCATCTTTCAGGTCATCTTCATTGTCAAATTGCTTGCCGCCCAGGAACTTCCTTAGGTGTAGGAAGAGGTGATAATCACTTTGTGCCAAATCAGGGCTGTACTGGGGGTGGTCCATTTGTTCCCACTTAAATGTGGTGATGAGGTCTTGAGTCTGAGCAGCAGAGTGCGGCCAAGCGTTATTGTGAAGCAAAAGAATGGTGGCACTCAGCATTCCGCGCCTTTTGTTTTGAATTGCATGCCTCAGCTTCTTCAGCGTTTTGCAGTAAAGAGCAGAGTTTATTGTTGTGCCTTGGGGCAAAAATTCTACCAAGAGAACACCTTGTCTGTCCCAGAATACTGTGCACATGATCTTCCTTGTTGAAAAAGCCTGCTTGAACTTTACCTTTTTGGCGAGCCATTATGCTTCCAGTGCAAGGACTGCTGTTTTGATTCACGTGTGATATGGGACACCTGTGTCTCATCTCCTGTCACAGTATGGTTCAACGTGCCATCTCCTTCCTTGTGATAGCGCATCAGAAATGTCAAAGCACACGCAACACACTGTTTTTTGTGCTCCTCTGTGAGCATCTTGGGCACCCATCATTCACACACTTTCCGATAACCCAAATGACTACTGACAGTGTCATAGAGTAGAGTCCTTGAAATCTGAGGAAAGTGCAGGGACAGATCAGAAATTGTGAAATGTCTGTCATCACACACTCTTTCATTGACCTTATGCAGCAAATCATCATTCACCAAAGATGGACGCCCACTTCGTGCCTCATCGTACATGTTCTCTTGTCCTTCATTGAACATCCTAACCCTTTTCCTAACCATACCATCACTCATTGCATTGTCACCATACACTTGACAGATCTGGTGATGAATCTCACTTGTTAGCACAATCCTAGTGTTAAAAAAACAAATTACAGACCATATTTCACAGTTGACGGCCCCTTCAGTTGTCTTACACAAGTTTAACGTACAGGAACAAATATGAACATAACACAGATTTCACGAAATGGCATCTGTGGCTTCTCAATTGATAGAGGAAGTCACTGCACATGCACAAAGTGACAGTCTTGAGGATGCGTGAGAGATATGCGCAGATGGTACTTACTTCCGAGTAACCTATGTACTACAAAACTTAAAAGCAGAAATTTAGTAGTAGGCTATATTGAGCAAAGAATGGAGAAGTTCACCGTAGGTGCTGCACTTTAATTACTTAACTGCGAAGCTCATAATGTAGAAAGCTCACTCTCTTCTGTGAATATGCATTAATATAATTGCAGATTTTGGCCACTGGCCTAGTGTATTGATGCAAGGCACAATGGCAGCCTGTATGCGTGAAAGTCACATTACTGTTAAGTTCAATCTTTATGGTACTGTGCTGTGACATGTTTGTTAGCAGCCTGTTGTTGCAAAACTGACACTATTTTAAGTTAAAACTTTGTGGGAGTATACTTATACTGTATGTTAGCAGTCTGTTGACACATAACTGACATTATTGTAAGTTCAGAATTCCTAGTGTTGCATTCTTATGAAAGATGCAGTTAGCCACCTATTTGCATGGAACTTACATTCAAAATTAGCAGGTCTGTGGCTCTTCCATATATGCAACTTCAGCAAAGGGATCAGCCTTACTTCCCCATCTAAGGCATTTTGTGCTAATAAATATTTGACCCCAGAGGTGTAAAAAGTAATACTACAATTGTATTAATATATTTTTGCAAACCTTAGAAAGAGAGGTTTGAGTAGGGGACTTCAAAGTACAGCCTTATTTTATATTGTAGGCAGCATTTTCCTGTGTTTTGTGCACACCACAAACCCTATGTGTGGTGTGGGCTCTTCCACTGTTACTATTGTTATCTTATTGGCTACTGTTACCGCTGAGATACACCTCTGCAACATTCTGGATGTCCAGAAGTTTCTTGTAACCCAAAAATGTAAATTATTACCATTTTTACACACGAAAAGGCACTTAAAAATTGTAAGTTCCTCGATTGCCCAGTCCCATACACTTCTGCAATAAAGGTAAAAGGTAAACTTCACACTAGAACAGGCCACAAAGGCCCAGAGGGGGAAGTAGAGGTACATCTCTACTCTTTCTTTAACCTTGACACTAGACAGGGGTGGGTGGTCAGTGGCACACCCGGCTGTTGTATCCCCAGGAAGAACCCAGTACCCATT
>Ga0123353_10011409_pt1 | contig 12520 bp, 12 predicted proteins | sample TergutLab28metaG_3_FD_92763 | JGI IMG/M metagenome (GOLD analysis project Ga0123353, IMG submission 92763) | Labiotermes labralis P3 segment gut microbial communities from Petit-Saut dam, French Guiana - Lab288 P3 | ecosystem: Host-associated > Arthropoda: Insects > Digestive system > Gut ... | reverse complement strand
TTTTGTTTTTCTGGTTTTTTTTTTTGTGTGTGTGGTTCGGGGCCAAAGTGTTTGTGTAAAATCCTAAAAAATGGTGGGTGGGGGGGGGGGGGGTAAGCCATTGATTTTAAATGAGTTAGCACGGCACTGTTAATGTAGCTTATCAAGCAGCCTGTCGGTGTGCCGGCACAATAGCATACTCTATTCATTAACCGCCTGACAAAAACGAAATTTTCCAAAAGAAGCAAAAATCTCATAAAATAATCCAATGTAAAAATATAGTTTACGATTATAGTATCAAAGTATCAGGCGTCACACTTGTCTTAACTTAAAATTAATTTATTTTCAGGCAAGGTGCAATAACTTTATTGAAACAACAACCAATACAACAAAGAGCAATTATGTTATTATGGCAGATATTATTTTTACTGCATAAAAGAACACGATCAAGATCAATATCCGCAAGTATCAATTTACAGTCAATAAGGAATTAACAAAAGATGCGTTCCAAGACCAGCGTCAATTCAGTTTCAATCCCTGTCATAGAATTAAACAGTCCTGAAGGCAAAAAAATATTGAAGGAAATTGAAAAGGGACGGCAAAAACGAAGTGATGAGGTCACACGAATCGTTAATTCTGTGCTTGATGACGTACGGCTTAGAGGCGATAAAGCGCTTTTCGCATATACAGAAAAGTTTGACAAAGTAAAACTCACGCCTTCTACTGCGCGTATACCGGCAAGTTTACTTAAAGAAAGAGCGAAACTCGCGTCTCCCGAACTCAAAAAAACGATTCGTGAAGTTGCGAAGAGAATTTATACTTATCATAAAAAACAAGGTCTTGTTGAGTTCAGCATTAAAACGGGTGATGGGATATTAAAGCAGCTTGTAAAGCCGCTAAAACGGGTTGGCGTTTACATACCGGGAGGATATACTGTTTATTCGTCAAGCGTTCTTATGGATGTTATCCCCGCGAAAATCGCCGGTGTTAAGGAGATCGTTGCTGTCACCCCGCCTAAAGATGAACTCGACCCCGGTGTTGCTTACGCTCTTCATTATCTGAAAATAACAGAAGTTTATCGTATAGGCGGGGCGCAGGCAATAGGAGCTCTTGCTTACGGTACAAACACTATAGCTCCTGTGGATAAAATTGTAGGGCCGGGTAATTCATACGTCGCGACAGCCAAACGTCTTGTTTATGGAAGTGCGGATATTGATTCTGTAGCCGGCCCAAGCGAAGTAGTTATTATCGCTGATTCATCATCTCCGCCGCGTCTTGTCGCTCTTGACTTGCTTGCTCAGGCGGAACACGGCTCAGGGGATGAAATCGCGGTGTGTATTGTTGAAAGTAAATCAGCCGCCGCAAAAATCGCGGCAGCTGTATCCAGGGAGATTGAGAAATCACCGGTAAAAGAAATATTGTTAAAGCTGCCTCCTCACGCAATAACGATTCTCGTTACGTCATCCCGTAAAGAGAGCATGGAGCTGTCGGACTCAATCGCTCCTGAACATTTACAAATAATGACATCTACGGCTGATAAAGATTTAAAACTTGTAAACAACGCCGCGGCAGTTTTTGTAGGTGTCAACACACCCGTTGCTCTTGGTGATTACTATATCGGCACAAATCACGTACTGCCCACAGGAGGCGCAGCCCGCTTTGCATCAGGTCTTGGTGTGGAGAGCTTTCAAAAGCGTATCTCAGTCGCCATAGCTTCAGATAAGGGGATCAAAACAGCGGCAAAATATGCACCGGCTTTTGCCCGATCAGAGAAGTTTATTCACCATGCGTTAAGTGTGGAAGCGAGAGTGCAGGATAGCGGCAAGTAAAACAATATCGTCTATAAACGCGCTGATCTTTATAATGACTTGATAAACTCAAGCGAGTTAAAAGTTCCGCGGATATCAAAGTGATGACGGCAATATGACAGAAGCAGTTCGGTTATCCGCAGGTATTCACTTTTTTGAAGTTTCACACTTTCATCAATATTTATCTCTTCGAGATGTCCTATAATAGATGCGTCAAGACCCGCCTGTGTATGCGAGCGCACAGGCGCGCATTTTTTACAGATGAGAGCCCCCGCCGCAATATCCAAAACACCCCCGTCTTTCATTACATCCGAACCGCACGACTGACACTCTTCAATGTCAATACCAAATCCTGCCAGAAAACAATATCTGTTGATAAAATGCCACAAAAGCGGAAAGACAATTTCCCGCTTCGCGCTTTCAAGGCTTTTCATAAATGAAACTATCAATTCAAATAATTCGGGATGAGGTTCTGATTGAGTTATTGACTTAAGATAAAGCTCTAAGGCAATATCTCTTAAAGCGGATTTGACAATATTTGTACGTAAATCTGAAAAAAAATCTGTAATTTGTAAACTGCCAAGCGTATGCAATTCCCGATTTGGCCGGTAGTAAAGAAGCGCTTCCAACAAAAACCCCCGATCTATCGGGACAGATTTACTGTCTTTGCGCACACCCTTGGCGATTGCGTGTACAAGTCCGTGTGCAGGTGTAAAGAGCCGCAGGATACAGCTTGTCTCCCTGTAGGGAGCATGGGTAAGTACTAAAGCTGTAACCTTTTGTGCGCTCATGAGAGGGTAGTCCTCAATCTTTCGGATCAAGGATTTTAATTTTTTCTGTTTTAGCTTCCCGCTTAAAGATGGGTGTTTTATTCCAGTGTACATCAACATTCGTGTGTAGAGCTTCTTTCATTAATTGATCATCGTGAAGCATGCCTATGCTCATAATTTTTTTCATCGCTACGTCTACCGCCATATCAATTTCTATCACCTCATCTTCGGGATAATAAACAAGAAATCCGGATGTTGGGTTGGGGGCCGTAATCATATAAACGGCAATAAGTTTTTTCCCTAACTTCTCAGAAAAAATTGGGTTCTCATCTGCCGTTACAAACGCAATACTGTAACTGTTTGCTTTTGGAAATTCTACAAGCACTACTCTGTCAAACAGTTTTTTATTTTGTGTATTTATTGAATCGACAATTTGATGGACGGCCGGATAAATTTTATTTACAATAGGAATTCTTTTAACAATAAGATTACCGGCGGCGAAAACTTTTTCGCCAATATAGTTTTTAGCTATCAAACCCGCAATATAGGCACAGGCTAACAAAACAAGAATTCCAAAACCGGGCGGCCATGACATTCCAAGAATTCCCGGCAGAGAGGAATCTACCCATAAAAATATTGTTGCTACTAAAAAAATCGTAATAAAAACAGGAAGTATTATAAAGGTTCCGGCGATAATATTACTCCGAAATTCTTTTCTTATTTTGTCAAACACAACTTTCATCTCTTTTAGTCCCATACTTAACTATTTTTTCTCCTCAACAAATTTAATAATCGTTTCGCCCTTGCGCGCCATTCCGAGTTTCTCTCTGGCAATTTTTTCAATATGCGCGGTGTCGGTTTGGAGTTTTTGTATCTCATTTTTCAGAGAGTCAATCTCCTCACGCGCGGCGCTGATTTGGGCGGTGCGTTTTTTATCTTCACTATATGTGCGGTACATATCCATAAATCCCTGATTTCCGGCAATAAGTACAATAAGCACGGGAATGATTATCACCAAGGCTATAACAGAGACTATTATTTTCTTTTTTTTCATAGCAGAGCGCGCCTGAATTGTTGACCGCTTATTTGAGTTACAGCCCCCTTGAGTTCAAGATTCAGCATAATGCCAAGGAGCTGCGGGATCTGTTTTCCGCACTGTTCTGCTATAATATCAATACGGACAGGTTCGTCAGAAAGTGTCTCCCAAATCTCTTTTTCCTCTTCATCAAGACAAAGCTGCGGTCTATTAGTTTCTTGCGGTAACGAAGCGAAGAGCGAAACTTGCGGCACTGGGGAGAGGTGCTCAAAAATATCCTCCGGTTTACTAACAGGAACAGCGCCGTCTTTAATAAGCCTGAAAGTTCCCGCGCTCATTGGAGAGTTAATCGGCCCGGGGATCGCAAACACCGTTCTATTCTGCTGAAGCGCGTAGTTGGCGGTGATAAGAGCGCCGCTCTTTAGCCCCGCTTCCACAACAAGCACCCCGCGGCTAATACCGCTTATCACTCTGTTACGTCTTGGAAAGTTATAAGTCTCAGGAGGTGTACCGGGGGGAAATTCGGAAACAAGCGCGCCGTGCTGACAGATGCGCGCCGCGAGATTTTTGTTTTCTGCCGGATAGATGCGATCGACTCCGCATCCAAGCACTGCAACCGTTTTACCGTCTTTGTCAAGGCAGCATTCGTGAGCCACGGTGTCTATGCCTCTTGCAAGGCCGCTTGCGATCACCATTTTTTCGCAAAGTTTAGCGGTAATAGCGCGCGTGCAGTTTACCCCGTATGATGATGGATTGCGTGTACCCACTATTCCAAGCGCGTGACTGCTTAGCACTTTCGTATCGCCCTTAACATATAATACCGGAGGCGGAGCGAATATCTCTTTCAGGTAAAGGGGGTAATCTTCATCTGTCTTAATAAGAACAGAGATCTCATTATCTTTGCAAAATTCTAACTGTTTATGTGCGTTATCAAGCAGCTCATTAATTTTCCACTCATTTATGCAGGATGGCATTATGAGTTTTTTTTCAGCTAAAAGCTGAGGCGCTGTTTCAAGCACGCTCCTGGGCGAACCGCAAAACTCTATAAGCCGCTGGATACGTACAGGTCCCAAACCATTTATGCTATTAAGGCTAATCCAGTATTCACGCATTTTCTATTCAGCTTTTGGGGTAAAGGTTTTATATACTGGTACACGGCACGCGTCTGCACTGCACCGCACGCAGCTGCACGCAGGGCCGTTTCTGCTGCTTAGCGGCACAGTGCAGACGCGTGCCGTCATGCAGTATACCAATATTATAAAATAATTCAGACGCCTCTATGGTTCTTACAAAACTTTAACTATATTTTAAATAATGAAAAATCAATCTTAAATCTGCACATTAAAAAGGAATCTTTTATATGATAGTAAATGGAAAAGAGACAGCTCTGCTAGACGATATTTCTCTAAAGGAGTACCTTGAAAAAAATGGTTATGATTTGACAAGAATTGCTGTTGAAAAAAATGGGACTATAATACAGCGTCAACTTTTTGAAACGGAGAGACTTTGTAACGGCGATAAAATTGAAATTGTCAGTTTTGTCGGCGGGGGCTGAACTGGTTTATACTGCGCTTCCCTGTACAAGCGCCTGCAAAACTTTATTTTGGAATCCTGCGATATCTATATTATTTTATATCGTCTGAGAAACAATTTTCCAGCAGCGTAAAAAATGAATAATATGTCAACAGATTATATCGGATGGCTCCCGGCGGTTATACTGCCGCTTGCGACTGTTTTTCAATTGATAAAGATCATTAAATCCAAATCTGCTGAAGGCGTGAGCGCAGTCAGCTGGTTTCTCTTCTGTATCGCAAACACAGGGTTATATATTTATACGCAGAAATATTTAGAGCTGCAGGCGATATTGAGTATGCTGCTTACTGCTTTTTTGAATCTTGTGATAGTTACACTTTTGATACTTAAAAAATCCAAGCGCAGTCAATAATTATTTATTATACCAATTTCTGATTAAATAGTACACTGTATTAACGCCTTGATCACTTTTGGAATATACAGCATCAAATCCCCGGCCAATACCGAATATTCCGTAAGCTCTAAACTCGCAAGCCTTCCAGCTTCCCCATGTAAATACGCGCCAAGAATTGCGGCTTCAAAACATGAACATCCCTGAGCTATAAGGGAGACTGTTATGCCGCTTAGAACATCTCCTGTTCCTGCTTTTGCTAATGAGGAATTACCGCAGGGCAGGATGAATACTGTTCCTTTTGGGTTGACAGCTATTGACGGCGAACCTTTAAGCAGAATATTTACGTTTAGCTCAGACGCGTGTTTTTTCATTGCGTCTATACGTGCTGACGGCTCATCAGGGAGATCGCCAAAAAGCCGTTTGTACTCTCCGGCATGCGGGGTCAATACAAGTTCGCATTTATGTTTTTCAAGTTCTGAGAGATGACCGGCAAAAGCGTTGAGGCCATCTGCGTCAAGCACTGCGGGCTTATCTGTTTTGCTGATAATCTCCCGAACTAAAAGCGCTGTTTGCGGATCTCTTGATAATCCCGGACCTATACAAAGCGCATTCATCCGCTCTGATAGAGATAAAACTTCATGCAAAGCCGCAGCTGACGATGTACCTGAAAACGTTTCTGTGATTGGATGTAAAACAGGTTCGGTGATTTTGGCTGACAACACGTCAACAAGAGATTCCGGTACCGCAAGATGAACCATCCCGCACCCGCACCTGAGCGCAGCAGTAGAAGCGAGCGCGGCAGCGCCGCACATACCGCGTGAGCCGCACAATAGAAGCGCGAGACCGTGATCAATTTTTGATCCGTTTTCTTTACGCAAAGGCAGATTATCAACAAAAAATTTCTCATCCGCTAAAAAAATACCGCTATCGCCTTTGTCAACGACACTATCAACAATATTTTGAGGATAACCTAAATCCGCGGCAACAAGTTTTCCGACATTTGCACGATTGGGATAAAAAAATTGACCAATTTTAGGAAATCCGGCAGCTACAGTGCAATCAGCTTTTATACACGGCGGAGCGGAAACTGCGCTGTCACAATCAAGCCCCGAAGGGGTATCAACAGCCAAAACTTTAGTATCGCAGCTATTTACAGACTCAATCACAGATGCGTAAATCCCCCGGGGAGCTCCTTTTGTTCCTGTTCCAAGCATTGCGTCAATTATCAGAGTGTATTTGCCGAAATCAGGTAATTGGTCAAGAACATCAAGGAGGATGACAGGAACTTTGCATAACGCATAGTCTTTAAAAGCAAGAAGAGCCTCGCCGCTCAAACTATCAGTATCACAGAGGGAAAAACAATCAACGCAAAATCCGGCCTCATGAAGCAGACGGGCAGCAACATAGCCGTCCCCGCCATTATTACCTTTACCGCATATCACCGCGATTTTTTTATCATGCTTATCTAAAACTATCTCGTCAAGCATCGTTAGCGCTGTAAGATAAATATGTTCACCCGCGGTGCGCATATAAGAGTATCCTGTGTCAATATCGCCAGCTATTGACAATTCGTCAATTCGTCTCATTTGTACAGCGGTAACAGCGGGTATCATGTTTTCGGCAGGTAAACGTCAAACCGCGACCCCTTCCCCGGATCGCTTTTTACATTTATTACACCCGCGTGATTGCGGATACATTCGCGGATACTCAAAAGCCCAAGTCCGAGTCCGCTGTCGGTATTTGTGGTAAAAAACGGCTCAAAAAGCCTGCTCTTTATATCATCGCCCATTCCAACGCCGGTGTCTTGTACTGAGACTAAAAGATAGTCGCCCCGCCTTACGGATGGCGGGTAAACTGCATTGTCAAAGCTCTCGGCGTTGATGTCGCTTGTTTCTACAGTAAGAACCCCGCCGCCTTTTTTCATCGCTTCAAACGCGTTGATAACAAGATTTAACAGCGCACTCTGCAGAAGCGCCCGAGACCCTATAATGACAGGGTCTTTAGAGAGCATAATTTTGTGAACGCTTACGTTATCGCTTGCTATTGATTTGACAAACGCCATTACACTGTCTAAAAGTTCGTGGAAATTAAACTTGCTGTACCCCGTATCTCCGCGGCGGCTGAACTCCGAGAGGCGCTTGGAGATTTCTGTAGCGTGGCGCGAGGCGCTGAGAATCGTATCAAGATAAGCGCCGATAACCGCCGGGTCTATGTTTTTGAGATCATGCTTCAAAATTTCCGCAGTGCCTATGATGCTGCCAAGTTTATTATTCAAATCATGGGCGACCCTGCCGGCCAGTTTGCCTATGGCGTCCATTTTCTGTATCTGAAAAAGCTGCTTATGGAGTTCAAGACGCTCCGATTCGGACTTTTTATACTTTGTTATGTCAAAAATTATCCCTTGACTGCCAAGAAAAATCTCTTTTGCGGTATCACGGGAGCCGCCGTTCTTGCTTCCCTGCAAACTATAAGCGCCCTCAACTTCCACAATTCCGGTTACATCACCCACGAGTATGCGAAAATCGTTGCGTTCGCGGGTCAGGAGTTTTATCTCCATGTTTTTTGTGCGCCGTGCGCCGCTTCTGCGTTCATCAAAAAGTTTGGGCGCCTCATGAGGGCCGGTTACATGCCCGAGGAATTTTGGAATAGCTATCTTGCGGCTTACCCTGTCACACTCATCAGGCGGTAAAATTGCCGAGAAATGCTTTCCGATAAGCTCTTCGGGGGTAAAGTTGAGTATCTCCTCAACCGCCCGGTTTACGAAAGTAAAGCAGCCGTCGGGGTCAAGAATGTAGATAACCGCGGAGGAAATTCCAAATATTCTATCTAAATGCTCCTGCAAACGGCAATTCTGCTCGCGCAGCCGCTGCATCTCATTAAATACCTCATCAATACTGCCGTCTTCAATCTGCGCCTGCATAACAGACACCCTCTTTATATGTAATAATAATTACGGATCTTAATTTTTGGATACCTCTTCTAATTATATCATACATGAACTTTTTGAGTTTTTCAAGTATTTTTTTATAAAATACGAATTATATAACTACGCGGGGAAAATTGGGAAATTAATAAAGCCTGCCGGATATATCATTCGTATTGATTATAACGGTATCATTTATTGTATATTTTGATATAACAGTAAATTCCGGCGTTGAAAATATAACATGATACCATTTAATAAATCTTATTTAACCGGCAAAGAGACGCAATACATAGAACAGGCCGTGCTATCCGGTAAAATTTCCGGCAACGGAGATTTTACAAAGAGGTGTCAGGCGTTTTTTGAGCGAAAATACGGTTTTAAAAACTGTCTGCTCACCACCTCCTGTACAGACGCGCTTGAGATGTGCGCTATTTTGGCGGATATAGAGCCCGGCGACGAGATTATCATGCCGAGCTACACGTTTGTATCCACCGCGCTTGCCTTTGTCCGGCAAGGGGCAAAGATTGTTTTTGCTGACAGCTGTCCCGATCATCCAAATATTGACGCCGGCAAAATAGAAGCGCTTATCACGCCGCGCACTAAAGCTATTGTTCCGGTTCATTATGCCGGTATGGCTTGCGATATGGAAAAGATCACGCGGATTGCCAAAAAGCATAATCTGTTAGTTATTGAAGACGCCGCTCAAGCAATTGATTCATTTTATAAATGCGGTGATGACGCTGAACCAAAGGCGCTTGGGAGTATTGGCCATTTGTCCGCTTTTTCATTTCACGATACCAAGAATATTATCTCCGGCGAAGGCGGGATGCTCGCAATTAACGATGAACGGTTTATCAGGCGCGCTGAGATAATTTGGGAAAAGGGAACAAACCGCGCCGAATTTTTTCGCGGCGAGGTCAATAAATACGGATGGGTTGATACCGGAAGCTCATTTTTACCATCGGAAGTTACTGCCGCGTTTCTTTGGGCTCAAATTGAAAGTTTAGACGATATTCAGACGAAGCGTAAGCAAATTTGGGATGCTTATTTTCAAAAGCTAAAACCGTTTTCCGAAAAAGGATTCTTCAGCTTACCCCAAATTCCAAAGTATGCGGCAAATAACGCCCATACATTTTATATAGTCTGCAATTCGCCTCAAGATAGAACGAAACTGATAGAACATTTTAAGACAAATGGCGTCTGCGCGGTTTTTCACTATCTCAGCCTGCACAGCAGTGAATTCTATAAAAGCAGGCATGACGGACGCGAATTAAAAAATTGTGACAGATTTGCCGATTGCTTAGTGCGCCTGCCGCTGTTTTATGAGTTGACGCTTGAGAATGCGGAGTATATTTGTGATGTATTGGGGAGGTTTACGAAGATTAACGGTAAACGTCTTTCCGGTGATCAATATGTAAAACCATAACAATCAATACGGATGCTGTTTTTTATTCATAGTGCGTCCACATTCTAATAACTTTTACGATGCCTTGAAAAGGTATGCCTTTATAGATTTCAAATAAAGTGTTTCCATTAATATAACTAATATAACTAAAATACGATTCATTAACCAGAGATATTTGTTTTGATGTGCAAAAAACGTGCATTACTAATGAAGAAATTTTTCAAAAAATATCCTGAAACAAAAACGGGCTCTTGAGAGCCCGTTGGATTGTACTGATAGTGATTATGTATTAGGGTCCTGCACACACACCTATACCATTTGCGGCGGTCACGTAATTTGCAAAAAACTTATTTCTTACCTTTTGCGCTTCTGTAGACGTTATTTTACGTGCGAAAGTGGCGTCGTCATCGCTGCAAAACGTAGTGTGAATTCGATCGTTTTCTCTTATCAAACCAATTTTGGCACGAGCTTTCCCATTAAGCGCCAGTACATTATCACTTGTCAATTGGTCGTCATTGTATCTGTAAAGAAACCACCGAGACTCCGGGATGGAAAATATAAGATCATCATCAGCGATTTTACCGGCCTCAACAGCTCCGCCCTCAGCATGAGCAGCCAAGAAAGCCGACTCAAAGCTCGCCAAAACTCTCGGCGCATCCGCAGCCTTAGCTTTATCAGAAGCTTCGGTAAATCTTGGAATAGCCAAAGACGCCAACACACCGATGATGACAATAACCACCATCAACTCAATAAGCGTAAACCCGCTCACCTTTTTACGTAACATACCGCCCCCTTTGTTTAGGTTAATTGGGTACCATACCCGTTAATTTTTTGACTCGTTATTCAGTCTACATTAAGATTGTATCACCACTTGACACCCATTTCAAGTCTTTTTTTGCTTTTTTTTAAAATATTTTTGCGGGGTAGGTTTTTTTGGCGTTTTTAGTATCAAAAACGCAGTTTTTTTGTAGATTTTTTAATTAAATGTTATTTTAGATTAATTTTAATTGAGGGAGAAATCGCCAAGATTAAAGAATTTCATGACTGCGGGGCAAAATGTCAGTCACTCTTCCAGATAGCATCGTGCATCATTTTGTACACTTCTTCCCACGTATAGTAACGCGTATTCGGATCTTTCATAGCTTTCTCAGCTTCTATCAATTTTTCCGCAATCTCTCTTTGAAACTCCAAATCATACTTGAGTCTCGCGTCGGCATCCGCTTCATTTATCACTCTTTCGCATTCATACTGAATATCCTCAAACGCCTCCGTGAATTTTTATCACTGTCATTACTAATACAATATGATTACGTTTTAGTATCAAGCAATTATTGGGCTCTTATATGCGTACATTTTTTGCGCAATAAAATAAATATCTATTGCAAATAATTCGTATTTTAGTTATATTGCGAATATTTTTAAATGAGGCTTAATTATGAACATAAAAATCGCCGCCGCCGGCAAAATTAAAGATAAACCGCTTTTAGAAAAAATCCGCGATTATGAGGAGAGAATCTCCCATGACGCCCGGCTTGAAATTATAGAAATTAAGGATTGCGGGGCGCAGGCCGAAGGGGAGAAATTTATTGATCTCGCGGCAAGAGACGGCTCTGCGTTTGTAGCGCTTTCCGAAGACGGTGATCAATACACGTCAACAGAATTTTCCGCGCTCTTAGAAAAATTGGGCCCCCGTATACTTTTTGTAATAGGCGGTCCCGACGGAATAAGCCCTAAAGTTAAATCACACGCACGTGTTTTACTGTCACTCTCAAAAATGACCTTTACACACGAAATGGCACGCATGTTTCTGCTTGAACAGATTTATCGTGCGATTTCTATCAAATGTAACAGGAAATATCATCGATAATAGATTGAATTATCATTTAGGAAAATTCGTCTTAAGCGACAAAAACCGCATCAGCTCTTTTTGATCTACAGTACCGGCAAGCTCACCCGCAGCCGTTACTACCATAATGCGGCTGTTACCGGTTCTGTTCATAAGCGTTAGAGCGGCCATTGCGTTTTCAGAATCTTGAACGCTGTTATCTTTTGAACAGGGCTTTGCGTATTCATCTACAATATGAGAAGGCCACTCACCGCGGGGCAGTTTTTTTACATCATCAATATTAATAAATTTAAGATTACAGTTTCCGGTTACAGGATAGAGATTAGAATTGTATTTATAGGCGTAATCTTCAATTAAATGATCTATCGTAGTAAGCGAGGGAACAGTTACAGGATGAGTCTCCAAAAAGCGTTTTACCGGCTCATTTTGAAGCGCGCCTTTCATCAAAACGTTTTCGTAAGACATGCGGGAAGCGCCTCTAATAAAAAGACCGATAAGTATCCACCAAACCCCTACAATTATGCCGCCTGTAAACACTGAAAAAATCCCGACAGCCGCAAGCGCCAAACCAAATCCCGATCCTACAGCAGAGGCTAATTTCGTAGCCTGCGTTATATCTCCCTTTAACGCCCAAATAATTGAGCGGAACACCCGTCCGCCGTCAAGAGGGTAGGCGGGAAGCATGTTAAAGCCGGCCAAAACAAGATTTATTATGCGCAGATAACTGAATATTATAAGAACAGGCCCGGCAAAGTTTAGATAACTTCCCAAAAGCAAGATTCCCCAAAAGAAAAATCCCAAAAAAATTGACGAAAGCGGGCCC
>Ga0123353_10011408_pt1 | contig 12520 bp, 12 predicted proteins | sample TergutLab28metaG_3_FD_92763 | JGI IMG/M metagenome (GOLD analysis project Ga0123353, IMG submission 92763) | Labiotermes labralis P3 segment gut microbial communities from Petit-Saut dam, French Guiana - Lab288 P3 | ecosystem: Host-associated > Arthropoda: Insects > Digestive system > Gut ... | reverse complement strand
TGAGCGCTTATGGCTGCTACGTCTCCGTCCTGACCAGGTTCACACTATAGCGCCCCCTGAGTCCGTTCAACGCATCCGGTCTCTATAGTACTATCGTTGAGGGTCGATGCGAGCGAGTTGACAGAATTTGCGCATCTTGTATCGCTCATACATATTTGCGAACCGACAACGATGGTCATTTGGTTGTCTGTGATGCAGTTCCTCAGTGCTATCCTTTTAACGGTATCTTACGGACCAATCGGGATATGGGGTTGTCATGTTGAACTATCTTTACCGAATACTGTGTGGATTCTTCCTGGGACTGAGCGTTTTTGCGCCCGGCCTGAGCGGTGCGGTCATCGCTATCATTATGGGTGTCTATAAGGATATCGTCGAGATCGCTGCCAATCCATTCAAGAATCTCAAGCGCAATATTTTATGGTGCATACCGATCGGCATCGGGGTCGTACTCAGTGGTATCGTATTCATCCTCCTTTTTGACTTCCTGTTCGAGACCTATGAGAAGGCGACCTATCTGCTGTTCCTGGGTCTGATCGCCGGTAACCTCCCGGTCATCTATGCCGAGATCAAGAAGTACGGCTTCAAGCTGAGCTATCTGTGGGGAGGCTTCGCCGCTTTTGCCATCGCCCTTGCACTGTTCTTTGCCGGCACGCAAGCCGGCATGGCGGCAGACGCCACTCAACTGAGCGCCGGTATACCTCTGCTTATCGCTGCTGGTTTTGCTGGTGGAGCCGCTATGCTCGTTCCCGGCATGAGTGTCTCTATGGTGCTTATCGTCTTTGGGGTATATCGCCAACTGATCTATGCCGCAAAGACACTGATCGATCTCGATCTGACCTATTTGATCCCCTTCGGACTGTTCGCTCTGTGCGCGATCGCGGGTGTGGTGCTCTCATCTCGCGCGATAAAGTGGGTGTTCGAGAAGATCCCGGGACTTGCCTATACTATGATCTTCGGATTTATGGCCAGCTCGATCTTAGGGCTGATCATCCAGAGCATCCGTCTGCAAGACAGCGATTTCAGCTGGCTTTTGGGCGCGATCATGCTTGTGGTCGGACTGGGCATCTCGATGATGTTCGTTTACCTGTCACGCAAGATGAATATTGACGAACTCGACTCCGGGCAAGATACGGTATCTAATATCATCCTCTAGATCTATTCATTGAGTCATAGAAGATCAAGCCACTGGCACGCAAGCTCTGCAGTCGTCTAACAATCATCTTACGCACGAACAGAGCATTGAGCTAAAGGAGGGTCCTTCTGACGATCGTCTGCTCACGATCGGGTCCGACCGCGATCATCGAAACCGGCACACCCGCAAGTTCCTCAAGACGATCGATGTAGTTACGCGCCGCCTCAGGTAGGTCCTCGAACGTCCGGCAGTGTGTGATGTCTTCTTGCCAGCCGGGCATCTCCTCATAGATCGGTCTCGCGTGATGGAACGCGCTTTGGTGTCCGGGGACGGTGGTGTAGCGATCGCCACGGGCATCCTCGTACGCGGTACAGATCTTGATCGTTGGAAACTCAGAAAGTATATCGAGTTTCGTTATCGCCAGATCGGTCAGTCCGTTGATGCCGACCGCATAGGCAGTGATGACCGCATCGTACCAACCCGCGCGCCGTTGCCTGCCGGTCGTGGTACCGAACTCGTGACCGACCCTGATGATCGTGTCACCATCTTCATCGAAGAGCTCGGTCGGGAACGGTCCCGACCCGACGCGCGTGATGTAGGCCTTCGCGATACCAAGGACTCTGTCGATGCGGGTCGGTCCGACACCGGTGCCGGTACACGCACCACCGGCGGTGGGACTGCTCGAGGTCACGAATGGATAGGTTCCATGGTCGATATCGAGTAGCGTGCCTTGCGCACCCTCGAAAAAGACGTTCTTTCCACTCGCGAGCGCCTGATTGAGAACCGAAGAGACCTCGGCGATATGCGGTTTGATGACCTCAGCATATCCAAGATACTCGTCTGCGATCTGCTCGACGGTGTAGGTGGGTAGCCCATAGACCTTGTCCAGGATGTCGTTTGTCTCGACCAGCGCCGCGGCCACCTTCTCCTTGAAGATCGAACGATCGAACAGGTCCTGCATGCGTAGTCCCATACGAGAGGCTTTATCCTGATACGCCGGTCCGATGCCCCGACGCGTCGTTCCGATCTCATTGGCACCGAGCCTGCGCTCGAACGCACCATCCAGATCGCGATGATACGGCATGATCAGGTGTGCGTTCGTCGAGATGAGCAGGCGTTCGGTCGAGATATCTTGCGCGCCTAGCATCTCCATCTCTCCGATGAGCACCTTGGGATCGATGACGCAGCCATTTCCGATGACCGGTACGACATCGGGATACATGATCCCGCTCGGGACCAAATGCAGCTGCAATTTCGTCCCCTCGTGGATGACCGTATGACCCGCGTTGTTACCACCTTGAAAACGAACGACATAGTCGAATTGCGACGCCAGAAGATCGGTGATCTTTCCTTTACCCTCGTCGCCCCACTGCACGCCTACTAATGCTACTCCCGCCATTTATGGTGCCTCATTCTCTCTCTGTGTCGGTGCTACCTGTTGGAACTTAGTATACATTTCCCTGAAGGCGAGTTTGATCTCTCCGGTGGGACCATTACGATTCTTCGCGATGATCAAATTGGCCTGCCCGCGACGCGGACGACCTTCTTCCTCCTCGATACCGGGGTTGGTGAGTCTGTCGAGGAACATGACGATGTCGGCATCCTGCTCGATCGCTCCGGATTCTCGCAGATCGGAAAGCTGCGGACGTTGTCCCTTGCGCGTCTCGATCTCACGCGAGAGCTGTGAGAGCGCAAGGACCGGGATCTGGAGGTCCTTGGCGAGTATCTTGAGACCGCGCGATATCTCGGCGATCTCGACCTGACGGTTCTCGGTATTGCGACGGACCGGTTGCATCAACTGGAGGTAGTCGACGATGACCAGACCGTTACCCTCGTTGTTGCGCAACTCGCGTCGCGCCTTTGCCCGAAGCTCGGTGATATTGAGTGAGGGCGTATCGTCGATCGAGATCTGGTATCCCTCCAGTCGAGACATCGCGCTGGTGATCTCGGTCCAATCCCTGATGGAAAGATTGCCGTCTCGCACATGCGTCAGAGAGACTTCCGCCTCGGCGCAGAGGATGCGCGAGACGATATCTTTGACCGTCATCTCCAGCGAGAAGATCGCCACATGTACGCCTTGTTTCGCCGCGCCGGTCGCGATGTTGAGCGCCAACGATGATTTACCGACCGCCGGGCGTGCGCCCAGGATGATCAGCTCGCCGGGACGTAGTCCGTGCGTCTTCTTGTCGAGATCGGAAAAGCCGGTCGGGATGCCGGTGAGCTTGCCCTTATGCTCGGTAAGGTACTCGAATTCCTCGAAGGTGGGGATGAGTTGATTCTCCAGTAAAGTGAAGTCGTTGGAGAGCCGCTGCTCGGTCACCGACATGATCGATTGTTCGGCGAATCCGACCGCTTCAGCGGTGTCATCAGGGGCTTCATACGCCATGGTAACGATTTGATTACCTGCGGTTATGAGTTGTCGGTATGTGGATAACCGCCTCACGATGGTCGCGTAGCGTTCCCAGTAGCTCGTCGCGGTAATGGAGGTCGATACCTCGACCAGATAATCGATTCCGCCCACCGATTCGAGTTTGCCCATCGATTCGAGTTTATCGGCGAGGGTCAAGACGTCATATGAGATGTTGCGCGCGGTCATCGCCTGCATCGCCTCGAAGATGCTCTGATGACGCGTGGAATAGAAATCATCGCAGGTCAGAGCACCAGAAGCCTCGATCTGGATCTCTTTTGAAAGCATCATTGCACCGAGCAGCGCACGCTCGGCATCAAGATTATGCGGAGGTATTCTTGCCGTGTTTTCCACGTGTTCTCTGCCTCATTTCACTGCGGATGATCATGAGAAATGTTCATAGTACCTGATGGGCAGGTCGACGTTTTTCGCCTTTCCACAGTGCTCTTATTGCCGACCAGCGGTTTTAAAGGTTTTCCACAGTTTCCACAGATAGAAGGCTCGGTTTCTTGTCACCGTTTCGTTACTTTTCTACCATTTTCTTCGTCGATCTTAACGATTTCTTACCGCTGATCTAGCTCTGCATTAATTTACTCAAAACGTCTTGCGTTCTTTTGGGAAATGGCGTAGAACAGAATCAAGCATACGTATTGAGATCCTGCGAAAGTAGGATCGCATGGCAAATTCTTCGCTTCCGCCTCACCTGTTGACCTATCGGGTGGAGCAAAGACATGAACGGACCGGTGCGCGTCACCTGCTCACCATCGTGGCAAGTGTTCTCGTGCTCATCATCATCTCGAACATCATCGCTCCCCAGATGTCTTTCTCGGCTCCGATGCAAGGACCGATCATCTTGGGATACAACGAACGCTACGGTCCAGCGAACACCATGCACTGGGGTGTCGATGTGGGAGCCGACGCAGGATCTGTGGTGTACACACCGGTCGCCGGGATCATTTCATATGTCGGTACCGTACCGGCCGCCGCTGGATCGGGACAAAAAGCACTCGCGGTCACCATCACGACCGACCAAGGTCATCAGGTGACGCTTAATCCTTTCGCTCAAACGACGCTCGAACGCAATGACCGCGTTATCGCCGGACAGAGCATGGGAACACTCGCGGGAAACGGGGACCTCTCTTCGGATCGTCCGCATGTTCATCTCAGCCTGCGCATCGATGGCAAGTATCGCGACCCTTCCTCTCTGGTCGCCGCTACACTGCAGCCGTCGGTGACGGGCATCTCCAAGACCGGTGAGGAGGCTTCGGCGGTCGCGCCCCCACTCGCGACCCCGCAGCCCTCGCCGGCACCACAGATCGCCTCTCCCAATACGGCTCAACCAAGAGCCGAGGGGACGGAAGCTTCTCATAACGCCACCGCACCAGCACCTGCTTCCGTCCCCTTTTTCTCATCCGATGAAGAAGTGGCGCTTGCTCCTCTTGTGGAACAGGTGCACGCTGATCGCAGTGGTGCGTCCGGCTCGGCCAACACTTCATCACGTAGCGCACCGGTAAGAGCGACGGATCCGACGATAACGGCGATCCCCGGTGTCACTTTGCTCGATGAGGAGATACCGATGAGCGCAACTTCGACATCAGGAGCGCTCGATCGTATCAACGCTTTGATGCTGTCGAGAGCGCAATGGGCGCTGTTGCTCTACGCGGTCGGTGTCATTTTGCCCTGTGTCCTCGTCGGCGCATGGACGATCGCACGAAAGATCGGGTGGGAGAACCCTCTTAGTACCTCTTTGGACATGCACCTCTTTGCAGCGCGAGAAGAGAAGTGATAGAATGCTTAGACCACAACCTGTCTTGGGTCAGCCTTCACGCACCCAAGACCGCATGAGGCCAAAGGGGGTGAGAAAGTGAAGGCATATGAACTTATGATAATGATCGACCCGACGCTTGATGAAGAGGCGGCAGCTGCTCTTGTGGAGCGAGCGCAAGCTATCATCACCGCTGAGGGTGGGACCATCGATAGCGTCGATGATTGGGGGAAACGTCCCCTCGCGTATGAGATCAACCATCTCAAGGACGCATATTATGCCGTGATCGAGTTCCATCACGATCAACATGCGATCGCCGAGATCGAGCGTGTGTTGCGCATCACGGATGGCATTATGAGGTACCTGCTTGTCAGTCGCGAAGACAGAGAGTAGTGCATGCGCGATAGAGTACCTTATACAGAAAGGTTAGAGAGATGAGTATCAACAGAGTAGTAGTCAGTGGCAACCTAACGCGCGATCCAGAGGTCCGTATGGCTGGAGCGCAACCCCTGTGCCAAATGGGCGTTGCGGTCAACGACCGCCGCAAGAACAATGAGACCGGCGAGTGGGAAGATGTTCCCAACTTTTTCGATGTCATCATGTGGGGCGCTCGTGGCGAGTACTGGGCACGCAATCTCTCAAAAGGAAGCCGCGTCGTCATAACCGGAAAGCTCCGCTGGAGCTCATGGAAGAGTCCTGAAGGGCAGAACAGAAGCAAAGTCGAGATCGTCGCCGACGATATCGAGAGCATGAGCCCTCGCACGGGCGCAGGCGCAGGCGCAACGAGTGAAAGCGTCTCGGACGTCGTTGCCGGACCAGATCCGGTCCCTGTTGAAGTTCTGGGCGAAGAAATACCATTTTAACCAAGGAGGACACACGTAATGGCAGAGATCACCAGTCATAAACCTCGGGTCAAGCATTGCCAATTCTGCAAAGACTCGACGAAGTTTATCGACTACAAGGATACGCAATTGCTGCGTAAATACATGACGGATCGAGGAAAGATCAAACCTCGTCGCGTCACGGGCACGTGCACCCAACACCAGAAAGAGATCGCGACCGCGATCAAGCGTTCTCGTGAGATGGCGCTCGTCCCCTATCTTGTTCCTATCGTCAGCACCCGCGTTGGTCGCGGTCGCAACTAGAAGAGGAGCGAGATCATGAAAGTTATTTTGACTCAAGAGATCAAAGGTCGTGGCGGTGAGGGTGACGTCATCGAAGTGAAACGTGGCTACGCGGTCAACTTCCTGTTCCCCAAAAAGCTCGCGATCCAAGCAACCGAGGGAAACCTCAAACAGCTCGAACAGCGTCGCCATAACATCGAGAAGCGTGAGGTCGCACGTATGTCCGACGCGAACACCGCGGTCGAGTACCTGACCGGCAAAGAGGTCATCGTCCCGATGAAAGTCGGTGAGGAGGGCCGCCTATTCGGATCGGTCACCGCTCCGATGATCGCTGACGCACTTGCACAGTACCACGGTATCGATGTCGATCGCCGCAAGATCGAGGTGAAGGCTCCCATCAAGGAGTTGGGTACCCATCAGATCGATATCAATGTGTACCGTGATCTGAAGGCTCCCATCATCGTCAAGGTCATCTCTGACGGCGAGGTCATCGATACCGGTCTTACCGCTGAAGAGGCGGGCGAACTCGTCGATGCCGAGCAAGCAGCAGAAGCCGAGGCAAAGACTGCAGGCGAAGAAGACGTCGTCGATGATGCCGCCGAGGAAGCTGAAAAGGAATCACTCGGAACGGAGATCGTCTTCGGAGATGCCAGCCCTGGACAGGAAGAGGTCCTTGCAGAGGGCGCTCCGGTCGAAGAGGAGCTTGTCGCAGAAGCAGCAGGAGCTGATGCTGAGGAGTGGACCCAAGTCTAGAACTCGTAGAGGTGTGTGTCGAGGCTTGAACTAAAGCCTCTGCTCGCATGCCGTTTTCATAAATGAGTGCAGTGCGCTGTCTTCACCGGGATTGTGAGGAAGCGGGTGATGGGATCAGGGCGAGCGATGTGAAGTTGGAGCGGGCGACGGGGATCGAACCCGCAACATTCAGCTTGGGAAGCTGACGCTCTACCATTGAACTACGCCCGCAATTCTTCGCTCACTATTTTGCCATATCCGCACATTAAAATCGCGATAAATGTCGCGTCCGATGAAAAGCGCCCCGATTGGGGCGCTTTCACTATCATTTATGTACAGGTACTACTTTGAGGGAAGAATCTTGTACATTCCTGTGCCACACTCTGAGCACGTTCCCTTCATCGCCGGACGGCCGTTTTTCATAACGACCTCTTCCGCGTCCTTCATTATCTGCTTGGCCTTACACTTGACACAATATGCTTCTGCATCTGCCACGTCACAACACCCCCTCTAAATTGTCCAGATCGAGCCAGGGGCAGCTGTCTCAATCATTTATTTGACCACCATATGGTGGCATTTGTGCGGGAATTTGTCTATAGGTGAGCACAATTTGTGCTCAAAAGATGTGCGAACGGTAATTTACGCTTGCGCAAGGAATTCGAGTGCGAATTCGACCGTTTCGTCCAAAGCGCTCGGATCCGTCGCATCTGCGAAGTCATCGACCGCCCGATAGGCTTCGGGAAATCCACTGCTCATAAGCCGCGTGATCGTGCCGGCTTTTTGGTGATGAAAGAGCGCGGGTGTTGCGTCGGTGACTCCTGCAACTCCTTTGAACGCAGAGATGCGGAGATCTTTTTCACGCGCTGCGCGTTTGGCTAAACTCATCACACGCGAGCTGATCGAAACGGTCAGGGGAGCCGCTTCACGCGCATACCAATGGAGGTTACCGAGCCCGACCGACTCGAAGTTGACGATGAGCGCATCACGCAGTTCCTCGCCGTACTCGAACAGGAGCGCTTGCATTCCTGAGGCGTCAGCGTGACGTGCGCCGGTCGCGACGAACCATACTTCCTTGCCCTCCAGCATGGCTGAAAAACCCTCAAATCCATGCCCTGTACTGGTATTTGTCATAGTGCCGGTAATTGAGCGCATTGGCTGAGTCACCTGCGAACGTGCGCTGGCTGCAGCCGTGGCCGGATCGATGCCGGCGGTAGTGGAGTCGAAGTTCTCCCAGTTACCGATGTTCGAGCCGGCGTTGCGTGCGTCGAACATATCGTCAAGTTCGAGCCAGTCGGTAAGGCCGGGTTGCTCAAGGTCGGAGGCTTGTCGAAGCTGCTCGTCGGGCGCCGGAGAGATCGCACTTGCTGCTGCCGATTCGAACGGTTCGAACGAGCCGCCACGCTCACGCGCGACCGAATCGATCACCGAGAGGAGCACCGCCAGACCCGAGGCACTATCGTTAGCTCCGGGCGATTGCTTGTGTAAGAGCGCCATCAAAAGAGCGTCCAATCCCAGGATCGCCGGTATCACGCTGAGTACGGCGAGAAGTACCCACAACCATAACTGGAGGTCGATCGCAACGTCGAAAAGAGTGAATTCCATAAAATCGAAATCGAACGCCAAAAACACCAAAATCGGTAGTGCGGCCAGTAAATAGTAGAATGTATAGTCCGTCAAACGACGGTGAAGTCGAGCGGTCGATTCAGTGTTAAGCGGTGACACGAGTGGGGTATCCAGGTGTGAGACGAACACCACTTTGCGCTGTTTCTCGCCGGCAGAGGTGGTGTTGCAGCGCGAGATCACGTTCTGGCTCGGGCCTTTCGGCAGTATGCGATTGAGAATACCGCGACCCTGCAACTGGAGGGCGAGCAGAACGATACTCACCAAAAGCAGAACGATCCACACCCAATTCATAGCAGTGATCTCTTGAGTAAATCGAGAAGCTAGGATGGGGATGAGCGGCAAAAAGTAGAGGATCGCTTGCCCGAACCCGGAACTACGTGGAGTGTCGAACTCTTGGACCTCGACCCTGAGTCCATACTGGTCGCATTGCTGGGCGAACCATTCAGCGGCATGACGCTCCGAGGCAGAGGTGGTGGCGCGCGCTCCAAATCGCTCAGTGATATCGACTACCAATTCGTGCGGGGTCATCTGATCCTCCATCACTCGAACACTTCGTATTTCGACATATACGCTGTCACGTGAATTGCGCGACATCGTGGCGGCTTTCTGCGATTCTTTGCGGATTCAGCGATCTTAGCTCAATACCTCGTGCACCAAGAAAACCCGCAGGACCGCAACGCTTCTTTTTAGTTTAGCGCACCTTGTTATCTAGTGTGAGTATCTGTTCGCGAATATCAAAATATTCCGCGCTTTTCGCTCCGACGAGTTCATGATAGCGCGCGGCGACAAGGTCGGCGGGAGGTATGAGATCGTACTCCTCCATCGTGGTCGCTTGCTCAAGGAGACCACCATAGCTCTTGAGATCGATCTTGAGCGCGGTCTCATCCCCGCTCGTCCAGTCGTTCGCTGCCTTGATCGCTGCTTGAGCCATCTGTTCTCGAATGTCGATATAGGTGATATAGATCTCGAATGAGAGTCCCTCAAGTGTACGCTCGGCATCGTTGAACTCTACGCGTGCACGTGCGAGTGCTGATAGAGCCTCGTTGTTCTGTTTGACTGACTCGAGCATGCCCGCCTTGTCCTGTTTGTCGAACGCCTCTTTTGCCGCTGTCGCCGATTGCGTCGCTTCGACAAGTTTTTCCCATCCGGTATTGACGCCCTGCAGTGCGGTCGCGGATTGTTCGGTCACATCGAGCAGATCGGGGATAAGCCCGAGCAATTGTCCGCGCAACGCGATCGATTCTTGGATCGATACGAGTCGTTCGAGCTCATCCTCGGTCGCGTGTTCTTGAGCGCGCTTGATGTAGTCTGCTGCTTCACGAAGAAAATCGCGCGTCGGCTCGATCGTCTCACTCACCTTGTTGACTTGATCGGCTGTCTTATCGGTGATATCTGAATCGATGACGACGTTGATCGCGTGGAGTTTTTCGTCGGCTTGATCGATCAGTCCGAACGCCTGCTCGATACGATAATCGGTCGTCGTCGTATAGTACGACCAGTAGGCATATCCGCCGACTCCTACAAGAAGCAATAGTATGATCGCCCCGATTATGAGGAGTCCTGCGTTCAATTTTGGTTTTTTCTGACGGCGCCGGTGCTCGCTTGGCAAAGTCGGCATGTTATCATTGTCCGTATTCATGGCTATCTATTATAGCAATTATCGAATTGATATTTGAGAAGTAGCAATGTGGACGAAACTGACATATCTCAATACGTTGATCTCTCTGATCTCTGGCATCGAGCACGACCGCCATTATTCCTTTGAGGAGATCGCCGAAATGGTCGGCTGCAGCGTTGCTCAGGCAAAGAAGTTGACAGAGGAGCTCTGCAAGATCACGGTGCCCAATCTCGCCGGTCTGGGTGAGTCGATCCTGCCGATCGAACTCGATGAGAGCGGGATCCTCCTGCATGATTCGTTCAGTTTTTCGACCGCTCACCCCATCAGACTGGATCGTATGCAGACGATCGCCGCGATCGTTGCGCTAAGAATGCTGGGAGTTCCCTGGGATGACGAGTGTATGCGCGCACTTTGCGATGGGGTCACGACCGACGTCGCGATCGAGCACCTTTCACGCATAATCGATGTCACCCAGCCTCGATACACGACCAAGACCATGGAGGTCCTGGCACAAGGAGTGCTCGACGGTTGTTGCGTCGAGATCATGTGGGGCTCGACCGCACGCGTCATAGAGCCCTGGCTGATATTGAGCGAAAAGGATAAGTACTATATATACGGCTGGTGTCACCTTCGCGATATGCCGCGCATGTTTCGGATCGATCGTATCAAGGGCGCGACATTACTTACCCACCTACCGGCATCGCATCCCTATGCGGAGACGGTCGATCAAGCCTACCCCGACCTTGAGGGTGCGCCTTATACCGCTCGTCTACATTTCGACGATTCGACTTCGTTCAACCCCTATGATTGGGCGGGCGCGCGGGTGATCGGCACCACCAGACCCGGACTTACCATCGAACTTCCCTACACCACTCCGGAGTGGATCGCTGCACGTATCGTCGCCTCCCTCGGTGACGTCGAGGCGCTCGGTCCAAAAGAAGTGCGAGAGGCGGTGGTCGAATATGCAACGAGCGTTCGCTCTCTATGCGGCGTTGGTCGATAAACGCTATCCGATCAGTATCGATCTGATCGAGCAGAGGATCTATCGCGATGACGGTCGTAAGAAGAAGAACACGCAGCGCACTGCAAAGCAGGAGCAGGAGTGGTTCAAGACCGCGTTCAAACGGGATCGGGCCCTGCTCAAGGACCTGGGCATCCACATCATCCACGTCGAGGATGCGCGCGGCACCGGCTATCTCATCGATCCGAAATCCAGTTTCGCGCGTAGCGATTTCGCTCTTGAGCTCGACGAGTCGACGAGCGCATTCCTCTATTTGGCACTTACCGGTTTCATCAACGACCCGCTATTTCCCTTGCCGCGCGATCTGCGCCTCGCGCATCTACGCCTCACCAATCTGTGGTCCACCATGTACGGAGATGATATGATCGCGGCGATCAGCAACCGCCTTCCCGATGAACTTCCTGAAGCGCAATCACGTTTCGCTGAGCTTATGCTCATGGCGATACTGCAGTCCCATAAGGTGGATCTGACCTATGAGAACCAAAGGGATGAGAAGAGCCGGCGGACACTCTCGCCTTATGGTCTCAGTTTCGTCGAAGGTCGTTGGTATGTGATCGGCCACGACTCGAACTCCGATGCGTTGCGCTATTTCGCGCTGAGCCGTATCGTGGATGCGGATCTGATGAATGAAACGTTCGAGTTCCCTGATGATTTCGATATCTCCGAGCACATCGCGCTGCCGTTCGCGCTCAGCGGCACCACCTCAACGGATACGGTCACTCTCGTGATCGAGCCTGATCAGGCTGCGCACGCGAAAGCGATCACTCGTGACAAAGGTACGCTTGAACAGCAAGAGGACGGCTCATTGGTGTGGACCGTAGAGTATGGTGATATCGATAGACTGGAACGCTTTATCATCGAGAATCAACTCACGTTCTCCGACCCTGATTGCGTCTGTGCGCGCGAGCTGGACGCGCGTCTCGAGAAGATAGTACTCTCTCACCGTTGAGGGAACTAACGTAGTGCGCTGATGACCCACCACAGAATGCCGAGCGCCACCGGTATCGCGATGATGCCGAGGATGATCATCAACCAGCGCCATCCTTGATTCTCTCCGTCGGCCCCTTTGAACTTCTCAAAGAAAGGAAGGCCTGAGCC
>Ga0123353_10011406_pt1 | contig 12521 bp, 9 predicted proteins | sample TergutLab28metaG_3_FD_92763 | JGI IMG/M metagenome (GOLD analysis project Ga0123353, IMG submission 92763) | Labiotermes labralis P3 segment gut microbial communities from Petit-Saut dam, French Guiana - Lab288 P3 | ecosystem: Host-associated > Arthropoda: Insects > Digestive system > Gut ... | reverse complement strand
CACCACCAATGTGGTGATACAATAGAAAAGTCGCAGGCTCCTGATGATGGATGTATTAATGTCCGAAACATGTTGAACATAGAAGAAGTGAAATAAAACTTAATAACTAGTGACATCAAGTTAGTCTCTTATTCTTCAGCTATTGGTAAATTTTATTTAGCAGTCCAGCAGCGAAGACGTTTGACAGCCCCCGTTTTATTGCGTAGTTGGTGCCGCGTTTCGCGCCTGCTGTAACACTGAGAAGTTTTTGTGTGTCTGTCCCACAGAGCAGCAGTGTGGATAACTGGTTGGGTCCTAGGAACCCCCTTAGAATTGTTAGCGTTGTTAGTGCCAGATGTGACAGGTATCCAGAATGCTGCCTTCTGTCAGAATAACGGAATCAGACCGAAAAAATCCATAACAAATTTTAATATTCCGTACATTTTGTAGGGGAGGGATGGCCTTCCTGCGGGGTCTACCGCACACCATGATATTCTTATAATTAGTTAACTTGAACAATAACTATTTCTTTAAGCAGCATTGCTATATTTTTTTTATACAAAAAGTGGATGCTTCAGCGGTTTAAATGGTAAAGGGGGGGGGGGCACTGACACGGTGTGCTTGTGGGGTGGGGAGAGGCATAGCACTGTAATGCATGTTAAATTTACATATGTGTTTATATTAGATAAAAACTTTGAAATCTTAATACTTTGAGTCCAGGAAGAGATCTTTCAGTCACAGTTCATTCTTAACCTAGGCACTGGATGGTGTTCGGTGGTCAGCTTCATGCCCTGGCCGTTTTTTCCCAATGCAATAACTATTGATTAGGAAGCCGGCCGGCCCTCAGAGCCGAACTGGATATTTTTTTGCAAAGGGAAGTTCTGTTATCGGTAATCGAACCGCAGCCCGTGGCCTAGTCACTGCACTCCGAAGTAAGGAATGAATAGGGTGTTCAGAAGGAATTTGGAGTCACAGTGCTGAGTGAGGCAGTTCGAAGTTGGGGTGGAAGGCAGTTGACTTGTGACGCAGACAATCTCTGGCGAAGACAAATTGCTGTGTTTGTGATCTGGCGAAGAGTTTCGTCGTCTTTCCTTTTTCATGCAGTAATGTGATCCACTGACAGAAATTATGGGAGAGTTTGCTAGCATCGCAAGTGTTCAGTTGTTCGTCGTGAAAGGCGTCGGGAAAAGCGTTTTGATTCTCCTTTCGCACTTGCAGCGTTGACTGCTGACACTTCGGAACAGATAAACTGAAGTACGATATAGATAGTGGCTGTTTGTGGTGGAATTGCAGTGCACAGTTTGTGAGTTGTAATATCGGAAACAATTAAAATCAGCAATTAAATCCAGTAATGGAATTCAATCGTCCGAAGTTATTTGGTATTCACGCTTCAGTCCTGCATGTTTCAATTCCTGCTGCAGTCATCTTCAGGGGTTATGTTAAGTCGTGCAGAAGTTATGGATCACTCAATTATGTATCACTTAATTATGTATCACTTAGTTATATATCACTTAGTTATGTACCACTTAGTTATGTATCACTTAATTATGTATCACTTAGTTATGTATCACTTAATTATGTATCACTTAGTTATGTATCACTTAGTTACAAATACATTTGCCTTTTTGTCGTAAATTAAGTCACTTTTTGTGAGACCTAAATAAATGACAGGGATAAAGTTGCGATACACAATTGCTGATGATTGGTCTTGTGACAAAGAATTGAGTTTTGTAACTGCGTGAAACCTTCAGTGTTAGTGTGTAAGACACGGCAGGCGTTCAGTCAAACTGCGAATGAACCAAAAGTTGAGGCAGAGAGTGTAATGGTGAAATATTGCTTCGAGAGCTGCTCGGAATGTCGCAGGTTAGAATGCGGGCCGAAAAGAGGATTATCCTGAGTTCTTCGTTGTTTTTTTTTTATGCGCCACCCAGTAAGTCGACTGAAGCAGTTCATACTTGTTTATGCTCGGGAGGTGCCCGGTTCAAATCTCTGCCGATACAGTGACTTTATTCTTCCCCTTCCGTAGCTCTTATTGGTCAAAATCTCCTAAAACCCTCCGTATAAAACCAACGTACACACATTTCTAGATCGAAGTTACTTCAGCGTCTACCTGAACCAGATTGCACACCTTGAAGGTGGAGTACGTCCTTCCGAAACGTCGATGCAGATCTTAACCACAAACCCCAGAACACGGCCCTCTGAACAACAACCGCACTGAAAAGTTGCTTTTGGGTTCTTCGACGTAAGTACCGTTTAGCACCCTGGAGTACGCTGCCCACATTTCCTTATGTTTCCCCACCAATTCATTCGATGATCATCCTACAGTTGGGCGCCCATAATAAATCGTTGTTTTCTTCAGTCGCTGTAAGCAAATAAACGAGGTACCTACTAACCTTCTCCTCACCTTACCATGAACGTACGTATATCAGTATGAAATTTCCCAGTTCGACCGTCTGCGTCCTTCGCAAAGCATCGTTAAATAATCCCAGATACCGTCCTTTTGTAACGCTGCCATTGTTCGGTAGAGGTGCAGTACGGTGACACTGTACCTGTTCACACCTTGAAAGCGTATAGAGGGGCAAGGCATATAGCGCCACTGTGCATTAGATGGAGTTGGACGGTTAATTTACACCTCGCCCGCTTTAGCCTCGAAAGGAGTCCCGGAACCCGGTAAATAGGGGCCGGGTGGTCTCCAGAGCCGATGTGGATGCTTTGGAGAAGATAAAAGTGTCTTTCCTGTACGATCGGAATTCGAACCCTGGACCGCCCAGTTCGTAAGCCTGTTCAACCCCGCTTCTCTATGTTATTCAGTCTGAATTTATTTAATTCATACGCATTCTAAAGTTATCCTTGGCTTCCATGTATTATAGGCTAGACTTGGAGAGCGGCTCTGAGCCGAGGGAGGTAGTGTCTGATTAAAAACATTCCCCAGTCGCTCACGTGGGGATTTTAACCCCATTTCTGTATCCCCTACTGCAATCAAGGTGGGTCGGGTCGCAACAATCGCCTGGCCACACTCCTAACTGAACAAAACTCTCGACAATGGAATTCAATACGCCCTGGGGTTTCTCATTTATCAACACTTTAATTGCTTGTATTCGGCCTCTCCTTTTGTTGTTACCTTCTAGACGAGATATCCAGTATGAAGGGTGGATAAAAACACAATCAGAATGACTATTTTATTAATTAGATCGGAAGAAATGTGTTCTGCAGCAGAGGGAGAGGAGAGGAAGGTGTGGGCGTTAGATCACGTGATGAAGTCCCTTTATTGTCTTCCTATAGCGGCAGTTGATGCACGTTCAGCCGTCCGTTTGGCGGCCCTGACTTGGATGATCATGGATGATCTTTACAAGAAGTTACAAAGTTCAAACATGCATGGGGAATTCAATACTTGTCGTCGTTTACTGCCGATCGCGCAGTACAACAGACAGTACTCTACCTCGTAATCCGGAGGTATCTGACGTTAATCTCAGTCCGCACCCCGGCTGTCCGTCCTGAAGCGTTCCGTAGTGTTCCTTACTTCTTGCAGGCAGATACCACAACACACCGCTTCCTTCCAGATCTACTCAATTCATTATTCACTGATCGTCCCATAGTTACACATCTGTAATATGACTACTCATTGGAATGGATATGAGCGTTCCGAATACCAGAAGACGGTCGAAGTCCAGAAATGAAGTGATCCTACCCGTGATGTAACACCGTCGAACCCCTTCAGAACTGAACCACGCCATTAGGTTTGATATAGAATTGTGAATAAACCGACATTTCTGGCGTCGAAGGTCGAATGCGGCCAACTCCAGCATTTTAGGTGCTTTCGTAATTTTGCGAAAAGCGACTATTAGCTTCGTCATGCCTGACTGTCCGATGGAACAGCTCGCCCCTCAATGGTCGGATTTTTATGAAATTTCATGTTTGAGGATTTTTCCTGTCGAAAAAAAATCCAAATTTCATTAAAAACTGACAATAATAACGGCACTGTACATGGAGACATGCCGGCATGTGCATTGTGATATAGCGCCCTGAATACTTCTCGGAACGGGAAATGTTACAGTCAAAAAGTTACGGAGAAAATGAAAACACACATTTTTATTGTCAGTAAATTAATTCTGAAAATGATGTTTTTGAGAATGTGCAAAAGTGTGGTATAGTCAGACAGTTCACGGATGACAGTTTAATACACACGACGCACAAAATATACGATTTTCATGTCGGATAACGAAGGCTAGAATACAGGCACACCTTCGTAATATATAATACTTATTCCTTTTCCATGGTAACAATGGTTACGCGAACGCGCCTCATGGTGCCGTTGTACGTACATTGTCTCGTTGCCTAAAAGGGCCGTGAAATGGGCATTTTCTTCGGATGCCGCTAGCCTTCAGACTTTCGTGACTTTGTTGACTGCCGTTTGCAGTGTAGTTTGAAATTGTGGACAGAATCTGATGTAAGTAGCTGACATTAAGATCTCATTAAACACTTAAGGATTTATTGGTTCCTGAGACCCCTAAAGTAGGAAGTCTGTCTATGGTCAGTTCGCACGTGCCACTGGTCAAGCGTGCTGTCAAAGACAAGCAGCGTCGATGTCAGCATTTGTTTGGCGTGGCTCCCGTCCGCGAATTTTAACCAGGACCTGACTCGGCGAAACTGTATGTCTGAATTGCTTAACCCTGCATCACAGCACTAGTCCAATATGGCGTGTTTAAGAATTCAGATCACACAAGCTGCCAGAAAATATCCCCCAAGTTCACAACACACCAGTACAGTTGGACAGTAGACCAACACACCAACAAACCAACAATGTACGCTTGTCGTGATGTGTTTGTGCACGGTGTCACGTGTTTCACTTAACAGCTGTCCTCAGGGATCGCAGTAATACTGTTGAACGGTCCCTACAGGATGGCTGTCAAGCCGAAACATGTCGGATCGAAAATAAACGTCTTAAGCAAACTGTATACCACTGGTTTTACTGTCACATACCGGCAGATGTTTCGACTAAGGCCATAGTTGTGATATCAGTCTGTATTGACACAGTGAAGTGTTGTACAACTTACGTGCATTTCATCTTACAGATGTCACGTCTCTCACCACTGTCTTGCCATCTGCATACCTTGAATTTGTATATTTAAATATAACCATTTATAACAGGAGTAATTCCACAAAGTCTCCAGCTCCGGTAACATTAGCGAGCCTAGACTGATGTTACAAGTGGGGAGAGTGCGCGAAGTCGTGTGCGCGTAGATCAGTGTGTTTCTGCATTCGGAGCGGTGGACTTGCCAGTATTGGTCTGCTGACGTAGCGGCTGCTGTCACGTGGTTTAGGTAGGAGGACCGTAGGGTTTGTGAGATTCGCACTGCAGGTTGTCGTGCACAATGACCGGGACTTTTTGTATGTAATGTGCCCATATCTGTTGTGTATTGGTACCGTAACTGCATGTAATGTGCCCATATCTGTGCATTGGTACCGTAACTGCATGTAATGGAACGGTATGCTGCTTTCAGTCTGTAGTTAGATCGGTTTATTAACGTGGAAACAAGATATTTTTATGTAAAATTGTAGCTTTTACACCGGTGAAAATTAATATTGTGACAACGCTTCGGAGGAATATACTGCCGTAATCTTCAGGCTAGAAACAGTACAAGTCAATTTATTCTTCCGAGGCGTTGCTATTTACGCATCTGATTATCCGATGTCATATCCCAGAAGACCACAAAATGTGATGCTGTGAATTACTTAATGCACAGCATTTCTGAACTACTGAAGTTGTGAACAACTCTGACCGTCGGGAGTGGGTCGGTAGATGGCAGCACTCTGTTACTGGGGCAGGCCAACCGTTTGGAATCTCGTCGTGGAATCGTATACGCTGACAGCTTTATCGCGGTTTTTGTTAGTCCCTCCAGGAAAGTACCGGAAGACATATAGTATGCTATCTCAAACTATTCCTCGGCCACTCGATTTGGTATTATTTGAAATTCGTTGCTCATCATCGTGCGTTTCGCGATGCCAATAATCGTACAGTCGGTTTTCTTTGCTAACTTGAACCAGTGCGGAAGAATCGGACGTTTCTTCCCAACCAGTAGGGATGACGACGTTCACATGACCCTGACGTCTAGAAAGCACGCTATAATTAGGTGTACAAAACCTGGTTACCGTCATTTCATTCCAGAAAGGCGCAGTCGGTGCAGTGACTAGACTGCGGGTTGGACGACCGAGAAATCTTGGTTCGATTCTCGGCTGGTACAAAATATATATTTCATTCTTCAAATCGTCCGCCCGTCCGTTTGTTATTCGTTACCGGCGGTAAAGCGGCCGAGGCGTGAAGCTAGACATTCGCCCTAGTCCAGTGCCAAGGTCAAGAATGAGTGGAGCTATGCCTCACTTTCTCTGGAACCTTCATGACGTGTACAGGGACGTTGCCTTCACGTATTGTAATTACGTGCTGCCTTTGGTTAATAATCAACACGTGTCTTCTTCCGACCACATTCGTCATTTGTCGTCCTTGTGTACTGCACTACTGCCACCTGGTGTCAACCCAGTTGCAGTTAACAAATATATCGTATCCACGTGTTGAAGTTTTGTTTCTCTGCGTTATGTCGACGTTATGCTTGCAGTTTCTGTCATATTTGGTATGTGTGCGTTTCTCCGAAGGTCGATTCCAGTGAAATGTCCGCTCTCGTCTCATGGACTTTGAGCTGCTGCAGTTCCGGCGACCATCCAGTTCCCACTCCCGTGTAACAGTCGGTAAACTTTTAGTTCATGCGGTGGTCAAATACTTTTGTTGTAGGCTGTACCTTTGTTACGAATTCTGCCGTCTCGATCTGTGAAGTATAGGGTGATATCTCATTGATGCCTGCTCGCCTCCTGTGCAGCTGTATCTCCCCCGCGAAACAAGCACAACTCTGCTGTAGGCATATCTCTTCCTACGAAGTAGTAGTGATTTGCCATTCCAACCTGATCCCTCCACATTCGCCAACAGAATCCAAATTCCTCCAATAGCCACACTTCATTCAGCCCATCTCCCCTCTTGCATCTGCAGACTCCATCAGCCTGGTGTTATAGTTCCATTAGAGTGTATGTGTATTACGTATGCATGTCTCTTTTTTCCCTTCTGAGAGTGGAAAGTAGGGTAGAATGGAGAGGCCCTTGTTTCAGACGTTCTTGGGACGATGTAAGTATAAATATATCAGCGATGGTGGCGCTGCGTGGTGCGCAGTGGAACTGCCACGTGTTATCCTGCAGCATATTGAACGTGTTGTGTGTTACTGCAATGTTAGTGTGCAGAATTACATCAGTGAATTCCTTCTTTATGTCGAACAAGTAGCAGTTCTGAATATCCCGGTTCAACTCTCGGCCGAAACACCAATTACGTGACTGAGGTTTACACGGCTTTCCTCCATGTTTTAAACAAATGCCAGCGTAATATCTTCACACTTTGAATTCCGCCGGCATCTATAAGTTATATAACCTGTACTTTACGATCAAACAGCTATTCATTTCGCCCACACTCTTTATTGGTGGATTTCACATATTTGTTAAAACAAACAGCGGTTATCTGCAAGCAGGAATAGCCGGTTGGTCTTTGTAATAGAGGTGCAGTGTGTTTACTGTGAGGTTCATATCGTAGACTAGTGCAATGCTTAAGCGGTTAAACCAGGCCTTGAGCAGTGCCATATTGTTTCCATTTCATTATTCACAGTCATCCAGTCCTATGGCGCTGAGTAAACTCAAAATGCAAGGTAAAGGTCTCCCCGTAACGGCCGTGAAGGTACAAAGGGAGAGTGGAGCAGCAGCTCCAGTCATTCCTAACTTCGGCGCTAGGTTCGAGTGGGTGGTCAACGCCACGCACCGGCAGCTTTAAACCTGGGAGTGCCCCCACCTGGGCTCGAACCCCGGACAGTACAGCCCGTAGCGAGCCGCTACACCAATTGTGCTGTCCCGGTCGGCACACCTAAACTGTACAACGTGCAATTTTGCTGTCTGATATACCGTTGAAGAACAGGTGAGGAGTAAAAGGGGGCAGACCGGACGGACATACGAGATTCGCTTCCGGACTAAAGCGATGAAACAAACGCGTAATGGCATTTTTATGATAATAAGCTTGTGTGCTATGTGGTGTGTGCTGTGTGCTGTGTGCTTTGTGATGTGTGCTGTGTGCTGTCTGAACGTGAAATGAATGACAGTGCAAGAGGATGTGTAACGAAATGAATTTACTGTCTTGTAATTTGCCTGGATGAACTTAGGAAATTAACGAAAATCATCGGACAGGATGTTGTCCTGTCGCTGGACCGAATGTTTAATCCGGGACTTGCCTGACACGAAACGTGAGGACTTAACGTTGTAAAAAGTGTTGGAATGTGACAGGACTGGTTGTTATGTTGGAATGTGACAGGACTGGTTGTTATGTTGGAATGTTACAGTACTGGTTGTTATGTTGGAATGTGACAGGGCTGGTTGTTATGTTGGAATGTGACAGGGCTGGTTGTTATGTTGGAATGTGACAGGACTGGTTGTTATGTTGGAACGTGACAGGACTGGTTGTTATGTTGGAATGTGACAGGACTGGTTGTTATGTTGGAATGTGACAGGACTGGTTGTTATGTTGGAATGTGACAGGACTGGTTGTTATGTTGGAATGTGACAGGACTGGTTGTTGAAAGGACCGTTTGGGCTGTGGTAATTGAAATGTGAAGATCACGACGGACCAGTGGGTAAGGTCGTGGCATATTGCACTCAAAGCATACTGCTGGGCTAGACTGGGAAATGTGAAATGTTTCAAGATAGATTCTTCTTCTTCTTCTCCAATGACATCACAGCCCAATGCGGACTTTCGCCCCCTTAATGGACTTCTCCCAGTCATATCTGTAAGTTAGAGACTAAACGCACCGAAATCTGAACCAGGCAGGTACCGAACACGAGACAGGTAGGCCAATCGGTACACACCGAAGTTAACTGAATTGTTGTGTGTAACGTAATGTCGGTACTGCTCACGTCTGCAAATTTCAAGTGTATTTTTGAACTTTATGTAATGTCTTGCGGGATGCCGAACGTGCAGCCTGGTGGTTCGGAGTCTCCATGCTGAGGAATGTGCTGCTTCAAGGTACCTTAAAATGTAGCTATCGGGTTTGTCGGAAAGGTTGGTACCTTTATAACGTTCTACAAGCAATGACATCCAAGAGGTCATCACTTAGCCTTTATTTGAAGTTTAATTTCGTTCTCCGTGTGTCCAGATTCACTTTTCTTGAATCTGATCTTATGCAAGCTGCCTTACAGCACTCAAAAGATGTAGAACATTTTTTGAAGTTCAGGGAAATGCAGTTGTCCGCCGTAAAGGTTGTGGGAGCCTGAAGGCTGACTGATGCTTGGTTTGTATAACGCCCTGTGGTGAGATTCATATATTGCCTTCTGTAACGCCCTGTGGTGAGATTCGTATATTGCCTTCTGTAACGCCCTGTGGTGAGATTCATATATTGCCTTCTGTCGAAATGTACGGAGATTATGAGCGATGAATTTCAAGAGTGTGGAACGAAGTGGTCGTGACCTATTTTACGGTACTGTACCGGCCGTTATTGAATGGACTGAAGGGAATGTCTAAGAACCTTTGTCATGTTGCAGCTGTGTTCTAGATCATTGTGACTGGATGTGGTGGATGACAAACGGACATGCGTGCCCTAAAATTGGGTTCTTAAGACTGATCAAAACGAAAATGAAATATAAACATAAATAAGTAGATAATAAAGAGAGAAGAAAATAGCTAAACGTGTGTTAAAATAAAAGAGGAGATTTTTTAAGGCAGAAATAAACTGAAGTAGCAAGTGAGAAAGAAGTAATGTCGCGTTGCTCCGAAGTCGCGTCGTGGTGCTGTGTAGGAGGAATGTGGCTAAAACTGCGGGCGTTTTTAATCTCGACACCAAAGGAAAATGTGTTACGAGCGTTATCCTCCGTCGCTTTATGGTCTGGCGTACTTATTTTGACACGAGACCGGACGGTTTCTGGAACCTGCGTGGACGCAGTTCCGGAACTGAGTCAACAATTGAGATGAGAACTGCGTTTTTCTGCGCTATTACGCAGCGATTAGTGGTGATTGCTTACCGACGTTTCGGGGGCAAACTGTCGGTCTCATCTTCAATGTTCTTGACCCTTGGAGATAAACTCAGCTGGCCCCTGAAGATGGAACCGATAGGTTGTGCCGAAACATCGGTGAAGAATTGCCGCTACTCGCTGCGTAACAACTCAGAAGAGCGCAGCTCTCATCTGCTTTGCGGCGGAAGCCTCAAGTAGTCCAATGCTTGTCACTTAGCGATCAGTTTCTGGACGAGGTCGTTGGTAGAAAAATGATTAATAATATTAATGTGGAGCGTTGGTGGAATGGTAATTGACAATGGAGAACTGAAGTCCTCATAGAGAAACCTGTCCCAGTGCCATTCCATCCACGACATAATGCTTTTCTTCTTATTGTTTTAGGATGCCGTAAACTCCATAAAGAAAAGAGTGGATTCGAAGTTGCCAGAACATCAGAAGTTAGGGTAAGTTCTGCCTTTCTTCCTAGACAGGCCCAAGTGTTGTCTGCGTCATGTCTGCAGGTTAAGTACTCTTGCCTGTCGCTGTTAATGGTACTGTACTGGACATATTTTGATGCTGAGATCAGGTTCTGTGATTTCTTGGTAATATCAGTATGTTGGCTTGACTGTACCTGAAGTTACACCTTCGGTAGGACAGTTTACGAATCTCGTCGTGTTTCTCGGTTTCCCTTGACAGTGTTGTGCACACTTGGCCGATTCTTTCCCCGCTGTCAGCGTACTGTAATTTTAATACCCCCCCCCCTTCCCCCACTCACATTCCGCGTAAGCGTGACACGAAGGATGTACGCAAAACCAACTGCACTGGACTGCACGGTGGACGCACCGGACTGCGATGGTGAATAATACAGTATTGCCACATCTTAACGTTTCACAGCGTAAGAGTAATACGGGCTGCGCTGTAGGCTACTAGTGTCTGGCAAAATGGTGCACAGAACACTTACTGTCCATTTTTCTCCATTTTTATAAATATAGGCTTACACAGTTGAATCAAATTCGTGGTTTTTTTGTGTACGGATTATTGTTAGGTTGTTTGGCTTGTTATTTCTGGAAACGCAGTTTGCTTGGTGCAAGGGGCTGTTTGCTAGGGTAAACAGTGGCCAGAGCAAGATGTTCAGTCAGTCACCTTGTGCTGCTGTTGAGACGTCTAGGGCGCGAGGTTTCTACACGACTTCATGACAATATGATGGTTTTATGGAGGAGAAAGCGTGTATTGAGAACAGTACTGGCTTAAAATAACAAGGCGTATGAGACAATTCATCTTCGCGCAAAATACAGTAGGCTGAGTTTTAAAAACTCGCTAGTGTGAAGGGACGGTGCGAATTTCTGAAGGCTTAGGCTGAATTGCTGAACTGCCACTCACGTGACATGTCCCGCCAATGCGCAGCTGTCATACATCCGTCATGTACGTTGAACTCGCTGACAGTTGCCGTTTGGTTAGTCTTTTCGCGCGCGCGCTCACAAACACACACACGCATGCACGCACGCACGCGCACACACACACAACCTCGCGCGTTCGCTTTCTTTATACGCTGTTAATAGATGCGTTCATAGTTCCAACCGCACATTTGTGTGAAGTATATGTTGTGCTGGAGGCACGGGGTGGCGCAGTTGGTTTAGGCACTGCGCTACAAACCGGAAGGTCGCAGGTTCCACTCCCGATGGTGCCATTTTAATTTTTCATCGACAATCCTTCCGGCCGCGCTACGGCCCTTCGGTCGACTCAGCCTCTAACAGAAGTAAGTACCAGGAATATTTCTTGTGGGGTAAAGGCGGCCGGTGCGTAGGGCTGACAACCTTACCACCTTCATGTGCCGATTGTCTTGAAATCTGGGATCCTGAACGTCCTTTAACCCTCTGGGCCTGGATAGACCTGAACAGGGATTGCCTTACCTTGCAAATCTTGCGGTGGGTTACCGACTGTGTTCATTGATTATTATTCCGGCGGGGCCTAAAGATTTTTGTCTTCTATAAAACACACAGACTAGCTTTGGGGCCCATCGACAGGCACCGGTTTCCTTGAAGCGCCCGGGGCGGCAAGTTGCCGCTCATTTCCATCTCGTTCCAAGGTTCAGAATGACAGCAGTTGCACTTTTACACTCCCTCTGTGAAGGAGCAGCTTTCCTTGGCGCTGTGTTCCACCAACAGACTGCGTTTGACGAAGCTCATGTTTTGATCACCTTCAAAGTGACGTCGTGACGTCATATTATAATGGACGCTAGCAGAGATTAAAAACGTTGGCCTTTGGATGGTCCGCTGTTGCAAGTCTACATACGTATCTTATTTGTTTATTTTTTGTGTATTGGGGGGAATGAATAATAGATTTGAAACGATGTACTTAGAAGGAAGTAGCTGTGACATTCTAAAACATAGACCAGCTATCCTCTTTCGTGCCTGGAGACACTGAACATAGCCGTCGGGTAGCTACCCAACAGGGTAGCAGCACTAGGTGTTGATCCGAGGACT
>Ga0123353_10011403_pt1 | contig 12523 bp, 6 predicted proteins | sample TergutLab28metaG_3_FD_92763 | JGI IMG/M metagenome (GOLD analysis project Ga0123353, IMG submission 92763) | Labiotermes labralis P3 segment gut microbial communities from Petit-Saut dam, French Guiana - Lab288 P3 | ecosystem: Host-associated > Arthropoda: Insects > Digestive system > Gut ... | reverse complement strand
TCAGCCCTATGCACCAGACACCTTTACCCCCCTGGAAATATTCCTTGTACTTATTTCTTTTAGGGGCTGAGTCAACCCCAGAGCCATAGTGCGACTGGATGGATTATGTCGGTGAAAAATTCCAATGACACCACTGGGAATCAAACCAGTGACCTTCCAACGTGTAGCACAGTGCCTCAACCAACTGTGCCACTGCATGCCTCATATACAACAGTACAATTTATTCCCTCCTGCATATTTTGGCAACCCCTGCCATCATCAGGGAGTATATGCACCATGTAGGAGGACATAAGAAATTGTCCTGTTATGTGTACTGTATGTTCATATGTTGGTTTCATAAATAAGAAATATATAATCTCACTGCACAGATGGTATAACATTAAGATAATAACCTAGTATTCTCACCTTTTCTGAAAATATCTACAGTTGCCGCTATATTATTTTGAAAGGAACTGCATACGGAAGTAGTATGATTGGCATTGTCTTAACCAGTTACATTCTGCATAGTCAGGTGCCAGATGACTTCCAAGCTGTGAACAAATTATGTAGCAAGAAACAAGCAAGCAGCTCCTTGAACTGAGAAAAACAATGTTAATGTTTCAGGTGAAAAGACTCCCCAAGGCATAGAAATTGGAAATACTTTGGAATGTGTTGTAAAAGATTTATAAACCCCCTCAATTCCTCTACAGAGTTACATTGTTGGCATCAGAATTTGGATTATTCTCTTCAGATCTGTCATCTAAACACAAATCAAAAGTCTTTTTTTTTTTTTAACATTATCAGTCAACAGATAACTGATATTCACAACTGTGGATTGTTCTGGGGCCTTAACCAGCTGCTCCAGGCAGCTACCTGAACAAGAATGCATTCTCAGGGTCATGTAACAAAGGCCAAAAAATTCCAATCAGAGAGTACCACACTATTGAGAGTCCCTTTGAGCCCAATAATCCCCATGCTGAAATACTAAACTATTGCAGTTTGCTGAGGGGCTCAGGCACTATCACTTCGAGATCTGATATTTTTTTATTCCTAGTAACTACACCAATTCCAAATCTGCAATGTATTCCAGGTAAAGAGTGGCTGTGGGATAAAAGTGATGGGTAAACACAACAAATTGTTACAGGTTGTGGTGCAAAGGCAGTGAGATCCCCACCCTTTTATTCTGATCTATAGGGTCTGCAATTTAAGTAATTACTATGTCACAGTATTGAAATATTTCCCTTATTAACAAATTTCAAACTACAAATGATACAGCTTCCTCAAAAACACTATTTCTCATAACATCAAAGTATATTATCTTGACAGATCAAGCCAGTTGTCTGTAGCTCTTCATCAATGGAAATTATACACTGCCATAGAAATAAAGGAGATAGACATTTTCTGGACACAGTGTCAGTCGTCAGTAACGGTGAAGTCAACATTCCAGTATGTGAGTACTGGGGCTAATTGACAATCCTGCATCAATAATGAAGCTTAATTTGAGGTTTAATTAGTATTTTTTAAAGACAAATTTCCACTAATAAAAGTGTTACACCAAAATGTGGCTCAGGCAATTATTTGTCAGCGTGTCACTGCAGAGGCCCAGGTCTGGTTTCCAGGTCATTCCATGTTGGATTTTAGTGGAAAGAGTGGCACTGTGACCAGTTATTTTCAGAGCACCTGTCGGTATGATTCCACTGATTCTCCATGCTCATATTTCATTCATCAAACATCTATGCTACATAATAAACACAACTGACACTACAGTTAAATGAAACACTCAACAATCAAAATCCCTGCTGGACAGCATGAATTCTTAACGGATTTTGTTTACAATCATATAATATTTATCCACAAAACAGTGATTCCATTTAGTCTCATCCAATACACAAATACTCTTTAATGACATAGGTGTCCACCTACTTAGGAGATCCTTGATTCCAGTGTTGCATGAAATGGCTGGACATCCTGCAGCATGTCAGATTTGCCTCTCTGCATCCAAAGAGAAACGCTCAACAGTGTAAGGTGAACACTACAGAATTGTCAGAGTATTGCAGGAATTATGTGTCTTCTTGTCTTGAAGAATTTTTTCAAAATGGTCAGCTGTCTCAAATTTCAATTACAAGTGTTAGATTAAAATATAATTCTCAATTTGTAAGTGCAGAGATACATGAAGATTGTGTGTTCAATTTATTTTCGAATCTACCTAAAATATTTATATTTGTACTGAGGGACAAACACACACACACACACACACACACATTAGCTTCAAAAAGTTCCTGGAATTCGCTTGTTTAATTTACAGGAATGGCTACTGTGAATAAAGAACTGTACATTGACACCTTCAGTCACCTGAGGGATGCGGTCAGAAGAAAATGTCCTGAAAACTGGAGAACCAACTGGTGGTTTCTCCTACACGACACTGCTCCAGCACAACAGTCAGTTTTGGTCAAGCATTTCTTAGTAATGAACAATGTGAGAACACTGCAGCATCCCTCATACTCTCCTGACATGGCTGCAGCTGATTTTTACCTGTTCCCTCGATTGAAATCAGCACTGATGGGACAGCACTTTTGTGCTGCTACATACATCATTAAGAATCAAATGGAGGAACTGATATGCTTTTACAAAATGGCTTCCAGTAATGTTTCCAACACATTTACTGTGCTGGCAGAAGTGTATAATTGCACAAGGGGATCATTTTGAAGGAAATGTACCTTAAATTATTGCAATATATTGTATTTCTCAGAAATAAAATGATTCTGGGAACATTTTGAAGCTACTACTGTATAGAGATAGATATGCATGTGCATGTGTGTGTGTGTGTGCACACGCGCGTGGTAGAGTGGCTGAAACTGCTGTTGAAAACTTGTAAAGTATGCAGTACAAATTTCAGTTCATGTCGCCTACACTGACTTAAGTTTTTTATGGGTATTCTTAGTTTTCATGGCAAAATATTTAATGCAATTTACTGCATAACACAACCACTTCTCCCCTTACCTCTTTATTTGTTCCTCACTTTTCTCAGTGACATTTAATTTCCTTAGTAGTTGGATAGTGTCATTAAGTGACCTATTTTGGTTTCAGTGTGTGTGTTCAGTGTCCTGGAATTTCTGTGCCTTAAGTCTGATCACATTGCATATTTACCTGTGTACCTCAATATCTGTACAGAAATGCTACATATATGTATATATCTTTATTGCAGACTCCTATATCAGTCCCGCAAGAGAGGTATGCTTGAAAATGATTTGTTACTAGCAAGTTTTGCAGCCAGGCACCTTGAAAATATGACAGAAGAACAAGCCAGGTTGTATGATCGCCTTATCAACTTACCATCCAATGACTGGGATATTTACTATTGGGCTACAGGAGTTAAACCTACACCAGCTGAGTTTGATAATGAAATTATGCAGTTACTGAAGGAGCATGTTCAAAACAAGAATCGAGAGTCTCGAATTCGACAACCTGATTTGTACAGTTCGTAGCCATCATGAAAGAAAGGCAGAAAAAGATATATGAAGGTTACATGCTAGGAAGAATGCTTAACAAAGAAACATGCATTGTAAATGACAGTGAATACTGAAGACTGAATGTTACACATCATGAATCACTAATCATTTGAATCTTGTGTTCAAATATTTATAAAAATCTTAAAAAATGTAGAGTTCAGCTGCATTACATTTCTTATGTGTTGTTGAAAGAAAATGGTAAAAATGTATTGTAATATGTAATGATTCCCCAAATTTCATTAATGCATTAATAGGACCCGCATGCCTGTTTCACTAATATGTACAAACATATTTTTTAAATGTACCTGTTACTCATTTCTTGTATGTGGAAATATGTAAGATAGAATCTGTAATTACAATCACAGAACATAGAACAAGTTTCACATTATTTTTACAGGTACCTTTACTCCAACATAAGTATTATTTTCAAGGCAAGGTAGAAGTAAAGGATAAATACTAAATTATTAATGTAGTACATATGCACTGTGGGTGGGTGGCTCAGTCGGTATAGTGACTGACTGCAGGCTGGACGGTCCAGGATTGAATCGTGGTGAGGACAAGATTTTCTGCCCGTCCAGACCGGCCCTGGGGCCCACCCAGCCTCCTCTAAAATTGGTACTGGGTCTTTCCCGGGGGTAAAGTGATGCTGGGGCGTGCTGCTGACCACCCACCCCCTTCTAGTGCTGCAGTCATGGAAGAGTAGAGCTATACCTCTACCCATCCTCTGGGCCACAACAGGCCTGCAATGGGATCACTTTACCTTTACATATGCACTGTGGAACAAGACCTTAATTTCAGCATGAGTTGGAAGTAGTTTCCAGACTTGCTTACAAATGGTTTTCATATTACCAGTTTATCAGGCCTCCTGTGTAAAAATAACTTCTTTTGTATTTAGTTCATTACAGTCTGTATTTCCTGAACTGTACTGGACATGGGATGTACACAACAAATATATTTCTGTTAACAAAATGATTTTTGAAAATGTGAAGGTCAAAACTCTTATCAAAATGTCATGCTTTACATAACTGTATGTATGATACGAGTGTGTAACAACATTCCTTAGCAGGCATAATATGAATCCAGTATTGGGAATTAAACAAAGATGGACAACTAAAAATGTGTGTGGCAGACGGTGGTGCTACTTCTCACTCCACTAGTTAGTTAGCACTTGAATCCATCATCCAGCACGCACAAGTCAAAAGAGTATTTGCATATTCACAAGGGAGTAATTTCAAAAGAAGTGACCTCATAGCAGGAAATTCTGTTCCAAATTACCAAGTTCATTACTTCAGATCCCAAGCTGAAGATCATATGTTAGTTACATTCAGTCCACTGCACTAATTTGGCTTGGGAACTCTTATGTGACATTAAATCATGAGTGAGTGTGATTAAAATTACACCTACTTTGAGGTTCTTGCCGTTACTGTCAACATTTTTTCCCTAACAACCAGACAACCTCAAACCCAGCATTCAGGTAGAAATACTGCAGCAACCAATCAATAAGACTCAATTTGGACAAATTTTCATGTAAATTTATTTCAGAGATCTACAAGAGGTTCTTGTCAAAATGTTTGAACATATTGGACATGTTATTAGTCATACTACATATCACAGCTTGTACAAAAAATTTACAGGTGGCCACATTATATCATGGAAGTATGTGTAAATAATTAAACTGATGATTTAATTTTTAATTACAGTGCTAAAGAGATACTTGGGAATTGTGGTAAACATTATACATAAGGAAGAGAAACTGAAGGTGAAACTAGAAAAAATGCCTTTACTGACTGGCATATTCTGAAGTCTGCTTCCCATTGTACAAGTTATACTGTATTGCTTCAGCCACTTTATTTACTCATCCTGAATTAAATAAACAGGTACTTAATTACACATATGCAGTGGTGGTTCTGGTGTTGCTGGTGCGGGTGTGTGTGTTGCTTATGTACTAAGCACATCCCCATAATCACCAATAAAGCAAGTGCAGGAAAAAGCTGAGCAGTGATCTCAAAAGAACAAGAAAGGTTTGAAATAAACCGGGGTATAAATTAATCTTTCAGTGACTGGCCAGGATGAAAGGGTATTAAATTTACTGCACTCTTAAATGCATTCATGACAATATGGTGCATCAAGGTCAGCAGCACACTAAGAATTGGAAGTTTGTGTATTGCTATAAGGACAGCAATGAAGGATTAAATGACACAGGTATGCATTAAGACTGGAGTAGTGGAGGTAATGGCACCCAACATGACATGAATAGGAGTAAGGAACAGGGCACTCTTGAGAAGGAGTGCCAAGTTCGGCAACAAGTGTATTTAATGATGTCAACATTGTAAGAAGCGTGTTGTGAATGAACACCAAGATATATATATATATCTGTACATAAAATTCTGGCATTTCAACCCCTTTCACATTCTTACAAACATCTTTCTCTTAACTTTTTTAACCCTTAAACAACCTTTGTTCACATATGCAAACCTATGTAATAACACCCATAAAATTAATTTTATACATTGAGGCAACAAGAAAATTTACTATGCTTTTAGACATGCTGCATAATCTTTTATTTTCCACAAAATGCCATTAATTTCATAATGTTATCTAATCATGTTCCAATAATACTTTTTCATAATCCATGTGCTAAACTTTAAATACCAACCCAATCATTTACAGGTCAATAGTGTCTTCCTAGTTATGTCTTGGTCTTCCATGTGGTACCTTTCCACATGTTTTTACAACCAAATGCCTGCAGGTGATCTTATGCTCAGTATATGTCCAGCAGTAATTGCTGAAAACACTAAATAGATGTTATGCTTTTTTCAACAGTATTTGTAAATGACTCTTAACAAATCAAAATTTCCTTCATGAATAAATTACGACAAAAATAAATTTGTAGAACATACGCTACCACTTGGCTCATAATTTTTTGTCTTTCTATCTGGAAATATAAATATTAGGAGATAATACCATAATCTTGCCTTTTGTTTCATGCAAATGTGACAGTTGACTTCATATATGGGTGGATGAGAACAGTGTGCTGAGGAGAATATTTGGATTTATGAGGGAAGAAGCAACTAAAGGTTAAACATAACTGCATAATGAGGAGTATCATAAGTTGACAAACTCTTTGGGAACTATCAAAATTACCAAACCAAGGAAGGTGGGATAGGCTTGGCATGTGGCATGCTTGGCAGAGAAAAATGTATACAGAGTTTTATGGGGGGGGGGAACCCCGACAGGATCAGTTGGAAGGCCTAAGTGGGGATCGCAGGATTATATAAATTGGATCTAAATAAGATTGGTAGGGTGCAGATTGGACGCTAGTGGGGTTGTGCACCACGGAATCTATACAGGAAGGGAAACAGTACTGGACAGGGACTGACTCACTACTTAACTTTTGTACCATACAATAACTGGATACGGAATGACTGCAGATAACTGTCAGCATAATAGGTGTCACAACCGAGATTCGACACAATCCCAAACACAAAACGAAAACATGTATATTCGGGCTCCATAAAATGCAGAGGAGTTCGACTAGATGAGCACTATCAACTCTTCAATAAGAACTCAGCTTAATGGAGTTGGAATTCTAAACAAAATATGGAAACGAAATTTGAGTAGTACCTTCCATAAGCAGCTTTAAGCAGCATTCCGAACCAGCATCTCATGAACGAGGAATTAACCTCTCCTTCCTGAAAAAAAAGTTTGCCGTACGAACATCTCTACAAAACTTTGGCATGCACATATGATTAAGTTAATATCAAAATTTTCACAGATACAAACAGAAAAGTCCAATATCGAATTTAAAACTATTACGGTAACTAGGTTTCATAGTGGCACTGACTCTTCGTGGCATTCAGTTGTTGAATTGGTAGCACTGCAGAATCTGCCCAGGCGTTTCGTGGGTAATGCCGATTATATTTGTCGCAACACAGGGTGAAAATTTCGAACACGCGTATAGCTGTACTGATTCCTAGAAAATACGATTTGTATGTTATATGAAATGGGAGACCGGCACTAGAAATGGTGGCTTTGATTCATCATGCAACTTATCATTTCGCCAATTGCACGCCGTCAGCTAGTGGTACAGTTCTCACCAAGAGCATCTATGCAGGAGAATACATTCTAGTTGGAAGAAACTGACAACTTCGTAAGTGCAATTATTATTATTATCATCATTATTGTTGTTGTTGGTAGCAGGAGTGCTGTACCAACATGTTCTGTCGTAAAGAGACGTTACCTTGTATAATCTGTCCAGGTTTACATTTTTAATAGTTATTTCCGTACACCCCCTCTACTTTTAAGTAAACTGCTTTTGTCAATGAAATTAGCCCTTATCCTGCTAACGTGGAGAATATGGAGAGTTCCTAATAATGCCAGCAAATGACAGGTGGTATTTAATTCGGCGTTCAAAGGGTTAAACTGGCTATCCTAACGTTAAATTTTTATCTGTGCTATGACGACTGTCTTGCCACACCTGTGGCTTTGTTATCCATCTGTGACGTTATTCTAATCAGAGAATAGCATAACTGTGATAAAAAAAAAAACAAGCTTACGTTTGCGTAGGTATGTCCTTCGTCCCAGTTTTCCCGGAAAGTCATGGATTTATGGGTTTTAAACAGCTCTTCCCCGATGTCCCGCAAAATTCGGTTCGGGACGCCAAACGCTACGGGTTTTTTTTCAGGTCGTAAAAATTCGTTATTTCTCACAAGATATACGATAATTTTGCCATTCCCACAGTGGGAAGGAACATTCGTAGGAGTAAGATAGCCAGCAACTAGCCTCGAATAGGAAGGAGTGGGGAAGTTAGAGAAAGTTTTGTAGATTAATGATTATAGAGTTTGAACTGAGATGTCAAAGGATGAGGAACGGATATGTAAAGAAAAATCAATAAGTTGGCTGAGTGTCTGATGTTTAGTATTCTTATTTCTTTATTATTTTTTCCCCCACTCTTGTGTCCTAATTATTATCAGAGGTATCTTGATGTAGTAACATTAATAAATTACTCCGCTTTTTCGTGTGGTACCGGGTTAACAATTTTGCCTCCTATCCATCTTCCGCCACCGAAGTGTTATTTTGTGTCCCAGTTTTTGGTCTTTAAAAATGGGGTCTGTACATGTGGAAGAGCTTAACTTCCAGTCATCATGTAGTCGAGATGTTTTATTTAACGATGCTTCCGTTTGCCAGGAGAATACATAGTGCCCACTGTAGATTGATGAAATATGAGCATGGGGCAGTGGTGGAATTATAAGTCCAAGGGAAAAGCGAAATACTGGGCGGGAAAATCGTCACAGTGCCACTTTGTTCACTTCAAATCCAAAATGGACTGGCCACGTATTGAATGTTGGCCTTGGATGTGAGAGGTTGGTGACTAGTGTTGTCGTCGTTACTAGAAAACTGAGGCTAAATTTCGGGAGGCGATAGGACTGTATTTTTCGTCACCGGGTCGAGACCAGATTGGTGTCCATCCAGCCTCTTATCCAGTGGGTAGGAGGGGTATAACAACCGAAGCTCGAAGCTCATCAGTCAGTGCCTGTGCCCCTTCTAGACGATTAGGCGGTATGTTGCTAAAATTTGCTACAAGGTTGGTACAAATTCTGTGTACGTTAAATATGTCGGAGATAACCTTAAATTTCCGCATTATTGCTACGCTTATACCTGTTGACTTTACCATGCTCGCCATAAAACTGAAAGCTAAATAATAGCTTCGCACAGCTGCCATTTTGTTATGTTACTTTACGTTACAGAAGTTGCAGGCGGTGTCTTATTTAAAGGCTTTGTTGTGAATCTGAAATACTTTTTGCAGTCACAGAAGCATATTTCCAAGCTTTTGCTGAAAAAGATGCACTGTAATTTGTGTTATCGGTTTATTGAAACGACGCTTACCGTGGCGCTACTCCTGTTCGGTAGTATATGTGTAACAAAAACCCTTTAAAATCTGTCTTCACTCAAATGTTGTACTGTAAACGAAAATTAACTTACCGAAATGTTAACTTTGGGCGAAAGTTGTATATTACGTTGCATTTTTATGTAATTTCTTACCCGCAAAACTGTGCTAAACATTGGAAAGGAAATAAGGAAACTTCATCACTTCTTGAGAGTGGTTTTACACTTCTCTTCACAAAGCTTATAATTACACCTTCATACAAATGCAAATAATAATGTTCATGAAGAAATGCATGGTGATGTAGTGGACATATAACGCAATAACGTATCACGAAAAAATATTTTTAAATGGATAAAAATAGATATATTGCGTTACTTATTCATCAATTCTAATTGCAATGTAACCTGCAGAAAAGATTTCTTTCCGTTCCATAATTTGCTAAGAAACGTTGAGGCACGTGTGCAACAAACGCATTTCTAGCACTCTTACCATATTAGTTTCAAATTCTTTTCCTTCTACTTCCCCGACAGCAAATGTTTATAGAACGCAATACTTGTACGTCGTGTATTCAGCTGGGATTAAAAAAAAACACACCCTGTATGCGTGTAATATGAAAAAATAAATTGCCACTATTTGTTTAAATGTTTTTTCCTGCATTTCTTCTTCACAGTCGTCGATCACTGGGTTAATCCAGGAATTAAAAAAAAAAAAAAACAACTTAAATTTCTATATACAAAACAGAGATGTCGCTGCAGTATTGTTGCATCATTGTGCTCATTAAGCAACCCTTGCTTGACAGTGGTGTTGTGAAGAAAGTTTCCAAAACCCATTTCCTCCATTCAATAAATAACGTACCTGAGGGTAATGCTGAACTTTCAGTCCTTTTACAGCTAAGAAACTGATTTACCTTATTCTCGAAGAGATGTATGCTGATGTCACCTGCCTAGAATTTTATCGGACTTTTTAAACTGACACTCTTCAGAGAAGATCTCAAAAAGTCCAAAATTACGTTGGATGGACTCAGTTATCTTGTTTTGTTCTGCCGCTTGTCTGTTGCAAACAGCATGGGAAGTCAAAGGCCACACAGTAGTAGTTTTACCTGTCAGTCAGTTCATCCAGTCCCCTTCCAAGCTGACTTCAAATCCTGCAAATGTTTCAAAAAAACGTCAGAAATATCGTCACTCAGTATTGTATCATCATGAAGACAAGATGCGTACATAATAAGCCTTTAAGAAACGACGTCTGATGGTATGTGAAAGGACTGTTAGTGGGAACAGAGTCGGATGTCTTGGGGAAGGGGGGAATCAGAACCTGTGAGGATACTTTGCATCGTGGCAGGCAGGCTCATACTGAAACAACTGACATCCTACTATATCAAAACGCGCCATTTACAATTAGGGGCGTCTTCTTCAGTTGTGATAGGTATGCGGCTCACACCGTGTGTAAAGTCATCCCAAACATGCGTTTATAAACACGTGATTGAACTGTGCGGGCTTGAGGTGTTATCTCGATGTCGTACCGTAATGCTTCCGCTCAACTTCATTGCACTTGTACACGAGGTGTAAGCAATGCCGGACTTTCTCAGAACGTCGCATAGTGTTGCTTTAGGAGGTGACGGAGCCGTGCAGGGTGAGGGGAGGTGCGGTTGTAAAGGCGTGCCACTCGGAAGCACATCTTAACCAGTTTTCAAGATTGTTATTGGACGTTAGTGAGGGTCGCGCTACGAAAACGTTATCGTGTTGCTATCCTTTAATTATTTTTTACTGTATTTTTCACCTTACTTGTATTTAGATAGCATACGGGCTTCATCATTTTACAGTGCTTTAAGTCCGATTAAATTGGCTGAAAACATAGGGTTATTAAAGAACTATTAGATAATCCACTTTCTATGGGCCCGTTACACGATGAATTAAGAATAATTAATAAAGGTTGACCTAACCAACCATCACCCAATCTAATAACTGATCACAAAACTAAAACAGAACAATATACAAGACTTCTTGCATCTCTCAGTACTAAAAGGTTGACTAGTTAGCAGGATGTGGAACAACAAACTTTGCTGTTGGTCCTGTTTATTGTTTACTAACAAACATGAAGTGTGTAATAAACAGAGCTTCTCATATTTAAATTATTTGTCAAATGCGCAGCAAAATGCACAAATTCACAAATTCATGTGCACTGTTATCTACAGTTAAAATTACTGGAAAACAACAAAGGGGTGACCTACTCCTCGACGGGAGAAACGACGTCACCAGGAATAATGAACAAGTTGAAAAGTACACATGAATATTACGTCGGTTTCCTGATGTTGCGTGTACTTTAACAAATCAAGAATTTCCGTTCCGGGGCCAAGATGAATCGTCCACATCTTTGAACAAAGGAAATTTCACGGAATTTCGCAGTGTCTTGAAAAACCATTGCCCACTTCTCGAAAGTCATCTGAATTCAGGCACTGTTATTTAGTTTAAAATATAAATCATATCTTTATTTCAGTTCCCGTCTGACCGCCGTACTGTACGGTTCGTAGCGAGCGCTTGCTTGTTTAGAGGCGTAGTAGTGCGATTGTATACGGTATATTTAGACTAGCGATTCTTTCGTAGAACAAGTGTTTGTGTTTGTGAGTGCGTGTGTAACATAACAACAACAACAAATCTCAACAACACCAACGTCATCGACGTAGTTGTCATGGACCTCCCACCTGGAAACGGACCTGGTTATTCTTCCCAACATTACCAGCCTCCAATCATGCAGTCACCAACCAATTATGTGCAGGTTTTGCCTTCGCCCTGCATAGCCTTGGATCAGACAACATATACTGATCAGCAGTGTCCCTCGTCGCATACCTTTCAACAGGGTCATTCGGCAATATCGAGGTCACCACAACCATTGGATCTTTCGTCGCTTACTTTTCAGACGGATACAGATGTTTTGCTAATGCAACACCAGCCATGCACCACAGGTAGGGCTAGCGCGCCACAGGCGTTACGCATAACCCAACATATACACAGAATGTCATCATCAAGCGAAGACGACGAAGACCTATCACCTCCCAAAAACGACTGGCAAAATGTAAGTTCCTCTAAACGTAGAAAAGTACACTCATCAACAGCACGTACTGAAACAATCCAGTTACACAATAAATACAGTG